>Ga0114931_10004067_pt1 | contig 18325 bp, 21 predicted proteins | sample 2SBtaG_FD_89579 | JGI IMG/M metagenome (GOLD analysis project Ga0114931, IMG submission 89579) | Deep subsurface microbial communities from Kolumbo volcano to uncover new lineages of life (NeLLi) - 2SBTROV14_V59a metaG | ecosystem: Environmental > Aquatic > Marine > Volcanic | place: Kolumbo...
TGGGTGCCCTGGATCGGCCCCCACCGCGACGACGCCCTGTACCTGACCGGGGTGCTCTACGACCTCGGGTTCCGCACCTCGGCGGTCGAGGACATGGGGGTACCGCTCCTCGCGCTCGTCGGCGTGCTGCTCGGGTTCCTCGCCCTGTTCCTCGCGGGCGCCACGGTGATGACCGCGCGCAGCGGCAAGGGCTGAAGGACCCGACCGCGCCGAGCGCCGGTCGGGTTAAAGAAGTCCCCGCGTTCACGGAGGACCCATGGGTCACGTCAGAGTGCAGGGTGCCGACCTCGAAGAAAGCCGGATCCAGGCGCTGCGCGTGAAGATCGCCGGGCTCCCGGCGCGCACCATCGACCGGCCGACCGCGCTGCACTGGCTGCGCGACGGCCACAGCCTGCTCCCGGTGATCGACGGGCAGGAGAGCACCGCGCTCCAGCTGGTCGAGGTGCCCGAGGGCGACGAATCCGCCTGGTTCATCCGCACCGACAACGAGCCGAAGGCCGAGGATCGGCTGCCGGAGCTGCCCTCGGTCGCGGAGGTCGGGACCTGACCGGGTGATCCGCCGACTCTCCCCGCTCCTGCTCGTGCTCCTCGCCGGCTGCCCCAAGCCGAGCCACCCGGCGCCGATCGACTACGAGCAGTCGCCGCGGCTGCCCGCACCGATCGCCGGCACCTACGGGCGCATGTCGGCTACCCCCTCCGACCCGGTCGTCGCGGACATCGCGAAGGGCAAGCGGTGGGACGCCTACCTCTCCGGCGGCGCGAGCGCACTCGCCCTCGCGGCCGCGAAGGCGCCCCAGGCCCCGACGCCGTGGGCGGTGCGGGAGAGCCTGTGGCGCGCCGGCTACCCCTACCCGGTCGATCAGGTCGTCGCGTTCCAGGGCCCGATCGCGGTACCGCCCCCCGACGCGGTGCGCACCTGGGTGGCGAGCGTCCCCGCGACCTCCGACCTCGGGCTCGTGCGCGCGCGGGGAACCACCACCGAGGCGTGGGTCGGCCTCGTCGCCACGCCGCGGGTCGACCTGGGCACCCTGCCCAGGCAGCTCGACCCGGGGCAGACCCTGACCCTGCCGGCGATCGCCGGCGCCCGATACCGCATCGCGGACGCGGATGGTCGCCTGCTCGAGGGCGTCCTCGACGGGGGGTTCCAGGTCCTCGCCGAGCGCCAGGGCGAGTGGGTCGTGCAGGTGCTGGACGCGCAGGGGGTCGCCGCGTGGTTCCCGGTCTACGTGGGCATCGCGCCCCCCGGCGACGACCTGCTCCCCCCGCGACCGGCGACGGTGCACGACGCGAACGACGTCGCGAGGGTGGTGGTCACGGACCTCGCGAGCGTGCGCGAAGCCTACGGCGCGGGCTCCTGGACCCGCGACTCGATCCTCGACGCCGCGGCGAGCCGCCTCGAGGAGCGCCCCGACGACACCCTCGGCGCGGTGCTCTCGGGCCTCGGCCTCGGCCACCCGATGGCCACCTGGACCTGCACGGCGCCCTCGGCCGAGGCGTGCGTGGACGCCTGGGTGTGGGACCCGACGCGCCGCGGGACGCTGCTGTCGGCCCGGCTGACGCACCTCGGCCTCGCCGCCACCTTGGAAGGGGCTAAGGTACGGATCCGCGTCGTGCTCACCGGAGACTGACCTGTCCCAGCTTCCCGCCATCGACCGCATCGCGCTCACGGAGGTCCGGCAGCTCAAGGAGGCGCAGAAGGGCAACCCCGTCGCCTTCCGCGCCCTGATCGAGCCGCACCTGCCCGGGATCTGGTCGATCTGCGACGGGTGGTACGGCGAGGAGCGGCCCGCGGTGGACGTCGTGCTCCGGTTCCGGGACGCCCTGCGGAAGCAGATCTGGGAGTTCGCCCACGATCACCCCTTCGGCATCCAACTCTACGGCACCCTGTGGCGCTTCTTGTCCACAGAGCTGGAACTCGACGCCGACCCGGGCATCAAAGGGACGTTTCCGCTCCCCGGTCGGACGCTGCGCCCGGCCGGACCGGGCGACGCCACCGTGATCCGCGAGACGGTCGCCATGACCCCACCCCTTCCCCGGCTCGTCTACCTGTTCTGGCTGGTGACCGATCTCGACGCGCGACGCCTCGCCGAGATGGTCGGCCTGCCCGAGCAGAAGGTCCGGATGGCCCGCGCGGCCGTGACCGCCCGGATCCAGGAGGCGCTCGCCCGGTGACACGCCAAGAGGCCATTTCCATGCTCCCCTGCTACGTCGTCGGCGACCTGCCGCCGGAGCGGATGGCGGCGATCGAGGAGGTGCTCGCCGCGAACGCGGATCTCGGCGCTCTCGTCGAGGAGCTCCGGGAGCAGAACGAGCGCACGATCCGCGCCCTGTGCGGGGGCGGTCTGCCGGACGCCCTGCTCGACGCGTGGACCGAGGAGGAGCCGCCCGAGGTTCCGATCCAGCGACCCGCCCGCAGAGAGCGGACCACCGGACGTGCCGCGCTCGCCACCGCGGCGATCGCGCTGATGGCGGCCGTCGCGCTGATGGCCGTGCTCGCCTGGAGCCTGGGGCCCGACACCGGCCCGGTCGCGAGCCTCCCCTCGATCACCTACGCGCACCAGACCGCGATGTCGGGGCATCTGCAGCGGCTCGATCCGACCGACCGTCCCGCGGTCGACCAGGCCTTCGCGCGCGCCGGCGTCCCCGACGTCGCGCGGGTCGTGCCCGATCTCTCCCACATCGGCCTGCGCGCCGAGGCGGTGTACGTGATCCCCGGGCAGCCCCCGGGCTCGGCGAGCGAGTACACCGACGGCACGCACCACTACCTGTGCCAGATGTGGGGAGGCGTCGGGATGCCGCCCCAGGCACTGGCCACGCGCACGGCGGGGGATCACGAGCTACGCGGCTATCGCGCCGATGGCGTGTCCTTCGTGATGTGGGTGGAGGGCGGCATGTTGTGCGTGATGAGCGCAGCCGTGCCGCTAGACGACCTCCTCGCCCTCGTGGAGCGCGAGGTCACCTCGACGGGATGACGCCCCGCTTTCGCGGTAACCTCCAAAGGAGTACCTTGGCCTGGCAGCGGAGGAGTCGCACATGATCGATCGGCGGGGCATCGGCCGGACGGAGGTGATCGTCGGGGTCGCCGTGCTGGCGGTCCTCATCCTGGTCACGGTGCCCTTGTGGATGAGCACGTCCCGCAAGGCGGCCCGGGCCGAGGTGCCCGTGATCGTGGACTCGATCCGCACCGCCGAGATGACCCAGAAGAAGGCCTTCGAAGAGTACGTCTCCGCCGCGTCCTCACCGCGACCGTTCACCGCGGTCGACGAAACCCGCGTGCCTTGGAAGCCCTCCCCCGGGTTCGAGAAGCTGAACTGGAACCCGCCCGAGGGGTACCGCGAGCTGTACGGCTCCTACCAGGTCGTCGCCACGCCCAGCGGGTTCACCGTGACCGGGGTGTGCGACGTCGACGGCGACGGCAAGCGCGCGCGCTTCGAGGCCACCGAGGCGCACGGCGCCCAGATGGTCACCGAAGACAGCGTCTACTGAGCGGGAGGCCCTCGTGCGCGTAGCGCTCGGGCTCGGGAGCAACCTCGGGGATCGGCGAAGCACCCTGGAGCTGGTGGTGTGCCGCCTGGCGGTGCATCCCGGGCTGCGGCTGCTGCGCGCCAGCCGGTGGTACCGCACGCCGCCCATGCGCGGCGGCACCGCGAGCGGGTGGTTCCTCAATGGCGTCGCCCTCGTCGAGTGCGGCGTGCCCCTGGAGGATCTCCTCGACTTCTGCATCGGGCTCGAGGCCAGCGCGGGGCGCCGGCGACAGCGTTTCTGGGGCGACCGGCCCCTCGACCTCGACCTGCTGCTCGCCGAAGGCGTGGTACGCGACGATCCACGCCTGACCCTGCCCCATCCGGGGATCGCCGAGCGCCCCTTCGTGCTCCAGCCACTGCTCGAGGTGTGGCCCGCCGCGCGCGATCCACGCACCGGCACGCCCTGGGCCGATCGACGCCCCGCACCCGGCCCCCGCCCGGTGGCCGTGGGCATCCCCGCGATGTCCCGCCTGGACGTGACCGCCCCGCAACGACCGGGGGTGCCGACCGGTTGACCCACGGGCTCGACGGGATAGTGAGTGAGCCTTCATTCAGTGGGACCGGCATGGGCGAAGCCTCCGAGCGACGCACCGACAAGCGCAGCCTGATCACCGAGGCCGCAGTCGAGGTGTTCGCCGAGAAGGGGTTCCACCAGGCCCGAGTCAGCGACGTGGCCCGTCGCGCCGGGGTCGCCGACGGCACCATCTACCTGTACTTCAAGAACAAGGAAGACCTGCTGCTGTCCATCTTCGAGGAGAAGATGGACGACCTGCTGAGTGGGCTCGGCGCCACCCTCGAGGGGGTGGCCGACCCGCTGGAGCGCATCCGGCGCTTCGCCCGGTTCCACTTCGGCCAGGTCCGCGACAACCGCTCGACCGCCGAGGTGTTGCAGGTGGAGCTGCGGCTGTCCAACAAGTTCCTGAAGGAGTACCGGCCCGAGAAGCTGTGGGCCTACCTCGGGGTGTTCGGTCAGATCGTCCGCGACGGGCAGGCCCGCGGCCTGTTCCGCCACGACATCGACTCGTTCATCGCGATGTGGGCGTTCTTCGGCGCCCTGGACGAGCTCGCCATGCAGTGGGTGCTCTCGCGCAAGCAGGACCGCTTCTCGCTGCAGGACGCAGCCGATCAGGTCGCCGAGACCTTCATCCGCGGCTTGCTGGTCGACGATCCCGAAGTCAAGTCGAAATACCTGGAGGCAACGTGAAGATCGGCGTATGCATCAAGTCGACGCCCGACACCGACGCCCGGATCAAGGTCTTGGGTGACGGCTCGGGGATCGACCCGTCCGGCATCAAGTTCATCATCAGCCCCTACGACGCCTACGCGCTCGAGGTGGGCGTGCAGACGAAGGAGAAGCTGATGGGCGAGGTCGTCCTGTACACAGTCGGCGACGCCGACGTGCAGAAGAACCTGCGCGACGGCCTCGCGCTCGGAGCCGACAAGGCGGTCCACATCGACGACCCGGCCGCCGTCGCGTCCGATGCGCTCGGCGTGGCCCGCGCGCTCGCCGCAGCGCTGAAGGCCGACGGCGCGGAGATCGTGTTCACCGGCAAGCAGGCCATCGACGACGACAACGTGCAGGTCTCCGCGATGATCGCGGAGCTCCTCGGCTGGCCGCACGTCTACTTCGTCACCGAGTTCGAGACCGACGGCTCCACCTTCACCGCCACCCGCAACGTGGGCGGCGGCGTCGAAGAGGTCGTCAAGGGCAACCTGCCGGCGGTGATCACCGCCGACCGCGGGCTGAACAACCCCCGCTACGCCAAGCTGCCCATGATCATGAAGGCCAAGCGCAAGCCCCTCGAGACCCGTGACCTCGCGGCCCTCGGCCTGTCCGCGGACGACGTCGCACCGCACGTGCACGTGTCTGCCTTCGGACCGCCGCCGGACCGCCCGCAGGGTCGGATCATCGAGGGCGACGATGTCGCGGCCAAGGTCACCGAGTTGGTTCGCCTGCTTCGCGACGAAGCCAAGGTCCTCTGAGCCACCGCACAGCTACAGGAGTTCGAAATGAGTGGAATCCTGGTCCTCGCGGAGCACGAGGGCGGACAGTTCAAGAAGACGGCGACGGAGTTGCTCGGCAAGGGCAAGGAGCTCGCCGCGGCACTGGGCACCGAGCTGAACGCGGTGGTGCTGGGTGACGCCCCGGCCTCCGAGCTCGGCGCCTTCGGCGCAGCCAAGGTCTACCAGGTCGGAGGCGACTTCTCGTCCTACGCGACCCTGCAGATCGTCGCCGCCCTCGCGGCGGCCGTGAAGCAAGCGCAGGCCGACGTGTTCCTCACTCCGGCCACCTACACCGGCAAGGACGCGATCCCCCGCCTCGCCGCCCGCCTGGGCACCGGCCAGGGGTCGGACTGCACCGACCTGCGCGTCGAGGGCGGCCACGTGATCGCCCGGCGTCCGATGTACGCCGGCAAGGCCTACGCCGACGTCCGCATCGACGGCAAGCCCGCGATCTTCACCGTGCGCCCGAACAGCTTCGGCCAGCCCTCGCCCGCGGGCGGGAGCGCCGAGGTGATCGCGGTGCAGGCCGATCTCGCGAGCCCGATCGAGGTGCAGCTCGTCGAGCGCCGCAAGCCCGAGGCCGCCGAGGTCGACCTGACCGAGGCGGAGCGCATCGTGAGCGGCGGCCGGTCCCTCAAGTCGAAGGAGAACTTCGACTCGGTGATCCGCCCGCTCGCCGCCTCCCTGCACGCGACCACCGGCGCTTCCCGCGCCGCCGTCGACGCGGGGTACGCCGATCACAGCGAGCAGGTCGGCCAGACGGGCAAGACGGTCAACCCGGTCCTGTACATCGCGTGCGGGATCAGCGGCGCCATCCAGCACCTGGCCGGCATGCGGACCTCGAAGGTGATCGTCGCGATCAACACCGATCCCGACGCACCCATCTTCGAGCACACCACCTACGGCATCGTGGAGGATCTGTTCGAGGTCTGCCCGATGCTCACCGAGGCGTTCAACAAGGAGCTCGGCACCTGACCCGGGCGCCGCATCCCCCGCCGTGCGAGCAGGTCTGATCGGGCCTGCTCGTGCTGCTTCTAGGCAAAACGGCTGGGGGTGCTAGACTCCCCGAAGATCCAGGGGGCCAAGCCATCCTCACCAGCAACCGGGAAGCACTGCCCACCCAGTCTCGGTTGGAGTCCGCCATCCAGGCGCTCGAGACGAAGGGTGACCGGCGCACCCTGATCGGCTTCGTCGAGCGGTGGAACGTGCTCGGTGAGCCGACCCACGCGGCGCGGCTGGCCCAGGCCCGGGCGTTCCTCGACCTGTGCATGCTGGACCGCGCGTGGATCCGCCTCAAGGAGCTGATCGAGGCGGACCCGGACGACGTGACCGTGCTCTCGCTGACCGCGCGCATGTTCGTCGCGCGCGGATGGCCAAACCGCGCCCGCAAGCACCTCGAGCGCGCCCTGGCCCTCGCCCCGGAGGACAAGTCGCTCCAGGCCCTGTGGGACCAGGCGTCCCAGCCCCCGGTCGAGCCCGACGCCAGCCTGGAGGACGACGAGGACCCGGCCGTGCTCCTCGGTCTCGCCGAGCGGTACCTGGCCACCGGCGCCCTGCTCAAGGGGCGCTCGCTGCTCGAGCGCCTACGCCGCGAGTACCCGGGCAACGACCGCGTGGACGACCTGCTGTGGGTGCTCGAGGGGGACTTCGACCTGGGCGAGGTCTCGCTATCGGAGCTCGCCGACCGCTACGGACCCGACCTGTCACTCCTCGCCGACCTCGCCGAGGACGCCGAGCACACCGAGTCGGTCACCCTGGACGAGCTCCAGCACCCGCCCGCCAAGGACTCCGCCGCCTTCCCGGCCCTGTTCCGCGACGCCCGGGGCGGGCTGGACGGCGACACCGAGACCGAGACCGAGGTGACCCGCGCCACCTCCCTGGCCGACCTCGACCAGCTCAAGCAGTCCGTCGAGGACGCGCGCCGCTCGGCGGGCATCGTGGCCGGCGAAGAGGACACGCAGATCCGCCGGATCATCCGGCGCGACGACCGGGTCGACTACACCGACGCGGGCGACGTGCACGTGCAGCGCTCGGTGCCGACCGACGTGGACTTCGACCTCGGCCAGTTCCGCCAGGAGATGGGCGTCTCCGAGAACGCCACCTTCCCCGAGAGCGATCTCGAGGGTCCCCTCGAGGAGGAGGACGACGACATCGTCATCCTCACCAAGCGCGAGCAGGGCGAGGACGACGTGCAGATGCTCGAGCCGGACCCGACGAGCGAGTCGGTGTCCCACCCCGACGCCGCGCGGTTCCTGGCCGAGGCAGAGCACTATCGGCGCCTCGAGACCGAGCGGAAGCAGGCCCCCGAGGAGGCCGATCCGCCGCCACAGAGGACCCGTCTGCGGCGCCCCCGCTTCGGCCCGCCCGCCAGCTCCACTCCGGTGTGGCTGCTCGTGCTCACGATCCTCCTCGGGATCGCCGCGTTCTTCCTGTTCATCCTGGTGGTCGTGCAGTACCTCGCCACCTGAGGCCCCGGGCCGCGCGCATCACAGCATCCTGACGACCCCGGCGCCCGGAGGGTTTGCTGGGCTGCGCAGCTGCGGCTACGCTGGCGCTTCTGGGCGCAGCCCGCCTCGATCCGCGCGAAGGGCTCGTCTGTACGAGGAGACTCCGCAATGGCCCTGTTCAAGTCACACCACGTCCTGATGCTCGGCGCGCTCGCGCTCACCGCGTGCAACGGCAAGACCAAGGACACCGGCACCACCGACACCAGCACCACCGACACCGGCACCAGCTCGACCTACCTGACGCCGTACTCGATCGCGTTCCAGTTCTACTTCGGGTACCACAAGGACGACACGACGGACCAGTTCGTCACCTACCAGGCCAACCAGAACGGCACGATGGTGACGCAGGACATGGCGGCGGCGCTGATCCTGTTCCAGGAAGGCTCCAACGGGGCGACCGGCGACTCCATCTGCACGGTCGTGGTCTCGCAGCCCGGCCCCATCGACCCGGTGCCGCTCAACGACGCGGCGGTCAAGAAGGGCTTCATCTTCGACTGGACCAAGGCCACGATGGACACGTCGGACTGCGACGGGCTGCTCGACCCGGCGGTGTGGGGGAGCGACCTGCAGACCAGCCTCGAGACGGTGCAGTGGGGTGTCGGGCTCACCGGCGCCGTCGACTCCGACGTGCAGACGGCCATCCTGAACCAGGTCGACGACGACCAGAACTGGACCGGCTACCTCGCCGGCGCCCGCCCCTACCTGAGCACGACGGGCACGCTCGAGAGCTCCACGGGCGAGTTCTACGCGGCGCGCGGCACGCAGATGGACACCACCACCACCCCGCCGACCCTGCAGTTCGACGACACGAACCACAACGGGGCCTGGGAGCAGGGCGAGCCCGGGCTGTACATCTCGGGAACCGACGTGGCGAACGGGCCGGTGACCGGCGGCTACTACGTGCTGTCGCCCTTCGGGCTGAGCTTCCAGACCACTCCGCTCGACCAGGTGCTCATGTCGAGCCCGTGAGGCGCGCCCTCACCACTTGACCGCCCAGGCGCCCGTCGTGAGCCCGACGGCGCCCGCCCCGAGGACGATCGCCGACCACCCGGCGACGTTCCCGGCGGTGACCGTGGAGTCGAACTTGTCGTAGGGCACCGTGTCGAGGTGCGAGGCGGTGTTGAAGTGCGCGTAGGCCGCGCCCCCGGCGGCCAGCGCGAGCGCATCACCCGCGATGGAGCCGAACAGGCGCATCTTCTTGCCCTTCGGGCTCGGGCCGGGCGGGGTGAAGTCGAGGAGCGGCACCTCGGCAAGGGACCGATCGTAGCCGGTGTAGACGATGTTCCCGTCCTTGTCGATGCCCTGCAGGACGAAGGCGCGGTCGGCGGGCACCGCATCGCCGCGGCGACCGTCGACGAGCCACCCGCCGTCCGGCGCGAGCTCGAGGGCCTGGGTGTCGGTGTCGGTCGGTGCCTGCTCGAAGAGCTGGCGCAGCAGGTGACCCGGAGGGGCGAGGCTGTCGGGCGGGGTCCACGACGGGTTGAGGATCCGGACCGCGCCCCAGCTCTTCTTGCTCGCCACCATGTCGCCGTCGACGAAGGCCGCGAGCGCCTCCGCCCGGTGCAGCCCGAGCACGTCACGCAGCTCCAGCGGCGTGGTCACGCAGGGGATCGCCGCATCCAGCCGCTTCTTGGCGGCGTCGAAGCCCGCGTCGTCGAGCTGGGTGAAGGCGCTCTCGAGGTCGTCGGCCGCCGACCGCACCTCCGCGATCGGGTCGTCGGGACAGTCCGCCGCGAGGGCAGGAGAGGCGAAGGAGGCGAGCAGGACGGACCACATGGGCAAATCTCCGGGGTCTCGACCTTACGTTGTACCGAGAAGGAGCCACGATTTGAAGGGGGAGTGCCGACTACCCCTCCCGGATTTCCCCCACTGTAGGTTACGACGCCGCCATGCTGCTCCTCCTGGCGCTCGCCGGCTGCTCGCCCTCGCCGATCTCGTTCACGCCCGCGGTCGTCTACGTCGACGGCGCTTTCGGCTACGACGCCGGCACCGACGAGGCGGTGTCCTACGACGCCGGGTCCGGCCCGGTCCCCCCCACGGTGCGGCTGACCGTGGCCAGCGACCGGTGGCTGCAGACCCACGACAGCGCCGACGAGTGCACGATCACCCTGCAGGCGGGCCCCGACCCCCTGGCCCGCGCCGACTGGATGGCCGACGGCGGCGCCTGGTTCGGGTTCACCCTGCCCGACACCGCTACGGTGACCACCGACTGCACCGGGTGGGACCCGGCGGTGTGGGGCTCCGACCCGGCGGTGCTCGCGCAGGGCACGCAGTGGGGCCTCGGGATCGCTCCGGAGGACCCGGACGTGGCGGCGCAGCTCCAGGACGCCGTGGTCACCCAGTACGGGCAGGACACCTGGGACCAGGTGTGGGCCCCGGCGGTGTTCGGGGGCGGCTTCCACTGGAGCGGCGCCGCCGCGCGGTTCGCCGGGCAGTACGTGGGGCACGACTACGCCTATGCCCTACAGATCGATGACCAGGGCGTGGTCGTGCTCGACGGCAGCGGCAACGCCACCCCGCTACCGGCGAGCGACGTCTCCGATGGCACGCCCCCGACCGGCGCCTACCAGGTCCAGTCCTGGTTCGGGATCGACGCGGCGCTGCTGCGGCCGACCAACCTTTGACGCGATCGCGCCCTTCAGCGCGCTACAAGCACGGCTCGGAGGTGGCATTGCGCGTCGGCTGGATCGGGATCACGGCCCTGCTCGCAGGGTGCTCCGCCGGCACCACACCCTACTGGGCGATGGACCCGATCACCCTCTACCCCCAGCGGGGCGGCTTGCACGGCATCGAGTCCTGGGAGCTGTTCAGCGAGGGCTGGGGACGCCACTTCAACCAGCGCTTCTACGTGTGCGGGATCGTGGTGGAGCTGAACGGCACCGAGACCACGCCCTGCGACCGGTGCACCCAGGCTTGGTCCGTGCAGACCTCGCTCGTAGAGACGGATTGCGCCGACGGCGTGGCGGACGACGCGCACTACCTCGCCCTGGACGCCATCGGGATCGGCGACAGCCTGCCCGACGTCACGGGGAAGGTGCCCTACGAGGGGCAGTCCTCGGGCGCGTGGGCGAGCTACGGCGACGGCTGGGAGGCCTACGGGTGGGCCTACCCCAAGGCGCTCGACGACGGGGACTCCGTGCAGGACGCCGCCTGGGACGGCACGAAGCCCTTCGCGCTCCTGCCGGCCTACGCCTGGCAGATCCAGTGAGTCGTCACCGGCCGTGACAGGGATGTCGCGATCCGCGCGGTCGCAGTGGCCGGCCCCCCGAGAGGATCCGCGCCGAAGGGGGCCCCTCCGTCCCTGGCACGCTGGCTGCATCGTCGTACGGGTGCGGGCGCAGCCGCGCCCGTGTCGAGCTAAGCTCCGGGACATCATGCGCTCGTGCATCGCCATCCTCCCGCTCCTGTGTGCGTGCAGCAGCTTCGATCTCGTCGGCACGTCCACCGACACCGGGACCTACCACGACACCGGATCGATCTCCGACACCGCGGCGGGCGTCGACTCGGCGACACCGACGGTCATGGCGCCCGCCTGGTTCGCCCTCGACGGCACCCTGCAGATCACCGCTGGCGCCCCCGTCGCCACGGGCTCCACCCTGCGCGTCACCTTTCACGCCGCCGAGGACGCCCCCGCCCCCACGACCGCCGACACCGCCTCCACGAGCGCAGACACGGCCGCGGTCCCCACGCTGCCCTGCACCCTCACGCCGACGATCACCGCGATCGCGCCGGAGGACGCTCCGAACCCGGCGGTGAGCCTCGGTTGGTGGTCCCTGACCCTGACCGCGAACGACGACCCGACCTGCCCCTGGATCCTCCCGCCGGATCTGCATCTGGGGATCGGCGTGCTCGACCCGGCGCTACAAGCGGCGATGGACCTAGCCGGGCTCCAGGTAGACGGCTCGGATCTCGACGGGCTGTACGTCCAGTACGGTGCTCAGCCCCTGTGGGTGTTCGGCGTCGCCGGCACGGACGAGCAGTTCGCGAACACCACCGCCCCCCCCGATGCGCCCCCGCTACCGGACGGGCTCTACACTTTGCAAGGTCTCCACCTGCTCCCCTACGTCGACGACTGACCGAATCCGCAGGTAGTTCCGGGCCCCGAGAGGGCTATCCCTGACACCTGGCCGACACCGGGCCGTTCGACCCGTCTGTGCACGCTGCGAAGGCGTTAGCTTTCGCCGTCTGCCCGTGTGGGACGCCCTCTTGTCCAAGCTGCTGGCCCTCGTACCCGCGCTCATGCTCCCGTCGCTGGCGGTCGCCGCCACCGGGGCACCCGTGGAGCCCGGGCGCACGCTCGGGCAGATCCTTCCGCTGTGGTCGATGATCCCGTTCGTCGGGTTGCTGCTGTCGATCGCGGTGCTGCCGATCGTCGTCGAGCACTGGTGGGAGCACACCCGCAACCAGCTCCTGGTGGCGCTCGGCTGGGCGAGCCCGGTGTTCGCCTTCCTGCTGTACTCGGCGGCGACCAACCACCTCGGGGTGGGCCACGACGCGGGGCACACCCTGCTGCACGCCGTCGAGGAGTACGTCTCCTACATGGCGCTGCTCGGCTCCCTCTACGTCATCTCGGGCGGCATCGTGCTCCGTGGCGACCTCGCGGCCACGCCGACCGTGAACCTCCTGTTCCTCGGCTCCGGCGCGATCCTCGCAAACGTGATCGGGACCACCGGCGCGTCGATGTTGCTGATCCGGCCGCTGCTGCGCACGAACTCCGAGCGCAACCACACCTGGCACATCCCGCTGTTCTTCATCTTCGTCGTCGCGAACGTCGGCGGGGCGCTCACCCCCATCGGCGATCCGCCCCTGTTCCTCGGCTACCTCCGTGGGGTGCCCTTCTTCTGGACGGTCACCAACCTCTGGCACATCTGGGTTCCCACGGTGCTCGTCCTGCTGGCGATCTTCTTCGTGGTGGACACGGTGATGTACCGGCGCGAGGCCCCGGAGGACCACGCGATCGATCTCGCCAACATCGAGCCGCTCGGCGTCGACGGCAAGCGCAACTTCTGGCTGCTCGGCGGCGTGATCCTCGCGGTGCTGTTCCTGTCGCCCAACCCGACGGCCCACGACTTCCGCGACTTCTACGCCCGCGAGATCGCCATGTTCGGCCTGGCGGCGTTCAGCGTGTTCGGCACCCCCACCAGCTACCGCGAGCGCAACGACTTCACCTACGGGCCGATCCTCGAGGTCGCGGCGCTCTTCGTGGGGATCTTCATCGCGATGATCCCCGCCACGGAGATCCTCCAGACCCGTGGGGCGAGACTCGGGCTCGACAAGACGTGGCAGTACTTCTGGGCGACGGGCCTGCTCTCCGCGTTCCTCGACAACGCACCCACCTACATCACCTTCGCGGCCATGGGGTGCGGCACCGACCCGACCTGCGTGACCGCCGAGAACCTGCATCCCCTGGCGGTCGGTCCCTTCGCCCACGTGCTGATGGCGGTATCCCTGGGTGCGGTGTTCATGGGCGCCGGCAGCTACATCGGGAACGGCCCGAACTTCATGGTCCGCTCCATCGCCGAGGACGCGGGCTTCAAGATGCCCACGTTCTTCGGTTACATCGGATGGGCGGTCGTGATCCTCGGGCCGGTCTTCGCCGGGGTCACGCTGATCTGGTTCCTGTGATGCCCTTTCAGCCTCGTCTGACCGATCGTCCACTGCTCGTGGGCGTGGTGCATCTGCTGCCGCTCCCTGGCGCCCCACGCGCCTCCGCGGGCCTGCGCGCGGTGGAGACCCGCGCGCTCCGCGACGCGCGCGCCTTGTACGAAGGAGGCGTCGACGGGGTGATCGTCGAGAACCTCGGCGATGCTCCGTTCACCGCCGGCCGTGTCGACGCGTGGACCGTGGCCGCGATGACCCGACTCGCCCTGGGTGTGCGGGCGCTCGCCCCCGAGCGCATGCTCGGGATCAACGTGCTGCGCAACGACGCCCTCTCCGCCCTTGCGGTGGCCGAGGCCTCCAGCGCCGACTTCATCCGAGTGAACGTGCACACGGGCGCGATGGTCACCGACCAGGGCGTGATCACCGGGCAGGCCCGGTAGACGCTGCTCGAGCGTAACCGCCTCGGCTCACGGGTCGCGGTGCTCGCGGACGTGCACGTCAAGCACGCGGTGCCCCTCGGGCCGATCCCGCTCGAGCAGGCGGCGCAGGACGCGTGGAGCCGCGGCCGCGCCGACGTGCTCGTGGTGACCGGGCCGGCCACCGGCGCGCTGTTCGACCCGGACGACCTCGGGCGCGTACGCCAGGCGGTCCCGGACGCCCCCGTGTGGGTGGGGAGCGGCCTGGACCCGGACACGGCACGCGCCCACCGCGACGCCTTCCACGGCGCGATCGTCGGCACGTGGCTGCACGAGGACGGCGACATCACCCGCCCCGTCGACCCGGACCGGGTCCGAGCCGTCCGCGACGCGCTGGCCGGAGAGACGACGACTCAGGCCGCGCGCGCCGCGGACTCCGCGAACAACGAGAGCTGACCGCAGCACCACGCCCGCTCCGGACGTGGGTTCCGGTGCGCCCGCCCCACCGGCGGAGACGCGACCGGACCCTCCACCAGGCGCAGGGGCGCCGCGGTCGGGCCGTCGAGGACCGCACTCACCGCCCCCACGGTGAGCCCGATCACTCGCCAGCCCGGGACGCTCGGGTGGAGTACGCCCTCGTCCGAGCCCCCCGACTCGGCCGCGTCTGGGCGCAGCACCGCCACCACCTCGCCCGCGACACGCCACCGCAGGGGGCTGCACGCCTCTCCCCCGTCGCCGTACAGCGCGCGGCCGTCCTGGGCGCCCAGGCGGGGCCGGCCGTGCCCCCGGGCTTCCAGCACGACCGGCCCCTGCGGCTCGGACGTGTCGCGACAGGCCACGAGATCCCCCCGCTCGAAGCGACGCCCGGCGAACCATCCACCCTGGGCGACCACGAAGAGGTGGATCGACGCGTGCACCACCGGCAGCGACGGGAGCCGCAGCCGCGTGGCCGTCAGGACCTCGGCGATCGGGAGGAGGGAAGGGGTGTACATGGGGGACCTCCAGCGTCCACACCCTCACTGTACTGAACACCCGTTCGATGTGCACTACCTGAAATGTCCTGCCGGACAATTTTTGTCCGTTTTTACGCTATCGCCCGCAGGTCCTCCGGAAGGAGCATGTGTCGCACGCGGGGTCGCCCTCCGAGAGCATCGGAAAATCCTTCGGATCCGGTCGCTCGCCCTCGACCGGTACGAGCGCCCGCATGCGGGCCGCCGACGCGCGGATCAGCTCGATCGCTTCGTCCACGTGGGCGCCGGTGAGGGCGTAGACCGCGCGCTCGCCGCTACGGAGGTTCACGTACATCGTCTTGACCCGGTCCAGGTCCCGCTTGCGACGGCGCTCCGGCGCCACGCGGAGGTACCGCGAGAGCACGTAGACCCCGTACACACCGAGCTGTCCGGTGATCGCATCCGGGTCGTGGGCCCGGCCGGTCTTCCAGTCGACCACCACCAGCCCGCCCCGCCCGTCCTCCACGAGCACGTCGAGGGAGACCCACACCGGCACGTCTCCGATCCGGAGCTGCTCCAGGCGCTCCACCTCGCGGATCCGCTCCGGCACCTCGACCAGGCGGAGGAACACGGGGTTGTCGAACAACCCGGCCACCTGCTCGACGACCGACTGCACCGTCGCGTCCCAGGTCACCTCGGGCACCTCCTGGTCGTAGTAGTGGTCGACGAACCCGACGTACCGCTTGGGAAAGTACCGGTAGCGGCCCTGCAGGGAGTCCTCGATCTGACGCCGCGCCAGGCGACGGAACTGCTCGACGACCTTGCGGGGCTCCGGGTTCCGGCCCTGGCGCACCTCGACGAGCACGTACTCGGCGGCCTCGTGGACCAGGGTGCCCACCCACTGCGGGCGGGTGGCGAGCTTCTTCTGGATGTACGCCTCGCGCACCTCGTCCGGAGCGCTCGCCTCCCAGCCCCCCCAGGAGCCGTAGTGACTCAACCAGTAGCGCCGGAGACACTTCTCGAAGGTTCGGTGGCGGCTCCACGACCAGGAGAACTCGTTCCGCAGGTCGCTCATCCTCCTCCGTCCGGCCGCATTCGGTGCGCGGACAGGATAACCCTCCAGGTCCCGCAGCAGACCCGAGGAGAGGACGATGAACGGCTGGAAGACGGTGGCCCTGGCCCTGACCGTGGTGTGCGCAGCCCAGGCCGTCTGGTTGGGCATCCGCGTCGCACGCGCGGCCGACGCGCCAGCGCCCGTCCCCGGTGCGCAGGCCGCGAGCCCCACTGGCGCCGCGCCCGCCGCCGCGGCCGCCAAGCCCCGCTTGAAGTGCCACGTGTTCCTCGTCGACGTCGCCGACCCCACCACCACCGAGACCGAGGACCGCACCACCGAGATCGGCCAGTGGGTCGGCGAGCAGGAGGACGCCGGGTGGCTGCTCTACGGCGTCGACTTCGAGGTGGGCCAGAAGTCCACCGGCTACCCGCAGGGCTACGAACAGGTCTGCATGTACCCGGCCTGACCCGAGCGCGTCGCGCGGCGCCCTCGTGCTCGGTCCGATGCCTCCCGAGGGCTGCTAAGGCCCCAGGACGGCCGGGCAGGTCGCCGCGTCGGCCGTCGCCGCCCACGCGGCCGGGAGGCCCGCCCAGGCAGCGGGACGGGCCTCCCGGGCGGTCTCGGCGCCACTCGGCGGAGGGATCGGCAGTGATGCGACCAACGCGCCGCCCTGCGCGCCCAGGGCCCACCCGGGGGCCGGGTCGGCGAAGGCCACCGACCGCACGGCCTCGGAAGCCCCCTTGGCGCCGACGGCGTCGAGGTGCTCGGCGAGGCTGGCCAGTCGCAGCGCGCGGCCCTTGTCGCCCCGTCGCAGCGCCGCGCCGGCCGCCTCGAGGGTCGCCTGGGCCAGCACCGCGCGCGCGGGCCAGGGCGCCTGCCCGGTGCCTTGCGCGGACGCCGGGGCGCCACAGGGACCCACCCCGGCCTCCACCCCGCCGGCGACGAGTCGCACGCCCGCCCCTGCGGGGTAGACCTGCACGTCGACGCCCGCCGCCTTCCCGATCGCCATCGCGGCGAGGGCCGCGGCCCACGGCGACCCGCCTCGTGCGGCGAGCACGTCGACCGGGTCCCCTGCCAGCCCCGCACGGACCCGCGCGACGTCGACCGTGGAGCCCGGCCACGCCACGCTGCCGAGCAGGCGCTGCGCGCGTTCTTCCTCGGGCGCCGCGGCCACCCAGTCCGCCACCTCGCCGAGGGTCGCGGCGGCGGCGTGCACCGCTGCCGGGCGATCGTAGAGCGCGCTCCACAACGGGATCGGGAGCCGCACGAGGGAGGGCGGGGCCTCTCTCGGGGTCTCCCCCTCGAGGTCGCGAGCGTCGCGCTCCAGCAGGTCGGCCGCGAGGGCCACGCACGCGGCAGACGCCGGCTTCGCACACGCCTCGCCACCCGCTGCCACCACCGGGACCAGCCCCGAGGGCAACTCGCCCCAACCGAGACCTCGGTCGTGGCGCTCGAGCGCTCGCTTCAGCCGCCCCCCGCCGAGACCGGCGAGATCGAGCACGTAGGCCGTCCACTTCGCGCGCTCCGCCTCGGGGAGCCGCGCGGGCTGGGCCGCCACGAGACGCAGCCAGCGGGCGATGCGCGGCGTGGCCTCCAGATCACCGTCGAGGAAGTGCCGTCGAGCCAGGCTGGCGCGGAGGAACGGGTCCAGCCGATCGGCTGGCAGGTCGCCCTCGTACAGCGCGTCCAGGTAGGCGTGGAGCGAGTCGGCACGCGGGTCGGTGACCAGGAAGGCCCAGTCCGGTGTGGGCGCCTGGCCGGCGAGCAGCAGAGCGGTGGAGCCCCGGAGCCGTTGTCGGGGGCTCCGTGTGTCGTCGGCGACCACGTCGTGCAACCACTGGAGCTCGCGGTCCTGCAGGTGGCCCGCGACCGTGCGCGCGACCCACACCTCGGAGCAGGGGGCGTCCACGTCCTGCTCGATCACCCGAGACAAGCCGGTCCAGCCCGGGTCGTCGCAGCGGGCGAGCGCCGCGGTCTCGGCGTCGTCCAGGGGCCGCGTGGCCTGGTAGGCCATGTAGCTGCGGTACACGGGCTCCTGGACCGCCCACGCCAGTCCCGCCAGGACCAGGAGGACCAATGCACTCGTCGCCACGACCCGAAACCGCTTCACGAGGGAAGAATAACCCTCAAAGATCGCGACGCCCGGAACCCGAGTTCGAAGCGCGTGCCGTGTCGGGGGCGGCTGGGGACTGGGGGAGGTCCACCGGTGGGGCGCTTCGAGAGTCGAGTTCCGGGCGTCGGTGCGAAGGAAGGGAAGGGGGGAGGGAAA
>Ga0114931_10004068_pt1 | contig 18325 bp, 13 predicted proteins | sample 2SBtaG_FD_89579 | JGI IMG/M metagenome (GOLD analysis project Ga0114931, IMG submission 89579) | Deep subsurface microbial communities from Kolumbo volcano to uncover new lineages of life (NeLLi) - 2SBTROV14_V59a metaG | ecosystem: Environmental > Aquatic > Marine > Volcanic | place: Kolumbo...
GCGACCCTTTGAGGATGGAATGTTCTCCAAAAAGGAGGAGTTTGGCAGGGAAAAGTATTGATTCAAATTTGTTGAATGTCAAGAGGAAGTGAACTATGATGAAATCAAAAAATTACCGGTCCAATTATATGAGGAATGGTGAGATAATAAATTGCACAATTTGACTGATTCTATTTCTTACTGAAAGCGCTTAAAAATTAAACCATCCGTACAGGATGCTTGAATTTTTAAGCGCTTTCAGCAGAAAATTTAATTCATTCAAATAGCACACTTTATTACCTCACCGTTCCTGAGCCATTTTTTAAATCTCTCTTTCTTCAATTTTTCTATTCTATTCGATATGCCTTTCCTTTCTCAAAAATACTGATTTGCGATTTAAATTCTGGCATCAATTCTTCAATATGCTTGATATTGCTTTTCAAAACATCAAGTATGACGATAGCCAATTGGAACTTGTTGATAGTTTGTTGATAGTTAATATTCTTATCAATGGTAAGAAAAATATCAAAACCTGCATTTTCTGCTTGGGCAAGAAGTTTTCCGTTCTTCAATCCGTTAAATCCCATCTCGGGAACAGTATGGACTTCAAATTCAGCAAGTAAATTTTTTGCCTTTTTCGTTACACATTCATCAAGCAAAATTTTCATGTGATATTCGAGTTAGGCTCATCAATAATTGGTGGGCTATTTGTAAGACAGCATTGACTTGTTTTTTCTTGACTGTTGGGAAATCTTCCAGAAATTCGGAGATAGGTTCGCCTTCCTCCAAATAATCGAATAGGTTTTTTACCGGTACACGAGTTCCCATAAAAACAGGTGTTCCGCCTAAAATTTCTTTATCCACATTGATTAATTTTTCCATTTTATACGCTTTTACCTCAAAAATAACAATTCTTTCATTGACTTGCTTTTTTTTCTGGGTAGCAGGTGTGGTAGTCTCGGTTGATTGGAAACCTAACAATGTGTCCAAACAACTGAGGACACCTCAGCTATCAGTCAGACCCTTTTGGGGGAAACCAACAAATCGCTGTAAGACACCTCCAATAAATCTTCTTTTTGAATACCCAACAAGTCCATAAAGTGTCGGCATTGTTCTTCCAAGCTGCTTTCCGCAATCGTTCCGTCTTCATCTATGGCTTCGATTTCCACAAAAGAGCCCAGGTTTTTCACTTCATCGATGTGAAACTTTACATTGCCAATGAAAAAAATGGCGCGCTTTTTATCAACGATGGTCCAAATGCCCAAAGCAGCCGTCAGCAGCGATTTCAAAGAAGAACCCGGTGACGATTTGAAAAGCAGGACTTTCGATTTTTTCGGTCCTGCGATATTTGTTCTTTGGTAATGAATGAGATGGTTTTCGATTTCGCCTTCCCGCAATTTCAAGCGACCGTTCGGCACTTTGAAATAGGTGTCAATTTGATGGTCAATGCCAATAAAATTTGCATTTTGGGCTTCCAAAATTTTGCGAATTTTTTCGGGATGGGCGCATTTGGCTTTGATTTAAATGATCAGTGGCATATGGAAGGAGAGTCGTTGGCAATAGAAAAGAGGGAATTAATATTGGGCCTCAATAATGCTTTGTGAGACTATTATTCCTATCAAAAAAAAGTCGCACGCAATGGTGCGACCTAAGCTAATTAACAAATTATAATCTCATGAAAATAAACGATATGTAAAGATAAGAGAAAAAAATATAAAAATGTTCATCTAGGGCATCAAAAGATGCTTTTGTTCGATTTAATGGTCTTGGTTTAACAATAAATTAGGAAAAATGAAGCCGATTTTAAAGATGAAAGTGACAAAATCAGTAGGGGGTGATTCATTTGAGAAGGAAGATTTTTTGGTAGTCGAGGAGCCTTTGGAAATTCGGCTGGCATTCGGAAAAGTGAAGGCCCGGCAACAAAAGTGCATCGCGATAACCATGCGAACACCCGGCCACGATTTTGAATTGGCAACAGGTTTTTTGCTCGCGGAAGGTATTATTGAAACGAGACAACATATTCTGAAAATGAAACATGTTCCTACTTTGCATCCCTCTTCCAAAAGAAATATTATTTTGATAGAATTAAACCCGGCAACGGGTTTTGAATTAAAAAAACTGGAGCGCCATTTTTATACTTCGGCTGCCTGCGGTGTTTGCGGCAAAACTTCGATAGAGGCAGTTTGGACGAGGAGTATTTTTAATTTACCCGAAAAGCATCCGCTTTTCCGTACAACTACCATCCGTAAACTGCCCCAAATTTTGCTCAAGCGGCAATCCGTTTTTAGCAACACCGGCGGTTTGCACGCAGCAGCACTATTCGATTCGGAAGGCAACTTGCTTTTGATTCGGGAAGACATCGGCAGGCATAATGCGGTGGATAAATTGGTCGGGTTTGCTTTGGAAAAAGGGCTAATTCCATTGTCTGATTATTTAATTTTAGTAAGCGGGCGCATCGGTTTTGAATTGGTTCAAAAGTCCCTGATGGCAGGCGCCCCAATCATTGCAGCCGTCGGCGCGCCTTCTAGTCTTGCCGTTGAATTGGCAGCAGAAGCGGGAATGACGCTCATTGGATTTTTAAGGAATGATACCTTTAACATTTATGCCGGAGAGAGCAGGGTTGTCCTTCCATGAATAAAAGTGTGAAAATTAAGCGAGCAAAATATTTCCGCTCACAGGTACTTGAAGTTATCCGATACATGAAACCCTCAAAATCAGTGACTTTTGCACAAGGTTTCGTAATTTCCCGGTTGAATTGAAAAAAATTGTTTAGTTTACGCCTGCCCACTGTGTTTTAAAAAATCAAATCCTCCAAAATTGCCGATGAAATATGGAGGGAACTATGAGAAAATACTCCCCCTCTTTGATTTTGAAAAACGCAAAACGACTTTTCATGTCCAAACCTTTTACTATCTGCTACATTTTGGTTCTCGCGTGCCTGCTGTTTCTGGTTTCCTCCTGCGAACCAAACAAAGACGCAAATGCCATCCCGAAAGACACCAATTGGGCTTGGTACTTAGGCGGACCGGGCACAAATCATTACTCTCCCCTCGCCCAAATCAATGCCGAAAATGTGTCGAAGTTGCAAGTAGCATGGACCTATCATTCGGGCGACCGCGATAGCAGCAATCGCTCTCAAATTCAATGCAACCCGTTGATTATCAATAAAATATTGTACGGAACTTCTCCTCAATTAAAATGCTTTGCCCTGAATGCCGCTACCGGCAAAGAGCTTTGGACCTTTGACCCTTTTGATGGAAATTATCAGTTATTTGGAATGGGTGTCAATCGCGGACTTGCTTATTGGACCGATGGTCTTGAGGAACGATTGCTTTTTACCGCGGGCGCTTTTCTATACGCCATAGATGCCAAAACGGGGAAATTGAAGGAAGATTTTGGCGAAGCAGGAAAGGTGGATTTGCACGATGGCCTAGGCAGAGATGTGGCTGATTTGTTCATCGTTTCCAACTCTCCGGGCATTGTTTACAAAGACCTTTTAATAATGGGGTCGAGGGTCTCAGAAAGCATGGGGGCAGCCCCCGGTCATGTGCGTGCCTACAACGTTCGGAGTGGAAAGATCGAGTGGATTTTTCACACCATTCCCCTACCGGGTGAATTTGGAAATAACACCTGGCCGGAGGGCGCCTGGCAAAATAGCGGAGGCGCGAATGCCTGGAGTGGGATGAGTTTGGATGAAAAACGGGGCTGGGTTTTTGTGCCAACGGGTTCTGCTTCTTTTGATTTTTACGGCGGCGACCGGGAAGGCGATAACCTCTTCGCCAACTGCGTCATTGCCTTGAATGCCCGAACCGGAGAGCGCATTTGGCACTACCAAACTGTTCACCACGACCTTTGGGACCGCGATTTGCCTTGTCCACCCAACCTCGTGACCCTTGAATACGATGGGGAAAAAATAGACGCAGTAGCACAGATAACCAAATCGGCTTACATTTTCCTGCTTGACCGCGAAACCGGCAACCCCCTTTTTCCGGTGGAAGAACGGCCGGTTCCCGCTTCCCGCTTAAAAGGCGAAAAAGCCGCTGCCACACAACCCATTCCAAGCAAACCCCCTCCCTTCGCCCGGCATAGAGTTCGCGAAGAAGATTTGACCACCCGCACCCCCGAAGCCCATGCTTTCGCCAAAGCTATTTGGGAGAAAAGCCTCGAAGGTGAACCCTTTATTCCGCCTAGTGAAGCAGGCACTTTTATTTTTCCAGGTTTTGATGGCGGTGGGGAATGGGGAGGCGCCGCGGTGGACCCGCAAACGAATATCCTCTACATCAATGCCAGTGAAATGCCCTGGGTAATTCAAATGTTTCCTTATGCACCGGAAAATGATGGATTTTTGGCAACCAAAGGCAAGAATATTTACAACACGACTTGCATGCGTTGTCACGGTTCGAAGTTGGAAGGTTCTTCCTTCTTTCAAGCCCCTTCCTTGATTGATTTAAAACAAAGAAGGACCGAGGACGAAGTGATTCAGGTACTTGAAAAAGGAAAGGGCATGATGCCTTCCTTCAAACACCTTTCCCCACAACAGCTAAGAGCAATTGTGGCCTTTCTCTTCGGGTCGGACGAAAAAGTAAAAGTGGGAACGGATGAGCAGGATAGCAAATCCTCAACTTGGAAATATCCTTACGTGATGACGGGTTTCAATCGCTTTAAAACACCGGACGGATATCCCGCCATCCAGCCCCCTTGGGGCACCCTGAATGCCATCAACTTGAACTCGGGTGAAATTGAATGGAAAGTTCCCCTCGGCGAGTTTCCTGAACTTGCAGCAAAGGGCCTCCAACCAACCGGTTCGGAAGGCTATGGAGGTCCTGTGGTTACGGCAGGGGGCTTGATTTTTATAGCAGCGACCTTGGATGAAAAATTCAGAGCTTTTGACAAAAAAACGGGGAAATTATTGTGGGAAACCAAACTCCCGGCGGCCGGATACGCCACCCCTTCCATTTATGCCATTCATGGAAAGCAATATGTAGTCGTTGCAGCAGGTGGAGGCAAATTGGACACCAAATCGGGAGATGCTTATGTGGCCTTCGCCTTGCCGGAAGAGTAGCACAGCAGGCAGTAAGCAATTGGCAGCTTATATCCTGAAGTCGAATGCCATCACCTCACTTGCTTCAATCGGTTTATTTCAACCGCTTTAATACACCACCAAGTTGTTTTTAACCATTATTAAACGGATGGCGAGGTTGCTTTTGGTTTAAAAAACTTGCTCTGCGATTTTTCGGATAATATCCGCGTCGCCCATGGTATAAAAATGCAAGCAGGGGGCGCCTCTTTCCTTTAATTCCTTCGATTGGGTGATGCACCATTCCATGCCAACTTGCTGCCGTGCTTCGGGGCTGTTTGCTTTTTTCATCTCACTGACCAATTCGTCAGGCAAATCCACATGAAACAAGCGGGGGATAGAGTTGAGTTGATAAGCTTTGGTTAAGGGCTTCAAGCCCGGAACGATGGGAACATTAATACCCGCCTTTCTACAATCATCCACATATTGAAAGTACCATTTGTTGTCAAAAACCATTTGCGTGACGATGTAATTCGCGCCTGCATCCACTTTAGCTTTGGTGTATTGAAGGTCAATCTTCTTGTTTGGCGCTTCAAAATGTTTTTCCGGGTAGCCGGCGATGCCGATGCAGAAATCGGTCTTTTCGCCGTTTTCAATATTTTCATCCAAATATTTCCCTTCGTTCATTTCCACAATTTGCTTCACCAAGTCGAGGGCGTAGGCGTTCCCTTCGGGTTCGGGGACGAATTTTCCGTCAAATTTTCGGGCATCGCCCCGAATTGCCAGCACATTTTCAAGCCCCAAAAAGCTAAGGTCAATCAAAGCATTTTCGGTATCTTCTTTCGTGAAACCGCCACAAATCAAATGGGGCACCGCATCTACACCGTAGCGATGCATGATGGAGGCACAAATCCCAACCGTTCCGGGGCGTTTGCGAATGGCAATCTTTTCATAATAGCCACTCGAACGCTTTTTGTAAAGAAACTCTTCCCGGTGGTAGGTGACATCTATAAAAGGAGGCTTGAACTCCATCAAAGGATCAAGCATTTTGAAAATAGCCTGCATGCTGCCCCCCTTCAAAGGAGGTAGCACTTCAAAAGAGATTAGGGTCTGTCCGTTTGCTTTCTCAAAATATTCTGTTACTTTCATGCAAGAGGTTTAGAGGTTGAAGGAAGAAAGGAGATTTTCAAAGGAGATTTTCCAAATTTTGAAAATTTGGAAAATCTTAAATTAATTTTGCCGCGCAAAGCTACAAAATCTCAAAAGCTGTTTTTCAGGGAATTTTAATTTAAAAAACAGAGAATATGTTTTCACTCAGAGACATTTTCAAAAAAAATTTACGGGCTTCCTCAGAGGCTTGAAAATAGTTTATGTAATCAATAATTTTCTCAACAAGGAAAAGCTGCAACACAACAAAAGGCTGTACAAAAAAAGGGGATTCAAAAAAGCATTTTTGCTCCCATCGGTAGCCATGATTTTAAAAACGAAGCTACCAAACTCCCTTGGCTAAACCGGCCGGATGCAAAAAAAAGCCGCTTTGCAACATCCTGATTTTCAAAAATTTAGCAAAGAAATCCATAAGCAGGTTCTAAATTTCATTGAAAACGGTTAGCTCGTTTTAAAGGGATTTTACACCCGACAAGAGGTGCAAGGACTTAAACTCAGAAGTGGAGCGACTTTTGGAACAGCACAAAACCGGGTTCAATCATACCAGAAAAAAAATCATGGATGCGCATCGCTTTTCAGCCCTCATTGAAAGATTGCATATATTAATAAAAATTTGAAATTTTAGCCCTAAAAAATAAAAATAGTTACCTAAGTATTACGGAATTTAATAATTTGGCGACGTTTTTGATACCAACAAAGAATTCCCAAAACCCGAACATATGCTTACTATTCCCAAAATTGGTATTCACCGGCTTCCGGTAATTCGCAAATTCACTTTCGCATCTTCTCTATTTAATTCGGCATTTTCCTGGTGCTGTCCTTCTTTTAATTTCCAAACTACACACATTGAGAGAGCCTATTTGACCATTTTAAAATATTGACAAAAATCGAATAAAATGAAAACCCCCCAAGGCAGTAAAACACTTAAAACGCTATTCAAAGTAGCTTTTAGCCTGACCAGGTTATGCCTTTTGGTTTGGCTTTTTTTTGGAACCCACAACGCTGCGCTTTTCGCTGAAGGCTCGGTTGATTTCCGAAATTATCCGGGAAACAGGCTGTGGCTTGACACCCGGGATAGTCAGGAGATGAAGGTATTCGTGCGGGTGGGCGAATTTATTAATCTAGGTGCAAGCCACGTTGGATTGTCGGGTGGATTCATCCGCGTGTTCAACCCTGCCGGCGTTCTCGTTGCCGAATTTAACGACCCCAACGGTCCGGGCATCATCTCCAACGATGTGCAGGAATTAAACGGCCCCACCGGCGGCGGCTCGACGAACGGCGCAGGATATGAGCCGGGGGTTGTCCCCGTTACCGAAGAAGGGGTTTGGACGGTGCGCTTTGAGTATCCAACTTTTCAACTACTCTCTTTCACCAATCTGCTGAACTCAGACCCCTGGACACGGGCGGCAAATCAACCCACTTTTCCTCGGGTTATTTTAGCTTGGGACATCACCGTATCGCAGGGGGCAGCCGGAAATGAAGGCGGCGCCTTGCTCACCGGAAGGGTTTACACCAACAGGTATGTCTCCATCATCAGTCAGAATGGAAACACGACTTCTCCCACCTTCTATGTTTTGACCAAAACCGGTTTTCTCTATCAGGTAGATTTCAACGACACAGACCCCTTCCGGTTTCCGATATTTTCAAACTCGGTCGGCATCGTCGATGGCAATCAACAACCCACCTTTCGTTCCCACGGCCGCTTCGATGTCATCCGCGACGATGACCCCACGACATGGAACCCCGATACTTTTTATTTATACCTTCCCTGGGCACAGGATTTTGGACCCATCATCAATAATAAAATCTTCTTCAATTTACCAGATGCAAACATGCCCCAATCGGCGCCGGTCACGGATGTTTTTAACAACAACCCCCATACCACCTGGCTTTACAATAACGCGCAGGATGTGAATGTGACCATCTCCGGTTTCCACTTTGATGGGGTGGATACTTCCGGAACCTGTGGGGATAACGTCATGGTATTCAACTTGGGCGGACACCTCGTTTTTAATACCGACAAAGGCGGGCAGGCCCGCTTATCGCTCGATTTAGACGGCAATGGTAGTTTCAATGACCCCGTTGACGTGGTCATCTTCGATGAGGTGACGGCGGGAACGGATTCCATTTTTTGGAATGGCTTGGACGGTACCGGCACACCGCTAGCCGTGCAGGATGGCTTCACTCTAAATTACGATTTGCAAATCAGGGCGGGGGAAATTCATATCCTGGTGCAGGATGTAGAAAATGATAATGGAGGCATCTCTTTTAACCTATTGAGTGATGTGGGGCTTCCGCAAACGGATTTGTTCTACTACGACCACTCTAAAGTAGCTGATGGTTTAACGAATGCGGTCAGTGGCGGGGGCAGCCCGGGCAACGCTTTGCCCACCAATGTGCCGTTTACCTATACCGGCAACTGGGGGAATAATAAAATTTTAGATTCCTGGTCATTTGTGGAGTTGCAAGGTGACGGACCTGGTTCCATTACCATTGACATCGTTGTCGAATGCCCAATGTGTACGGCGGATAACACGCCTGTCATCACCAATTTGACGGCGGATGTGACGGTTTGTGAAGGGGATGATATTACCCTCAACGCGACCAATAGTGTGCCTGGCACGGGCGACATTACTTATACCTGGACGGGGCCAAATGGCTTCTCTTTTACCAATACCGTCGGCCCGGACGGACCTTTCACGGCAACCATTGCAGGGGTGGAGGCTTCGGCAGGAGGGACTTACACCTTGACATTGCAAAATAGTCTCGTTTGTGAAGCAACGGCCAATGCCAATGTTACAGTAGCCCCGGTTCCGATAATCTCCGGCATTTCAGGCGACGGCAGCGTTTGTTCCGGCACGGATGTGACTTTGAGCGCGGTGAATAACGTGCCTGGAATCGGAAGCATCACCTACACATGGGCAGGTCCGGGTGTGAATTTCACCGGCACCGCAAGCGGGGCAGGTCCCTTTCCCCTCGATTTGTCGGGCATAGACGTGAGTGCAACGGGCGACTACACCCTAACTTTGGTTTCCGACCAAGGCTGCACCTCCGCGCAAGACATCGCAACCCTGGCCGTATTTCCATCCCCCGCTTTGACCGGCGTTTCAGCAGGTGGACCCTATTGTACAGATGACGATATTGCCCTGACGGGCACGAATACCGTACCTGGGATTACTTCGATAACCTACACTTGGACAGGACCCGGCGGATTCAGTTTTACCAACACGGTTGGTGGCGATGAACCCTTAAATGCCGCCAATGTGGGCGCAACTATTGCCGATGCAGGCGATTATACCCTCGAAGTGACAACCGATGCGGGTTGCACGGCTAGCCCCGTGACCGTTTCCGTTGAAATCAACGCGACCCCCGTCATAGATGGCATTGCCGGCGGAGGCCAATTTTGCGCAGGCGATGATGTGACGCTGACGGCTGCCAATTCCACAACGGGAACCGGCCCAATTACTTATACATGGACAGGACCTAACGGCTTTTCTTTTACCGGCACCGCCCCCGAAGGAGGTCCTTTTGACGTGACCATTCCCGCTGTCGCCACGGCGGATTCGGGCGATTATACGCTGACGCTTACCACTGCCGCTAATTGCACCTCCGATGCCCAATCCGTTACTTTAGCTATCTCTCCCACCCCTATCATTTCCGACCTTCAGGGGGGAGGTTCTTATTGTAATGGCGACGAAGTGGGGCTTAGCGCAAAGAACAACATTGCCGGAGTAGGAACCATAACCTTCCTGTGGCAAGGACCGAACGGATTCCAACTGAGTGGTACCGCAGGAGAAAATGGACCCTTCGTAGCCACCATACCGAACATTGGCGATGCAGGGGCAGGCACCTACACCCTCACCCTCACAAGTCAGGAAGGCTGTGTTTCCGACCAACAATCCGTTCAAGTTGAAGTGCTTAATGAAGTTTTAATAATTGACATTACGGGTGGAGGCGCTTTTTGTGAGGGAGAAGATGTGGCGCTGAATGCCTCCGGCAACCTAACTCCAAACACCCTCCTGAACTATACTTGGACAGGACCCAACGGCTTTACATTTTCCGGTACCGCCCCCGGCAACGGACCTTTCCCGGCAACGGTTTCTGCTATTTTGGCAAATGGCGCAGGAACTTACACCCTCACAATTGCCACCGATGCGGGTTGTTCTAGCGACTCCCCCCAAAGTGTGGAGGTAGTTGTAAACCCAAAACCGGTTATTGCCGGAATTTCAGGCGGTGGCGCATTTTGCGAAAGCGAAACAGTGACCCTGACCGCCACCAATAGCACTCCCGGAATTGCGACCATTAATTATACCTGGACGGGGCCAAACGGCTTTATTTTCAACGGCACTGCCGCAGGAGGCGATAATTTTGATGCAAGCGTGTCGCCAATCGGCATGTTCGGTGCGGGAGATTACACCCTCACTTTAAACTCCGGTCAGGGCTGTGATTCTGACCCGGCAATGGTAAGTATCGAGGTGAATGCCAATCCCGTCATTTCGCAAATTAACGGGGCAGGTTCCTTTTGTGAGGGCGACAATGTGACGCTTAGTTTTAGCAATACAGCCGCCGGAATCAACGACTTCACCTACACCTGCAACGGACCGGGTGGCTTTGCGGCTACCGGAACGGGAACCGGCAGTGAAGTGGTGACCGAAGAAATTTCCGGCATCACGCTTGACCAAGCAGGGGCTTATTCGTGTTCGATTGAATCGGCTGAAGGCTGCGTTTCGGCTCTTGAAACGGTGGAAGTGAGCGTGCAAACCGCCCCTGTGATTGCAGCTATTGATGGCGGCGGCCCTTATTGCGACGGCGACAATGCCACGCTTACCGCCACCAACAGCGCCCCCGGTTCGGGAACGATAACTTTTACATGGACTGGCCCCGGTGGTTTCACTTTCAGCGGCACCGCCCCCAACAACGGACCGTTCCCGGCAACGATTTCATCTATTTCCACCACTCAGGCAGGCACCTACACTTTGACGCTTGAATCCGATGCAGGTTGTTCGTCTGATGCGCAAAGTGTCGAGGTGGTTGTGAACCCCATGCCGGAAATTCAAAATCTCACCGGCGGCGGAAGTGTTTGTGAAGGAGACCTAATCACCCTAAGTTTTGACATCAATACACAAGGCAGCACAAGCGTGGATTACACGCTGACCGGGCCGGATAATCAAGTGGCGCTTCAAGGCACCTCTACCCAAAATGAAACCATCGAGCATTCAATTATGGCAGGCGCTTCCACAACGGGCACCTTCACCATAACGGCGACCTCCGATGCGGGCTGTGAAGCCAATCCGGCATCCATTTCGGTTAGTTTGACCACCGTTTCGGTGGCTATCAATACCGACAAGGCAGAACTTTGCCCCGGCGGCGAAACATTGACCCTGAGTACTGCCCCCGCACAAGGCGCCAACGTGACTTACGAATGGTTCTTCAACGGCAACTCGATAGGTACTTCCACGGATCCTTCCTTCGTCGTGGATAATGCCGACCCCGGAGTCTATTCCGTTCAGGCAACGGCCGACGGTTGTAGTTCTGCTACTTCTATCATCGCTGTACTTCCGGTACCACCGCCTGATGCCTCCAACGATGATTTCCAAACGAATTCCAATGCCGACGCTACCGGCAACGTCTTGGACAATGACGACATCGGCGGAGGGGTTACCGTCACTATTATCACCGAACCTTCAAACGGCACGGTGAGTGTGGATGCCAACGGCAATATTACCTACACGCCGGACAATAATTTCGCCGGGACGGATAGCTTCGAATATCAAATTTGCGATGAAAATTGCCCGGAACTGTGCAACACGGCCATGGTCAATATCAATGTTATCGCCCTGGATTGTTTCATACCAAACGGCATCACTCCGAACGGAGATGGCAGCAACGATTTGCTCATCATTCCCTGCCTGACGGGGAACAACTTTCCGCAAAATATCCTCAAGGTGTACAACCGTTGGGGCGATGAGGTTTTTGTTGGCGAACCCTACACCAATAATTGGGACGGCACCCGCGATAATGACCCGCTTCCAGCAGGAACGTATTACTATATCTTCAAGCGACAGGACGGGGACGACTACAAGCAAGGTTTCATCAGCATCATTCGATAACGGCATTCCAAGTGTATCCAAATGTGAAAGATTTTGAAAATCTTTCACTTGTAAGTTCTTCTCAAAAGAAAATTAAACCCAACGATAATGAAAAAAATTATTTACACCTTTCTGGCCATCACTTTGAGCCTGAACGCTTTTTCGCAACAGGACCCCATTTTCACCCATTTCATGTTTAACAAATTAACGTTCAACCCCGCTTTTGCAGGAGCAAAAGACGTGTTGGACCTCGGCGCAATCTACCGAAACCAATGGTTTAGCAACATTGATGGCGCTCCCGAAACCTACAACCTCTTCGCGCATGCCCCCATTTCAAAGCGGCGCTTTGGACTAGGCTTCTCGCTGATTTACGATAAAATCGGCATTTATAAAGCAACCGAACTGATGGTTCCCTTTTCCGTTCGCATCAAAACGAACAAAGAAAAGAACCACACCCTCCGTTTTGGGCTGAACCTGACGTACGAAAATTTTCGGGCGGATTTCAATAAATTGTCCCTCATTGATAATATTGACAAACTCATTGGTCAAGGCGTTAGGAACGATAACGGTCTCAATTTTGGCGCAGGCGTTTATTTCGATGCCAAGAAATTTTATGCCGGATTTTCGGTACCGAGAATATTGGAAACCTCCCTTTATTCCGACGAAGCAAACTTTAGCGCCAAAGACGTCACCTATTGGGGGATGGCCGGAGTTGACCTGCCCCTCAGCAAGAATGTGGATTTGCGGCCGAATCTTTTAATCAATTTGAACCCCCGGGCGCCCTTCGATTTCTCTTTAAATGCGAACTTTTGGTTCTACGACGCCTTTTGGGTAGGACCGAGTTACCGCCACGAAGACTCCGTTGCTATCTTGTTCGGGTATCAATTAAAAAACGGATTACGCGTCGGGGCTTCTTATGACTACACCATTTCTGACCTGAACAACGTCACCGATGGCAGTTTTGAGATTATGGTTGGCTATACCTTCCCCTGTCAAACCTGCACCATCAAAAACTTGCGATACTTCAAATAATCTTTCAGAAACTTTAGATTCAATTTTAATAAAATCGAACGTAATTGAGTTTAAATAATCGTCATCCGCCATTTTAAAAATAATTGTAACAATGACGAATGCTGATTAAAAATAAACGACCCTTAAAAAATAAATTCTGCAATGAAACATATAATGCCCTTCTTTTTGCTGCTGTTCGCTTCGGCTTCCTGGCAGTTATTTGCTCAAAACAGCGCCAACGATGTTGAATTGAAAAACCTCTCCATCCTAAATTCGGCTACCCTCGAATTTAGCCCGGTTCCTTATGAAAATGGCGTGGTATTCACTTCCACCCGAAGCCCCAACCGCCTGCTGACCTGCCCCCCCTCGGGTGAAATTGATTTTTCGGACCTCTATTTTTCTCAAAAGGACGCCAACGGGGATTATCTGAAACCCGTGGCGATGAAAGGCCAAATCAACGGCCGGTATCACGACGGGGCTGCCACCTTCACCAAGAAAGGAGACCGGATGTATTTTTCCAGAAACAATATGAATGGCAAGAATGATGAAAGCGTCATCGACGTGAAAGTTTATTCCGCCGACCTGGAAAACGGGCAATGGTTGCATGTGGCGGAAGTGCCGAAAATTAATGGAGAAAACTTCACCACCACCCATCCTGCTTTATCCGCAGATGGAACCAAACTCTACTTTTCTTCCAACCGGGAAGATGGTTTTGGGGGAATGGATTTGTGGGTGACCAAGTTCGAAAACGGCAACTGGACTGATCCCGTAAATCTCGGCGCTTCCATCAATTCCGCCGGAAATGAGTTGTTCCCCTTTGTTGATGAAAACGGGAATCTCTTCTTTTCTTCCGATAGTCTCCCTGGTTCCGGAGGCTTGGACATCTTCTCCTCTAAAATGGATGAAGATGGGGCTTGGCAGATACCCCTCAATATGGGGCCGCCTTTCAATTCTCCCGGCGACGATGTAGCCTTCAGCACAAATTCCGATGGAACCGAAGGTTTTCTCACTACCGACCGCGACGACGGCCTCGGCAAAGACGACATTTATGCTTGGACCCGCAGACCGGCCCTCGAACCCATCCAAGCCACTATCGTCGTGATAGATGAAGACACGGGTGAACGGCTGAAAAAGGCTTCCGTAGAAGTGGATGTCGAATGTGGCATTCCCCTGGATATGATTTACAATTGCACTTCTAATGACACGACTTATTTGACCCCACTCGGCGGGGCGGTGGCCATGCAGGTCTTTGGTGGTTCGAATTATATTATTGATGTATCTAAAGACAACTATTTTCCCGCCAACCGAAAACCTACCACGGAGGAACTTCGAGCAAACCCGGAATACATCATCCCCATAAAGAGAAAGAAGTTTTTCGCTCCGTTGGAAGGGTTGGTCGTGGAAAAGGAAACCAGTGTTCCCATTAACCTGGCAGATGTAGCTATTATTGACAAAACGAGTGGAGAAACCCTGCCGCCTTTGAAATCCGACGGGGAAGGAGGCTTCAATGTAGTGAAAATAGATTGCGACCACGAATATGAAATTACCGCAGAAAAGGACCCTTATTCAGGCGACCGCAAGTTCGTTGTTCTGGATTTGGAAAGCTGCCGCGCCGGAAAACCCACCAAAGTGACTCTTCGCCTTGAACCGCCTCTGCTTTTCAATGTTTACTACAATTTCAACAAATCGAGCCTTCGCGACGAGACCCAACCCGATTTGGAAAGACTCTACAAAATGCTCGTAGAGCATCCCGATTACAGGGTGGAGGTCAATTCTTTTACCGATGCCCGCGGACCAAAAGTTTACAATAAAGATCTGTCTCAACGCAGGGCGCAATCGGTGGTAGATTGGCTCGTTGACAAGGGAATTAGCGAAGACCGGCTTACCGCAACGGGCCACGGCGAGAATTCTCCCGTCAACCGCTGCGTTGACAACGTGAAATGCAGCGAAAAAGAACACCAAATGAATCGAAGAACCGAATTTAAAATCACCGGGGAGGATCATTCCTTTGAAGTGAAATCCAAAGGGAAAGACAACCCGATAGTGGACCCTTGCAAGACTTGTACTTTTTAGTACCGGGGCGCTTCATTTCCGGCAGGACCAAATTGGGAGAGTGTCAGTGTGACTAACAGTCACGCCGACACTAAAGTCTCATTTCCGGTGGGAACAAATTGGGAGGCATTGCAAAAATGTCTCCCAATTTTTATGGAAGATATTTGCCAGGTAAGGTGAATTTTGAAAAAAAATATACGCTGGCAAGGCAATCACGAATAAAGGATTAATCCTGGCAAATAACGAAAATCCTTTACGTTGTAGGTGAAAATTGGAAAAACTTGCCTTCAAACCAAGTCACTTCCCTGAAGAACAAAATCTGGATAAAAAAGAGTGGGCATTTGGCATCGGCAACCTTGGAGGAAGGCTAGATAATGTAGATATTCGAGACTATGCCTGCGATACCTAATGCTATCGTCGGATGCCTTTTCTGACCATAGAATAACTCCCAACCCCAACTAAAATACTCCCGAAGGTTCACCCTTTTTTCACCCAAGTAATATGAATGGCCGCCAATCTATAAAAAATTCCTCCGAAAATGATGGTCCAATTCAGCAGGGGGACGCGCGTGGGGTAGAAGTAAACGATAAAAACCATGGCCAGCAAAAAAACGACAGTCACCCACAGGGTCACCGACCGAAGGCCCTTTATCCGGCTGGGATAGGCGAACTTTACTGGGATAAAATGCAGCGCGGCAAAAGCCAAAACGATAGCCACATTTCCCCATTCTGGGGCGACTACGACAAAGACCAAAAAAAACACAACCATGTTCCACAAGACCGGGTAACCGACAAAATATCCATCTTCCGAAACCATTCCTTCTTTGCCGTAATACAAAACGGAAACGATTAAAATAATGACCGTGCAAATCATCTTCCACGGACCTACCACCAAAGGCGCTTCGTAGAAAAAAAAAGCTGGAATGAGGGCATAGGTTGAAAAATCAATAACGGTATCTATGGTTTTTCCGTTTATGTGGGGCAGCACTTCCCGCACCTTGAAAAAACGGGCCAACGACCCATCCGCCCCGTCAATCAACTGGCAGACAAAGAGCCAAAGCATGGCCGTTCGCCAATCATTTTCTCGAATGGCCAACAAGGCCATGAAGCCGGCTATCAATCCGAGACTCGTGAAAACATGAACGCCCCATGCGAGGGATTTTTGAAATAAAGTAGGCGACGGTTTTAGATGGTTCATAAAATTTGGCAATCAAAATGTGAACGGTTTTCAAAATCTTTCACATTTAAGTTCTATCAAAAAAAAAGGAGCAGCAAAATTCTTTTTTCCCGGCAAAATAGGATTTTTTTACGCTCCAATGAACTTCCTGCGAAAATACAATCTTCTGCCAACCCTCCTTTTGATGGTCTTTCTTTCCCTGGCGGGGCTTTACCTTTTCGGCGCTACCGACAGCGAAGTATTTTGGCCCGGCTTTTTTGCGATGATGTTCTTTTACGGCGGCATCTTTTATCTCGGCACCTGGGCTTCCAAATGGAAGAAATCCTCGAATGCGGAAGGATTAATGTTGGCGGGGCGTGCTTTGCCTTTGGGCGTAGCCATTTTCACGATGAGTGCCACCTGGGTCGGTGGAGGCTACATCAACGGCACGGCAGAATACACGGCTTCCGATGGTTTGATTTGGGTGCAAGCCCCTTGGGGCTACGCTTTGAGTTTGGTAGTCGGCGGTTTGTTTTTCGCCGGGAAGATGCGCCGGCACGGTTTCAAAACGATGCTCGACCCCCTGGAACAGCGTTTCGGTAAACGACTCACCGCAGTGCTTTTTCTGCCTGCCCTTTCGGGCGAAATATTTTGGACCGCCGCCATTCTTACCGCGTTGGGAACAACCTTCGGAACGGTACTCGGACTGGACACTTCCACCGCCATTTTGCTCTCTGCCTTTATCGCCATCGCCTATACTGCCATCGGCGGACTTTGGGCGGTTGCCTTGACCGACATCGTTCAATTGTTGCTTCTTTTGGTGGGTTTGTTCATCGTCCTTCCCTTTGCCGCGGCAAAGGTCGGTGGATTGGAACACGCCTGGATGCTTTACAAAGAACAACAGGGCGCTTCGGCTACCTTTTTGCCAAGCCGGGAAGCGCTCGGAAGTTATTATTGGTATTGGTGGGACTACGCATTGCTGCTCGTTTTTGGAGGTATTCCCTGGCAGGTTTATTTTCAGCGGGTTTTAGCCTCCAAGGATGAAAAAACCGCCGTTCGATTATCGCTGCTGGCGGGCGTCGTGTGTCTTTTTGCAGCGATGCCGGCGGCGCTAATCGGCATAATCGGCGGAGTGGCAGACTGGGAGGTCTTAAACTTAAAACCACCCCCCGATGCTGCCTCAACCCTGCCTCATGTCATCCGCTACCTGACAAATCCGTGGGTGGCTACTATCGGGTTAGGGGCTGTGGCTGCGGCGGTGATGTCTTCTGTTGATTCTTCCATTTTATCGGCTTCCTCTTTGGCAGGCTGGAATGTGTATCGCCCCCTTCTGAAACCCCAAATCACTTCTGAAAATCTGGCGAAAGTCATTCGCCGCTGCATTTGGATTATCGGGATTGCGGCTACCCTGCTGGCTTTGAAAAGCAACAGCGTTTACGACCTATGGATTCTTTGCAGCGACTTTGTTTATTGCCTCTTGTTCCCACCTTTGGTGGCCGCCTTGTTCGACAAAAAAGCCAATCGGCATGGGGTGGCTTGTGGTTTCCTGATAGCCCTCATTTTGCGATTTGGTGGGGGCGACCCGGTGCTTGGTCTGCCCCAATTTATAGATTACCCGATGAAAGAGGATGGCTTGGTTTTGTTTCCTTTTCGCACGCTGGCCATGGGTTGCAACCTGCTGAGTATCTTCCTCATTTCGAGAATGTCGCAAAAAATTTCGCCGCCAAATCCGCTTAGGAACGGTGAGGCAATTTAAATTAGTAAATTAGATATTTTGACGATGATTTTTTTACTGAGAACTTTAAAAAAACCGCGCATAGCCTAGCTGCGCAAGGTTTTTTTAAATTTCTAAGAA
>Ga0114931_10004069_pt1 | contig 18324 bp, 18 predicted proteins | sample 2SBtaG_FD_89579 | JGI IMG/M metagenome (GOLD analysis project Ga0114931, IMG submission 89579) | Deep subsurface microbial communities from Kolumbo volcano to uncover new lineages of life (NeLLi) - 2SBTROV14_V59a metaG | ecosystem: Environmental > Aquatic > Marine > Volcanic | place: Kolumbo...
CACCAAGAATCGTGGTGTCGCCATTTGTGCGCCGATTGCACCTTATGCGCAAATGCGTCGTTCGGTGCGGGAGATGATCGAGCCGCACGGGGATTTTATTGAAATCCACGTGGCGACGTCACTAGAAGCTTGCGAAGCCCGAGATCGTAAAGGTCTGTATGCCAAGGCACGCCGCGGCGAAATCCCAAAATTCACCGGCATCAGTGATCCTTACGAGATTCCCGAACAACCGGAATTGCGCGTGGATACCGAGGGATTGACGCCCATGGAGGCGGCGCAGGATATCTATCTTTACCTGTTGCGGGAGGGGTATCTGGATACGCAGGGTAGCCTTGCTGACGATTAACATTCCGGCTGAGTATAAAAACATGAAAAGCGTTATTTGATAGGGCATCCTGTCTGTAAGCCGAAAACGACCGCGTAATCATAACTTTAAGAATGTGCTGGAGATGTTGCAGTGACAAACTTTAATAAAACCATCTGTGTAATCGGGCTTGGATATATCGGCCTTCCCACCGCATCTTTACTTGGAACAAAAGGTTACAAAGTCCACGGTGTTGATACGTCAAAACATGTCGTGGATACGATTAACGAAGGCAAAATACATATCGTTGAGCCCGATCTTGATATACTCGTGAAGTCCGCTGTTCAGTCGGGCAATTTAACGGCCGGCCTGGAGCCACAGGCAGCGGATGTGTTTGTTCTGGCCGTTCCCACCCCGTTCAAAGAGAATCATCAGCCGGATCTTTCCTATGTCGAAGCAGCAACCCGGATGATCGCGCCTTATGTTGAAGCCGGCAATATCATCATCCTGGAATCGACCAGTCCGGTAGGAACGACTGAAGATACAGTTGCACGAATCCTGAAGGATGCAGGGCATGATATTGACAAGGACGTATACGTTGCACATTGCCCGGAACGCGTACTGCCTGGACGGATACTGACAGAGCTGGTTGAAAATGACCGGATTGTCGGTGGTGTAAATAAAATTGCGACGGAAAAAGCAGTCGAGTTTTACAACACCTTTGTGCGTGGCAAGGTCGTGGTTACCGACTCCCGTACCGCCGAAATGGCCAAGCTTACCGAGAATTCTTTCCGCGACGTCAATATCGCCTTTGCCAACGAACTATCCCTGATATGTGACCAGGAAAATATCAGTGTCTGGGAGTTGATCGCGCTCGCCAACCGCCATCCTCGCGTGAATATTCTACAGCCAGGTCCAGGCGTAGGCGGCCACTGCATCGCCGTCGATCCCTGGTTTATTGTGTCCAGAGCGCCCGAGTTGTCCAGACTTATTCGAACCGCGCGCGAGGTCAACGACTACAAGCCGGACTGGGTTGTCGACAAGGTCAAACGAAGCGCCGACAAGTTCAAACGACCCGTCATCGGGTGTCTGGGTCTTGCCTTTAAGGCAGACGTAGATGATCTCCGGGAGTCTCCGGCAGTTGACATCGTACGGACCTTGATTAACGAGGATATAGGCCAGGTGCTGATTGCTGAACCAAACCTTCGCGAGCATGCGGAATTCGAGCTGAAGCCCTGCGAGGACGTTGTATCCGCTGCGGATATAGTGCTGCTTCTTGTCGACCACAAAGAGTTTCGTGACCTCAGGGCTGAAAGCCTCAAGGAAAAGGTACTGATCGACACGCGAGGGGTAATCGTATGAACTTGCGTGTACCTGGCGTTTTTGACGCTCGGTCAGGCGGAGTGATTCGTAAACTTTTTTATCTTTCGCAGTATCGTGCTTATTCCTGGGGCGCGTTTTTTTAAGAAGGCTTTTAGTTCAAATGGAACTTGTTCGGCAAAGGCCTTTAGGTATGGGCTTTTTAGATATGTTGTCGTGAAAATCCGGTGGTTTGTCCTTTTCCGTATTTCTACGTCATCCAGTTTTGCCAACTCGTCAGAGAAATTGCCATACATATGATCTAACTGCTTAAGTGTTTCGACCGGAATCTCCTCTATTGCGGAAGCCCGGGTTTTCTTTTTTGGAAACCTGTTGATGCTACCCTTCGGCATGTCCATGAAGTCCAGTAGAGGTGCTATATTATCAAATATGGTTTCATATCGGACAAACATAGTCGGATGGCCTGCCAAGTATTTATCATACCAGTTATAAAAATGATTTCTGAAATAAAACTTGTCAATACCTTGAGATGCGTACTCCTGTAACGGCATTTTCTTTGGGATTGGTGCAATGCTTTTCTTGCACCACTTTTGGAGTTTTATAGACTGCTCACGTTGGAAGTTTCTCCGGAAAAGTGAGATAGCCGCTAGCTGTGGATTTCCATATACATAAATAAATTTGGTGTTAGCGTTAAAGCTGACTGGCGGTAATGGCGAATGTTTAAGATCGTCAGCATCATAATAGATCGTTGGTTTTCTTATACTGGGCAAGATAGGAATGCAGGAATGTAGTTCCAACTCCCCCGAACGATGCAATAACTACTTCCATGTCTCCTGGCAAGATTATTCGACCCATAAGATATTTCCTTTAAAACTAATAGCTATATAAACCGGCCCACCGGCCAATATAACCACAATAAACAAAAGGTTTATTCTACACACAACTTTTGATTATCTCATACTGTGAATTCAAGTTGTAAGTGCAACTGAAGGGGTGCCGGTTCAAGCAGGCTCGCATACTGACCGGGTACTCTCGCCAAAAGGGCCTCCGGTGTGGTGAAATCTGCAGCTGACCTTTAGGGGTAAATTCTAATCGATGCGGGTAGAATCACCTTATGACATTACATGTACTTAGTGTTTTTGGCACTCGGCCAGAAGCTATAAAAATGGCCCCGGTTGTGCTGGGTCTCGCTAAACACCATAAAATCGAATCGAAGGTCTGTGTAACTGCGCAGCACCGCCAGATGCTTGATCAAGTACTTGATCTATTTGCAATATCTCCGGATTATGACCTGGATTTGATGACTGAGGGCCAGGATCTTTTCGATATTACGGCAAGGTCGCTGCTGGGTTTGCGGGACACCCTGAGACAAGAGCGCCCCGACCTGGTTTTGGTTCATGGCGACACCACAACCTGTTTTACAGCAACGCTTGCAGCTTTTTATGAGGGCATACCGGTTGGTCACGTAGAAGCAGGTTTGCGCACCGGGAATTTGAAAGCCCCCTTCCCGGAAGAGGCAAACCGTACGTTGGTAGGTCGATTGGCTTCGTATCATTTTGCGCCAACCGATAGTGCTCGAAACAATCTTTTAGCAGAAGCTGTTCCTGATAACAGGATTTGCGTGACAGGAAACACCGTAATTGATGCCTTGCTCATGGTTCGTAAGATGGTTGTGAAGTATCCAGAAGAATTCTGGATCGAGAACTTTGGGGCAGAAATATACAATCATGTCGTTGATCATGATCGAAAACTGATATTGATAACGGGGCATCGTCGCGAAAATTTTGGTCAGGGGTTCATTGATCTTTGTTCGGCTATTCGAGACCTGGCGATTCGTCACCCGGATTGGGATATGGTCTATCCAGTACATCTTAACCCTAACGTACAGAAGCCTGTTTACGAGACCCTGGGTGGGCATAAGAATATATTTTTAATTAAACCGCAGGACTATGCGCCATTCGTTTGGTTGATGAATCAATCAGATCTTGTTTTGACAGACTCTGGTGGCATCCAGGAAGAAGCGCCGTCACTTGGTAAGCCTGTGCTGGTTATGCGAGAAGTTACTGAGAGGCCTGAGGCAGTAGATGCCGGTACAGTAAAGCTTGTAGGCACTTCTCAAGAAAATATTATTGGCTCTATTGAGCGAGTTTTACTGGATAAGGATGTTTATTGTGGAATGTCGCGCGCGCATAACCCCTACGGCGATGGGAAAGCGGTCACAAGGATTCTCGATTTTCTTTCGAAAGACATTCAAATCTAATGAAAGTGAGAGAATGATCAAGGCTAATTGGCGCTTGTATAGTGACTGGAGCGGGAATAGCCACCAACCGAGTCTATATTAGGCATCAAAAACTGTAATCATGGTTGATAAACGACGAATCGCAATCAGTGCCGGGTCTTCGGTCGCCCAGGTAATAATTTCTGGGATCGTGATTTTCCTGCTTTACAGGTATCTTCTGGAAACTATTGGCGCGGAAAAGCTCGGTATTTGGGCCCTGGTCTTGTCGGTAAGTTCAATGGTCCAGGCAGCCAATCTTGGGATGACAGGAAGCATCATAAAGCATATCGCTGACTACGATGCATTGGGTGACAAAAAGAAAATTACGCTGGCGACTCAGACGGCGGCGATATCCATAGCGCTTTTTAGCCTTGTGTTTGTGGCGGGTTTATTTCCGGCTGCGAAATATTATTTCCAGTTTACGCTCGAAGTCCCGCTTTATCGTGACGCCGTGGAAATATTGCCTTTGGCACTGGTGGCATTCTGGATTTATATGGTGACCGGAATTTACATGGGGGCTTTGTATGGCTGTCATCGGATCGTCCAAAGGAATAGCGTATTAGTCGCTGATTCGATCTCTCATTTTGGCTTATGCGTGATCCTGGCGCCGGACTATGGGTTGATTGGCTTGGCCTACGCAAGAGTAATTCAGAATTGTTTGACGCTTGTGGTAGTCGTTGTGTTGCTAAGGAGATTTGTGCCGGGAATGCCGGTATTGCCTTACCGCTGGAGTAAAGATCTCTTCAAGGAGATGTTTGGTTACGCAGTCAGTTTTCAAATCATTGCGATACTCGGGATGCTCACCGACCCGTTGACCAAAGGGTTTTTGAGTAGATATGGCAATGTTTCCATGGTGGCTTATTATGAGATGGCAAAGAAATTCGTCCAGTTGTTTCGTGCATTGCTGGTAAATGCAAACCAGGTTATGGTGCCGACATTTGCCCGTCTCAATCAGCTTGATCCAAAAAACATATTAAATATTTACCTTGCTTCTTACAGGCTCATATTTTATCTCGCTGTTCCCGGGTTCAGCCTTTTGGCGATTTCTGCTCCATTGGTGTCGGAGTTATGGGTTGGATACAATGAGCCAGTCTTTGTCAGCGCTGTTGTTATACTATGTATAGGTTGGCTGGTTAATGTTCTGGGTGTCCCTGCATATCACGCCGGTATGGGCACAGGGCACATGAAGGACAACGTCATCGCGCATGTGACTGATGCTGTAACCAACATTATCGCCATTCTTGTCGTTGGGAGATTATTGGATGGCATGGGTGTCATCGTAGCCCGGGTTTTTGCGATGATATTGGGTGCGATGTTATTGATGTATCTTTATCACAAAAGAAATTCGCTTGCGTTAAATGAGGCTATTCCAGAATCCAGTCGATTGCTAGCCTTGCTATGTATGATAGGAGTGACGATGAGTTATTTATTATGGCAGTGGTTGCCAGGAGCGCAGGCGTTTCTTGCGCTGTTAGGTCCGCTTTCCGATTCGGAGCTGCATGGTATAATGAGCGCCATAACGATTCTTTTTTTCGTGCTGCTTGTAGGAATTCCCATGTGGAATCATCCTGTTCGCAGACAGTTGTCGAGCCTGGGCACTGGTGGCAAATGAAATTATTCTGCTGGGGAAGCTAGTTTGTACGAGTCGTACTTATTAGTTTTGGGATTAGTGGCAAATTACGGCAATTCGAGGCGAGGGGGATACGATATGTTAAAAACTGCAATTAAAGGAATCGCAAGAAAATTTGGCTACATTATTTCCGCGTATGATCCTACGCGTGACCCGATAGCAATAAGAAGATCATTGTTTGCGACACATGATGTTGATCTTGTATTTAACGTCGGGGCAAATGCCGGGCAGTTCGCTCAGCAGTTGAGAAGCTCGGGGTATGATCGGGAAATCATCTCATTTGAACCGATGTCTGCTGCCTTCGATTTGTTAAAGGAGGCCGCGCGCGCAGATTCCGGCTGGAAGGTCAAGCAATGCGCGCTGGGTTCTGAGGAAGGTACTTCGGAAATCAATGTGTCTGGTAATTCGTGGAGTAGTTCCCTTCTGGATATGGCGCAAGCACATGCCAAGGCCGCGCCGGAGTCGGTATACGTGACCAGAGAATCGATTGATGTAAAGACGCTAGATGCGGTGTATTCAGAATATGCAACTGGGGATACCCGGCCATTTCTTAAAATAGATACGCAGGGGTACACAGAGCAAGTCCTGGCTGGCGCGGAGCGGTCACTTGAAAAAATCAATGGTATATTTGTCGAGATGTCACTCGTCGAGCTCTATCTGGATGAGCCGCTGGTTGGGGATGTGGTCAAAATGCTGTACGAAAAAGGTTTTTCGCTGGTGGCTATAGAGCCAGAGTTTATCGATCCAAAGACCGGTCAATTGTTACAGGTTAATGGACTGTTTTCCCGTCTATAAGTCAATGAGCATTTTGGTATTAGGCGATTTTTGTAACGGAATAGCCATATTGCAATGAATGTATATGTCTTGGTGGGGGGCTTCCTGGGGCTCCTTGCATTTCTGATGTTAAAGCCCTGGCTGAAGGCCATGGTGGCATTCATCGTCATGAGCAACTGCTTTGATCTGGCGCCACAAATTGTATATGGCAAGCTGGCGTGGGATTACGGCGCCGTGTTGCTGTTGATTGCGGGTATCCAGTTGCTGTTCCAGAAAAAAACGGCCACAGTGGGATACCGTAGTGCCGTACCTTATGTGCTGGCCGCTTTTACTGCCTGGCTCGTATTAAGCCTTGTCTATTCTCTGGTCATCTACGGTTACCCGGTCGGCGATACCCTTAAAACCTCGCGCTTCTGGATTATCGGCTACCTGTCCATATTTATTTTTCTCAGGCTGTACCTGGTCGACGGTGAAGCGCTGAATAAGATAGTGCGTTGGCTGTATGTCATCACCTACGTCCTGCTTATCGTGGCCATCATTCAGTTCGTAACCCGCTCCGAATGGTTGTTCGGCCTGAACAAGCAATACGCAGGAACGACACGCTACCTGCCGATATTCCTGCCCGTGGTGTTGATGCTGAGTTGGGCTATCATGGCACGGTTCCTGGCTGGTGAAAAGGTGAAGATACACGAGTTTGTGTATGGCGGGTTGGCTCTGGTCGTGACGGCCCTGACCTATACGCGAGGTATCTATATAGCTGTCATCCTGACTTTTCTGCTGATGGTAACCCTGCTGGCTCTAGGCAAGCGATTAAGGGCGAGCAAAACTTCGGTGTTTGGCTTTGCGGCCGTTATCCTCGTGGTAGGCCTGGTGGCCGGTGGATTGGCCGACAGAGTGATTGGCAGGGCGGCCAGCGGACTGGATATCCTGTTTTCCGACAAAACCGATAGCGGTAAGGTGGACGCAGATACCTTTACCGGTCGACTGAAACTGGTGCAGGAGCGGTTCAGTATGGTGTCCAGGCACAATCCCGTAGTGGGTTACGGTTTTTTGCATGAGAACAATGTTCCACATAGCATGCTAAAAAAGATGGAATACGGTTCGATCGATTACTCGCCAGAGATGGTAGAGAAGTACAAGCACGGTACCCCATACAAGCTGACGCTATACAGCGCGGATATAGCCTGGGGGAACATCGTGCTGGTGAGCGGATTCGTGGGGTTTATCATTTTCCTGGCCTTTATCGTCGTCTTCGTCCTGAGCTTTCGTGGGTGGTGCTACAGTTCGGATCCGGACTATTACTTGCGGCTGGCATTCTACCTGCAGACCATAACCCTGTTGCTGCTCACGTTTAACGGCAGGAACTTCACCTATCACATCCAGTTTCCCGCATTCATGCTGGCAGGGTACATCTACCTTAGCATGCTGAAGAGTGGCAATGCGGATACGGCTAAAGTTCTTCAACCCCCAAAAGAAAACTATCCATGTCTGCGAAAATCTCGATTATAACGCCGTCGTTTAATCAGTGCTCATTCATTGAGCAGACTATACGCTCTGTGCTGGAGCAGAATTACCCGGACACTGAACATATTGTCATCGATGGCGGATCGACGGATGGCACTGTCGAAGTGTTGAAGAAGTTTCCGCACCTGGTATGGGTGTCGGAAAAAGACAAAGGCCAGGCCGATGCCCTGAGGAAGGGGTTCGAACTCGCCACGGGAGATATCGTCGGCTGGGTCAACTCAGACGATTACTACGAGCAGCAGGTATTCGGCAGGGTAGCTGAAATCTTCGAGGATCCGGAAACAATGTGGCTGGTCGGCAATCTCAGCTTCGTATTTGATGACGGGCGAATAGTGGCGGACCGAAGCCCGGAGATAACGCGGCAGCGCCTGTTGCAGAATCCGGATATCATCCGCCAGCAGTCGACGTTCTTCCGTAAGGAATTCCTGTTGCGTGCTGGCGGCTGGAATCCGGAGTTCCACCTGGTAATGGACTATGATCTGTGGCTGCGCCTGGCCAGCCTGACGGCCCCAATAAGGCTGGATGCCAACCTGGCCTATTTCCGGATGCACAGTGAACAGAAGACATCACTGGACAACTACCTGGAGCAGGGCAGGGAAATCGACAGGATTCTGAAAAGCGAGGGTGCACCCCTGCGCATGCGGCTGGCTGTGCGTGCAAAAAAACGCTGGATTTGGTTGAAAGGCCATATCAAGGCTTTCTGCATGGATAGGGGGCTGATCAGCAGGAAGTACCGGAATAGACCGGTACGGCTGAAGTCCAGGAATATGAAATGAAGATTATTCATCTGGTATGGTCTCTGGAGTGCGGTGGTTCAGAGACCATGTTGGTGGATATCGCCAACGAGCAGTCACGTAGTGACGACGTGGTGGTGGTGATCGGCAACGATCGATTGGACCCGACGATACTTTCCCGTTTTGATCAAGGCGTTACCTTGAAGCGTCTGGGGCGGCCGCAAGGCAGTCAGAATCCCTGGTACATTTTCAAGTTGTACGCGATGTTGCGTGGCTTGGCACCGGACATTGTCCATGCGCACCAGGAAAGTGTTATCAGGGTACTTAAACTGTTGCCTTTCCCGAGGGTACACACCGTTCACAATACCGGGATCGAGCTTACGGCCGAGAGAAAGCACTACGATGCGATTTATGCAATTTCAGAAACCGTCCAGAATGACCTGACGCATCGTTACCCTGATACTCATCCTGTGCTGATACCCAACGGTATCCTGTGTTCGAATATCGCCACCAAGTCATCCTATGGTGGTCGGCCATTCCGTATCGTGCAAGTCAGCCGTCTTGATCATGCCCAGAAGGGCCAGGATATCCTGTTGAAGGCGCTTGCCAAGGTCATTAAGGAGACGGGACCGGGCGCCGCAACGATCGACTTCATCGGATCCGGTGCGTCGGGGGAGTACTTGCTCGATGTGGCCAGGGAGTCCGGTGTTAGTGAAGCCTGTCATTTTATTGGACAGAAAACCCGGGAGGAGATATACAGAGATCTGAAAATGTACGATCTCCTGGTCCAGCCATCCCGGTTTGAGGGATTTGGCCTCACAGTAGTCGAGGCCATGGCGGCGCGCGTGCCCGTACTGGTGTCGGATGTCGAGGGCCCCATGGAAGTCATAGGCGGCGGGCAGTATGGCTATTACTTCAGGAGCGAGGACCCCGATGATTGCGCGGCGCGAATCCTGGAAATTATAGAGGCTTCCTGCATGGACGGTTTTTCGCAGGTGCAGGCACTCAATGTCGAGTACGCCAAAGCCCATTTCGATGTTTCCCTCACCGCGAGCAGGTACCTGGCCGAGTACGGCAAACTGTGCAGGCACTGATCGATAGAGTTATCCCTGGCGCGAGCTGGATCTGGTCGGTCGCGACAAAGCGCACGACGGGCTTAGTATCAACCTGCTCAGAAATGCCGGTTTTGCCTGGCAGTAAGGGATTATCGATGTGAGTGGTGGTACCGTGCGTGCGAAGCGAGTGTTCGTTGAAATCACAGTTACTGGAAATGACGGATTGACAAGATGCGCTACCTAAGAAATCAACTCCGAGACATACTGGTTCGACTGCGTACGGTGTACCTCTCACGACTATGGGGGCACAGGTTGCATCCCACAGTCATTATTTCATTTGGCGCGTATCTAGATCGGACAAAGCCGGAGCTAATTATAATAGGCGAACGAAGTATCGTGACCCGGGGAGCGATGGTACTGTCCCACGATTACGCAAGAGCAACAAGCAGAAAGGTGACTATCGGCAGGCACTGCATGATAGGTGTCAATTCGATTGTGCTGCCCGGCGTGACCATCGGCGACAGTGTCATAGTGGGGGCGGGTTCGGTTGTGACTAAGGACATAGAGTCCAACAGTATAGCGGCCGGAAATCCGGCTGTTGTCATTAAGCGAATAACAACTGGGCCATATGGTCGAATGCTTTCTAACGAAAGCGATTAGTTTGTACTACCTGAGAAAGTTTCTGGATACTACCTGGGTGCGTGACTAAAAATCTGCTTGTCGTCGTAATACGGTCAGCTAGTGCAAGGAGTATGTTCGATGGTTTTATTGCCACAACTTAAGCGCGGTATTTTTGTCTGCTCAATTTTTATCGCGATTTGTCCAGCGCTTACAAATGCGGGTCCGCTATGGCGCTTTGGTTTTTTTTGGTCCCCGACTGCGGCAACCTACCCACCGTCACTGATACCGTGGTCAAGCTACACGCATATTACGCAGGCCTCCATCCTCCCAACAGCAAGCTGTGGAATTGACGATACGAGCTATAACACGAAAGGAAGTCGGGAAAGCTTCGTGGAGACTGCCCACGCGCATGGGGTTAAAGCACTAATTACGTTACTGCATGATAAACAGTTAGAGGCAATTGGCGACTGTACTACGCCCGCGAAAATTGATGCGTTTGTGGCCACACTCGTGGCACACATTAAAACCTACAACTACGACGGCATCGATCTGGACTGGGAAGATGGTGTTATTCCGGCTCACTACCAGAATCTTGTTAAACGGCTTCGCGCAGCCATGCCAACCATGCTTCTAACGGTTGATATCGCAGTTCATCAACGGGCCTATGTCGCAAGTGTTCAGGATAAGATTGACCGCATCAATCTGATGAACTACGACATGGGAGGAACTGATTATCATGGGAGGAAGCTAGTTAAGACCTGGCACAATGCCGCCCTTCGATCAGCCGGTGATACCACTAAGTATAAAAGCGCCGAGGCCAATCTAAAGTACTTGCTTTCCTCTGGAATTGCACCCACCAAGATAAATTTAGGTGTGCCGTTTTATTGCTATGTATATCAAGGCTGTGTGGCTGGCCAATCGTCCGCCAATTGTCGTACCGGGGTGCAGCGTCCAGAAGATGCTTTTTCTGCCGCTGGGCTTCATCGCACGCAACTGGACTATAACAAGCTAATATCTTCGCATTTCATGAAAGGAGTGTTATCCTGGGATGACGTTCGTAAAGCGCCCTTTATCCGCTATAAAGGTAAGACTGGAAGCTGTGTAAAATTCCCGTGTGATGCAGATGCGTTTGTCACATACCCCGATCCAAGGCAAATGCAGGAAGCGGTCGCGCTGCTACTCGAAAAGAATCTTGGTGGAATCATGACGTTTGCCCTGCACCAGGAGTACTTGCAGAACGAAATCGGAGATGCGCGCTACCCGCTAACGTCCGCTATCATGCAGGCATTACAATCTCACAGACAATAGCAATCTCTCGTGTGTTCGAACGCCGATACGACGCAGACACTGCTTGAGCGATACGATTGCCAATTTGTGCGAGTAAGATGTATGGGCGTCAGATGGTTTATTTAATTCCCTTGAACTGCTCTATTAATTCCTTGTCGGATAGCGTGTGGTGTTGCTTTTTGCCGATGAAAAAGTATGCTGAAGCAGCGTCATATGAACCTGGTTTATCGATCAGGTAATAGTCGAAATACTTAAAAAAGAAAGACGTCGTGTGGGCAATAGCGGTTAACAAGCGAACCATGGTTTTCGATGTGGCAAAGCTTCTGAGAAAATAGGTATATGACCACGCCAATGCGATGCCTGGGCCGCAAGTGGGTCCGCTTTTTATCTCTTCGAAATTCCTGAATAACCTGCGATGTCCTAAATGAGTGAATCGAGTGAAGTCATATTGCTTCATATGTACTTGCTGCATGAAGGGGGTCTCCGCATATACGATGCCAGATGTTTTCAGGACTCTATGTACTTCACTAACGCAACGTTGCGGTTCCAAAACATGTTCGAGTACTGCCTGGATAATCACACAATGAAACGCTTCGTCCTCAAATGGAAGATCGTGAGCATCGCTGATTATTTTTACATATGGCCCAAAAGATACATCGGAGCCAACGATATCAAATGATTTACTGGAATACAGCGAGTCCATCCCTTCACCCATGACACTGCCGCCAATGACCAATATTTTTGCATTTTTCGGCAATATCGAGATAATTTTATTGTAGTTTTCTTTTGCTTTAATGTTGGTGGTGATTGTTGGGATAATTTTTCTAACAAATCGTTTTATTGCATTTTCATTCAGGCTGAACGTTGTGTCTTTTCTTTTTATGAAGTCGTTAATTGAGAAAATGCTTTTCTCGTCGCATATTAAAATTGGGATGCCGTCAATAATTGGGTAGCGAATCTCCTTGTTGGCGACGCTTTCCAAATATTCTCCATTCTGCGTAAGTCTGCCTTTAGTAGAAGGGCATATTAATTTTTGTTGAATGTCTTTCGATATTTTCATTTGTGGGTCCTTGGATCCAGATATATCCACCATTGTAAGCCATGCACGCGAGTGGAGTCAGAGCCTTCAGGTTTTTCCTGTGTTTCAGCAAGATGTCACCCCTTGGCTTATATTGGGTTGTTTATGGTTATACGTCCAGACCCGGCGAGCGATAATTTCCGGGTGCATAAGCAGATTCCAACAGCTGGCTCGCTACGCGGATTCACGGTTCGCGTTCGGCCTGAGAATGCCCGGGATGAGGTTGTCTGGGTGGTGGAAATTTTCACACAGAACCACATTCGTGTACAGTACGCGAGAGTTCCACGTCCGGATGTTGCCGGTGTTTGCGCGGATTGCCCGGCAACCACAACTTGAAGATAATTCATGAATAAAAAACATATAGTAATGCTTGGGCCGTCGGGTTCCGCTATGGGAGGTATCGCGACGGTCGTCAGAAATTATGAAGATGCTGGCTTATTCGAAAAATGGGGAATCATTTTTTTATCAACACATGCGGAAGGAAGTGCGCCAACAAAAGTATTTTCTGCAATCTACGCGCTCTATCGCTTTATAACGCTGTTACTGCGGCGCAGGGTTGCTCTGCTGCACGTTCATTCTGCTCAGTACACCAGCTTCTGGAGAAAATCTATATTTATACTGGTCGCTTTTACGGCGGGCTGTCCTGTTATCTTCCATCTTCATGGATGCGAATTCATGATATTTTATAATGAGCGCTGCGGTTGGCTTGGTAAGCGATTCGTAAGATTCATTCTTGCAAAATCGTCTGTTGTTGTCGCACTTTCAACTCAGTGGGTTCAGAATATTGCGCGCATATCCAGCAAGGTAAATGTCGTTTGCGTCTATAACTCTGTTACTGTTCCGGCGGCGCAGAATGCTTTGCCTCAAAAGGACAGGCTGCCCATACTCCTTTTTTTGGGGCGCCTGGGTAGCCGGAAAGGAACATATGATTTGCTCGAGGCCTTGGTAAGGGTAAAAGATGAGGTTCCCAATGTGGTTTTGAAGCTTGGCGGTGACGGCGAACTGGAACAGGTCGTGGATCGGGCGAAGGAACTGGGGTTGGAACAAAATATTGAGATCATGGGCTGGGTCAGGGGAGATCAAAAAAGTTCGTTGCTGAATGAGGCGGCTATTTATGTCCTGCCCTCCTACAATGAAGGATTACCGATGGGTATTCTTGAAGCAATGTCAGTGGGATTGCCGGTTATATCCACTACGATTGGAGGTATACCTGATGCCATTGATTCAGGTATTGACGGCATCTTGATTGAGCCAGGCGATATTGACGGGCTGGTACACGCCATTGAGCGCCTTCTACATGATGCAGATTACAGACAAGGAATGGGTAACGCCGCCAGGGAAAAAGTGGTTCATAAATTCAGCGCAGAGAAGGTTATTCCGCAGCTGGAAAAACTGTACAGAGAGTTGGGGGCGACACCTGCTGTGTCGCAGTAAAGCCGGAATCGGCTGGCGATGCTTATCGAGCCGTACTCTCTAGCGGCTAATGGCGTTTAGTCGAAGTTACTGCAACACGGGTTCGAATGCACCGATGCTCGGCGGCATTGGTCTCAGCTGACCATCAAAGTCGGTATACAGTTCGCGGACAGCGGTGCCTGAGCGATACGCCGGAGACCCGGTGAGTATGCGGAAGGCGTCCACTGTGTCGCCCCCAATCAGGCCGGGATCCTGGTAGAGTGTTCCGGTTCCAGTTTTGTTGGAAATGATGTCGGATACCGCATTGCCGAAAAACAGGTTATTCGATAGGCGCTGTTCACCCTGGCCATCGGCCCGCAGTCCGTAACGCTGGCTGAAGGCGATTATGTTGTTGTATATAAGATTCTCCTGCTCGGTCGAAAAGCGTGTGCTGATGCCGTCGCGTTGGGAATTTATAATGGTGTTGTTAAACAGGTGGTTTGGGCCGTAGTTTTTGGGCAGGTTGTCGTTGCCAAAGATGACGCCGAAGCGGTTATTCACCAGCACGTTTGAATAAATCCGGTGTGTATCCGCGGCGAATACCGCGATCCCCTGGCCATTCCAGTCTTCGTTGGCCACATCGCTGCCGTGGGCGTTGGAGATATAATTGTGTGCGATAATCCCGTTGCGGGTGCAGTAATCGTAATCGATCCCTAAGCCATCCCAGTACCCTGCGAAAGCACCGGTGTTGATTTCGTCGATTACGTTTTCTCCAGTATACATGTGTTCCGAATAGAACAGGGCAATAACCGTGGCCGCGCGGAAATTTGTCAGTCGGTTTCTCGTGATGCTGGTACCCACGGAAAAGTGGACGCCGATACCGCCACCAATATCGGTGGCAGTATTGTCATGAATGTAAGTCCCGTATATCGAATACTGACGCACGCAGTTTGAATGGTCCACCGAAGGGCCGGGGTCTTCAGGAAATGGGGATCTCGATAGCAGGATCAGAAATGAAGGAAATTCTTGTGAATAGTTAACGCCGAGGAACGTATTGTTGTCGATCTCGAGGTTGGAGATTGTATTCTACGCCTACTCCCTGATTTGAGACCTGAACTAAACTAATGGCTGGAACCGCATAAGGGTCGCTGCCGCTGCCGACTCCCGACTGAAACGTGTTTCCGGTGATCCGGATGTTGGCCCATTCCTGAGTATTCGAGAGCGAGGGCTTCCCTGCAATGGCAGAACTTCCTGTTTGTAAAAATGTATTCTGGGCGATAGTTAGATTGTCGTGATCAACTTGTGCGTTGCTACCACCCAACCCTATGCCAAATGCGCCGCAGTACCTGAATGTAACATTTTTAACCGTGATAGTGTTGCTTCCCTGTAGGAAGATGCACTGGCCTGTGGTTGCGGTAAGATCGAGATTATCGATCGTGATCCATGAACGTTGTGTTTCGCCGAAAACGTATCCAGACGCGCAAACAATTGAGTGCTGTCCAGTGCCATATGACCCGAGAGTGGTCTGGTTATGGGCGTCCGTTCCACCTGTCTTGATTAAGAAATTGCATGAATCATAGTTTGCAGTCGTACCACCTTTGCCGAGGTAAGCATTTCCGGGTAAGTACGTGATTCCGACCCAGCTGTTCCTGGGGCCATTCTCGCCGTCTGAACAGTTTTGGGTGCTCCCGTTGCCATTGGTTGCGCAATCTGGATCAATATAAATGTTTTCAGATTTTGCTTGTAGTGAGGCGAATGCAAGCAGCACTGTTATAACGAGTCTCATGGGCACTCCTCCGTTATTGAACGAGTGTAGTAGTGCCTGGTTTTGTATAGTACTTTCCGCATTCGGCTACACGCATTGCATGCCATAATTTGGGATGATATGTTAAGTAAAAGCAGTGCATGCTCTAAGACTTGATTATACAAGGAAACCGTTGGAAAATGCGGCGCAGCACGGTTTCAAAGACTATTTCCCGCAAAAATTGAACAAATAACACTTTTTTTTCAGGGGGGTAGGCCTTATTTTTGACTGTAAAAAGTTTCCGGAAGTTCTATGTGGGTATAAACTGCAGGTTTCGGCCCCCCCGGGGGCAGAAAAATATTTACCCGCTTTCCATAATGCCCGTTGCCAGATATTTTATATAACCTTTCGGAATGATCATGGCTAAGGTTCATTGTGTAATTTACTATAATAAAAAAGCTGTCTCGCCACATGTGCGACAGGTATATACAGGGTTCTGCGAACTAAGTAGAAAAAAATTTATAAGCATCGAATTTATAGAGCATGATTGGAATCCTGGCCACATAACAGAAAACCTGGTAAAGGTTCAGATAAATGGCGCCACTGAAATAATTTATGATACCAATGATGGGCTATACTGGATTTACGGAACGTTAGACGACAATCTGGTGTACTTGCAGGATGTAATACTGCCGCAGTGTGACTTACTGTTTAAAAGAAGCTGTAGCACAGATTTAGTATCAAAATCAGGCTCTCACGGTCGTAAAATTTACCCGCTTGGCCTCAATTACAACGTAACCAGTGCCTACAATGTAATGGATAAGATATGTTACAACGGCCGGGAAAAATTGAGGCGATACGTTAAATCAAGTTCGACATTATCAAACATACTCAACATGGAAAGTAACCGGTTGTTATATTATGAGAATTTCGAATTTCCGCCAGCCATGTTACGCGATTATAGCGAGAGTAAGGTATTGTTTCTGACCAGACTCTGGGATCCAGAAGATCAGGTTCTGGAGCGTGAAACATCAAGCATGAATGAGTTAACCAAAGAACAAAGGAAGTACATAAACGAAAAACGAATTGAGTGTATTGAGGCATGCAAGAAAAAATTCAAGCATCGCTTTATTGGCGGACTGGTCAATGATCAATATGCCAGAAAATTAGCTCCGCATTTAATTGCACCTCAGTCTCTTACCAGTAAAAGCGGATTCATGAATCTAATAAAATCATGCCCTATATGTATCGCCACCACAGGGCTCCACAATTCAATAGGCTGGAAATTTGCCGAGTATGTAGCAGCTTCGCGAGCCATAATAACTGAGAAGCTGAACTATATACTTCCGGGAAAATTTGAGGTGGGGCAGAATTACCTTGAGTTTTCTACTGCGGGAGATTTGATGCGGCAGATAGACCATCTGTCAAATAATCGGTCAGTTATGAACGACATGATGTGGGAGAATTACAGGTATTACAATAACTATTTGCGCCCTGATAACCTGATACTTAATACGCTGCGGTTAGCACTTGATTGATCGAAAGGACGTAAATCAACTTTATAATTGTTGCACACAATAGAACGCATGTTTACTGCTGCAATCATCTGCAGTCGTACTGAAAGCTGCAGAGTCGGACGACGTAGAAAGACCGAGTGCTCCCTTGCTAGCAACTTTCGTTGACCACCCGCCGCAGTTAGAAAAGAAGAATGAGAAGAAATCACCCGCATCAGCCGCACCAGTCCATACTCGACTGTCCGTTAGTCCACATGAGGCACAGTCATCTACCGCGTTAACGAGGTCAGATCCTTGCCCACTCTGCGATGTCAGGGCAAAAATTGCATCCGTATTGGTAGCGCCAATTGGCACTACACCATCATTCCTGTAGTAGGTTGTATCTGGCTGCAGAACCCAATCTTTAAGTGTCGGCGCGTCACGGTACAAGCCGTCAACTAACAACGCCTTGTATTCCTTGTTATCCGGCTTCCTGGCTGAAGTTCTGCAAATGTAGTCGGCTTTTTCTATGGCATTTGAGCCGATTAGTGATGTATCGGATGCCAGGCCCGCATCGTGTGTTTCACTTGTTACGAATATTTTTAGCCTGGTTGATATGGTGCTTAATTTGTTTACATAAAGCTTGAAATCTGCTTCGCTGTTAAGAGTGCTAACCTCTATGTACATCCTCCGATCGTCAATTGCGTCATAGGATACAGATTTTACGGAGTCATTTGATCGAGTAAAATTGACTACTGACTGATCTGAGAACAGTTGATTGTCCAGCAGCGCAAAATCGGCATCCCCTGATACTGGCTGCAACGTCACACGGTAACTTGTACCTGCCTCTACTGCGAATGAATAAAATAGTGATGATTCTTTACTAACTCGATCAACGGAAGTAGTGCTGGCATCGATATTTACTGGCGTATCACCTGTTATCAGCTCTGGCGCCACCGGACTAGATGCAATGGCGCTGACTTAAGCGCAACTTTTTGAAATGTAGTCATAAAATGGCTGGGGAATGAAGAGAGGCTGGCCCCGGGTTGTTAAGATGCAGTTTGCAGACAACAACCGAACTACCACGTGG
>Ga0114931_10004070_pt1 | contig 18324 bp, 19 predicted proteins | sample 2SBtaG_FD_89579 | JGI IMG/M metagenome (GOLD analysis project Ga0114931, IMG submission 89579) | Deep subsurface microbial communities from Kolumbo volcano to uncover new lineages of life (NeLLi) - 2SBTROV14_V59a metaG | ecosystem: Environmental > Aquatic > Marine > Volcanic | place: Kolumbo...
CGGCCGGCCGATCTGTCTCGACTCATCGCGAAAATTCCTCGGGGAAGTGTCGCAGAGCGCTGGTCAGAGGCAGCGCCGCGGCCTGTCCCAGCCCGCAGATCGATCCCTCGTTCATCTCCCAGGCGGCCTCGGCAACCTGCTCGAGCTCGCGAGCTGTGTCCGCGACGTCCGCGGGGCGCTCTTCGTCTCGACCGAGTCGCTCGACCGCGCGGCGCATGAATCGCGTTCCGATGCGACAGGGAGCGCACTGGCCGCAACTCTCTTCTTCGAAGAACGTCAGCTGCCGTCGAACCGCCCAGCGCAGATTCACCTGGTCGTTCAGCACGACGACCCCGGCCGAGCCCAGCATCGACCCGCGCTTGGCGAGGCTGGCGAAGTCGAGCGGTACCGTGCAGTCGGAAGCGGGCAGGAATCCCGAGCTCGCGCCTCCGGGAGAGAATGCGCGTAACGTCCCGAGGTAGCCGCCGGCGGTATCGACGAGCTCGTCGAGGGTGGCCCCGAGTGGCAGCTCGTAGGTTCCGGGGCGTACGACGTCACCGCTGACGCAGTACAGCTTGGTCCCCGCTTCGCTGCGGCCGAGCGCGCGGAACCACTCGCCGCCACGCCGCACGATCGCCGGGACGCAGGCGATCGTCTCGACATTCTGGATCAGGGTCGGCTTGTGCCAGAGACCCGCCTCGGACGGAAAGGGTGGCTTCAATCGCGGCATGCCGCGCCTACCTTCGAGCGCTTCGAGCAGAGCCGTCTCCTCGCCGCAGATGTAGGATCCGTGGCCGGCGTGGAAATGGACATTCAGGTCGTCGAGCAACCCGGCGGCGCGGAATCGCTCGACCGCGGATTCCAGCGATCGCCGGGGCGCTCCAAACTCGCCGCGCAGATAGAGGTAGATCTCGCGCGCGCCGAGAACGAACGCGGCGATCGCCAGGCCCTCGACGACGAGGTCGGGGCGCCGCAGCAACAGCTCGCGATCCTTGAACGTGCCCGGTTCGCCCTCATCGCCGTTGAGCACGACGTAGCGGGTCTTCTCCGCCTGTTCGCGAATACTCCGCCACTTGAGCGCTGTCGGGAAACCGGCGCCGCCGCGCCCCTGCAGCGCCGCTGCGTCGATCGTCGCGAGGGTCGTTTCGGCGCCCTGCTCGCGCGCTCGAATGAGAGCGGAGCCAGAGTAGTCGGGTTCGGCCGCCAGATTCAGGGCGAGCTCGCCGGTGCCCGACCCGATGGCACCCTTCCAATCGACATCGTCGACCTCGGTCGATCGCACCGCGCGCCAGTCGCCGGCGCTGCGCGCCAGATCGTCGGCGCCGACCTCCACCAGCACGTCGCGATCGCGCAATACGGCCGGCGCGCGATCGCAGGCCGCCAGGCAGGAGCAACCCGAGACCGGAAGGCCGCACCGTTCGGCCGCGGCGAGGAGTTGCCCGGCGCCGCGCATGGCGCAGCTCAGGCCGGTGCAGACCCTGAGCTTGGTGGCCGGTTCGGACAGCAGGTGGTAGAAGCTCGCGGTGCCGTAGACCTCGGCCTCGGCGACGCCAACCTCGCGCGCGACCCGTGCGGCGACACCCGCGGTCAGCCCGCCGTGCGCGTGCACGCGGGCGAGCAATGCACCTCTTTTCCGCTCACCGCTCACCGAGTCACCCTATGCGCGCGCCAGAACCCCGCGCTCACTGGGAAAGATACCGGCTGGCCCCGGTGTCGTCCAGGGGAACGGCGGTAGGTGCTCTCGAGACGCCGGTGCGGTGCGTCGGTGGTGGGCAGCTACGAGGGAACATAGAAGGGGCACCGCGGTGGCGCAACGCTGCGCCGGCCAGTTCCGAGCCGATTCCAGATGGAATCGTCCACGGTCATTGGAGAGAGACCGTCCGCTTTTCGCCATGCGATCGTCGCGCGGCGACCACCACCCTCACCCTCAGCCTCGCCTTCGCCGAGCCTACGAGCGAAGCGCAGGCTATCGAAATTTCCGACCCTGATAATTGGAGGGTGCCCATCCAAATTTCATGGTAAGACAACACGCGTGATCGAGAGGAGCAAGCAGTCACAGAGGCTCAGGCGCTAAAGCGGCTAGACGTGGTGTACGCCGGTACCGAAACCTTTCCGCTAGCTTCGAAGGTTCGCGCGGTTGCCGCAAGTCGACTCTTGTCGGATCTCAAGCCGCTTGCTCGCGGGTGACCGCTCTCAAAGCGAGTAAGTCGGCAACCGTTCCACTCATCTGTACAACGCCGGGACGAAACGATGTTCTCCCGACGATACAACGCGCCTGGCTCCTAGCACCCTGCGCAGCATCGCCTGCAGGAAGAACGCCCCAGGACTTCCCACACCAGCTTCGCCACGGAGTCGCGAAGGACGAGGGGGCGAGATTCGAACTCGCGGACGGTTGCCCGTCACCCCCCTTCGCCAAGGCTTCCACCGACGCTGAAGCTTTGGCGGACAGGTCAGAGAGCGAAGGACGGAGGGGGTGGGATTTGAACCCACGGAGGCTTTCACCTCACCCCCCTTCGCCAAGGCTGCGGAGGACAGGGGCCGGTTTTCAAGTGCGGTGGCGTTGGTGTCGGACTGTGATGGCCCGTCCTCTCCGAACTCGTCTGGTCGGCTTTTCCGACGATCAACGTCCCGTGCGATCCCGTTGAATCCTCATTCGTCCCGGGCCGTAGATTTACAAACAGATTGACAAGGTTTCAGGCGGCTCGGGCACCGGGGCGTCCCTTTCAGGCAGCTCTCCGCCGTCTCGTCGTCGGTCTGATCAGTGACTCGGCTGGGATCCCCAATTGCCGATGCAAGCGCCGGATCATCTCGAGGGTCAACGGACGCTTGCGGTTCAAGATCTCCGAAACCCGGCTGCGGCTGCCGAGCACTTTTTCCAGGTCACTCCGGGTCAGGCCCCGCTGCTCCATCCGCGTCTTGATTGCATCGATTGGGTCGGGTGGGTCTACGCGCCAATGCTTTTCCTCGTAGGCCTCCAAAAGCGTCACGAGAACGTCGAGCCGGTCTCCCTTGCTGGTTCCCGGCTTGGCATCCATCAGTTCCTCGACGTCGGCCAAGGCAGCATCATAATCGGACTCATTCCGGATCGGCTTCACCTTCATCAGATCGTCTCCGCGTCCACGCCATCGTACTCCTCGTGGGTACCTATGAACCGAATGTAAACCACCCGATACGGAAAGTTGATCTCGGTGATCAGGCGGTACTTGTTGCCGCAGATGTTGAAAACCACTCGGTTTCCTTTCAAGACGCTCGCGCTCCCAAACACTGCTTTGACGTCGGCGGGCGTCTTCCAGTCGGCGGCGCGAACTTGAGCATGCCAGTCCTCGAGAGCTCGCCTCGCGTCCGCACGCTGTCGGCGTCCTTCAAAAACAGTCGCAACGTTCGCTTGGCGATGATTCTCACCCGCGCAACATAGCGTGTTCCCAATTTGGGAACAACCGGTATCGGCGCCGCCGCTATTCTCCAGAATTACGGGTGACTTCTGGAGAACGGTGGATCATCTCGAGCGTCAAAATAAAGACCTGTTTGGGAATCGAACCTTGACGATTCTTGAAAATTCAGGATGATGATTGCATGGCCGTCGTCAAAGTGAGTTCACAGGTCGAAGAGCAGGTGTGGTTGGACCTCAAGCAGATAGCCGCGGAGTCCCACCAAAGCCTTTCGGGCCTGGTCACTGACGCGATCCGTGACTTCGTCGCTCGACGGCGAGTGCGGCCAGTCGTTCTCGACCAACTTCGCGAGTCAATGGACGAGCACGCCGAGCTCGGCCGCAACCTCGCCAAGTAGTTGCGTGAAGTTTCTCAGCGTCGACGAGGCCCTTGCTATCCACGCTGCGCTCGTCGAACGATTCGGCGGTCAAGCAGGAATCCGGGATCCCGGATTGTTGGAGAGCGCACTCTATCGACCACAGACAGGGTACTACGCCAACCTCCCAGAAATGGCTGCAGCGTTGTTCGAGTCGTTGCTGATGAATCATCCGTTTGTTGATGGGAACAAGCGGGTCGCTTTCTTTGCCACTGATGTGTTCCTCCGGATCAACGGCTTCAAGCTCGAAGTAGAGGATGCAGAAGCATACCGATTCCTCGTCGGCCTGCTCGAGAAGAATCAAGCGGACTTCGACCGCCTGCTGCCATGGATCCAAGCGAGTCTCGCCGAACTCGAGTGAATCCGTGGGGACGATGAAAGAAGCGTAGGGTGGCGGGGTGGAACCCCCGGACGGCTGCTCGTGAACTCCCCTTCGCTAAGGCTTCCACCGACGCTGAAGCTTTGGTGGACAGGTCAGAGAGTGAAGGACGGAGGGGGCGAGATTCGAACTCGCGGACGGTTGCCCGTCACCCCCCTTCGCCAAGGCTTCCACCGACGCTGAAGCTTTGGCGGACAGGTCAGAGAGTGAGGACGGAGGGGGTGGGATTTGAACCCACGGAGGCTTTCACCTCACCGGTTTTCAAGACCGGCGCCTTAAGCCGGACTCGGCCACCCCTCCGGAGGGCCCTGAGATTTCACATTTTGGGTTCCGTGTCACCCGCCGTGGAGACTCGGCGGTGGCGTGCGCGAGATCGTCGGGTTGGGATTGCAATCGCCGGGCGCGCTACAGCGCGTACCACCAGGTGAACCCGGTGAGGATGATCACCCCGAGGCAACCGATGGCGATTGCCAGGTAGCGCGAGCGGCTCGAGACGGGGAAGAAGATGCGGCCGCAGTGCGGGCAGGGGCTGGGCAGCCACTCTTGCGGTAGTGGACTTTCGCGTCCGCAAAAGTCGCAGCGCGCGTTTGCTGTCGCTGTCGTTCTCGAGACCATGGCTCCACCGACGATGGGCTCCCAGTATCGTCGGTCCCAGACACCGCGGCAAGGGCCGCGATGGGACGACGCTTGGTCAGAACGACGCTTTGTCACTTGACCCAGCGGTCGATCACCTGAAGTATGCTGGCGTCGCTTGGGAGGAAGAACTGGGATGGCGAAATGGACTTCGCGGTACCTGCTTTTACTGCTTGGGTTGTTGGTGGCGAACGGGGCTGTGGCAGAGCCGTACCTCGCTTTGCGAACCGGGCAGAAGTGTAGCGCCTGTCACGTCAACGTGACTGGCGGCGGTATGCGTACCGCTTTTGTCTCCGCGCACTCGCGTGACGTCATGAAGTACCCGGACTGGTTCGACGAGCTGACCAAACCGATTGAATCGTTCGACGGAGTGTTCAACGACTACGTCGCGATCGGGGCGGACCTGCGCGCGAACCTTTCTCTCATTTTCCAGGACAATCCGCAGAACGGACGCGTCGACAACAACGAGTTCTTTCGCACCCGGCTCGACGAGCTCAATGTCGACGTCAACCAGGCAACCACTTACCTCGATGTGAGCGTCATTCCGGACCTGCTCGAGGTCTATGTCGATCTTCGCTTGGCGCCGACGACCGACGCGCGCGAGGTGTGGGGAATGTTGTATCTGCCCAAGGACTTCTATGTGAAGGTCGGGCGCATGTTTCTTCCTTACGGCTTGCAGGTCCAGGACGACGAGTCCTTCATCCGCGGCGGACGCAACGGATCGGCCAATGCCGGTTTCAACTTCGACCTGCGCGAGGCGGCCTTCCAGGTTGGCTGGCAGGGAGGTCCGTGGGCGATCGCCGCGGCGTTGTCGGATGGGCCGGGAAGTCGAGACGTGCGAATCACGACGTCCGGTTACGGGATGTTTCGCGATGTTCCGTTGGTCGACTCGGTGATGATCGGGGCTTCGGCCGGTCGCTTCGGCGGCAGCGCCGAGCAGTTTCAATTTGCTGGTTTCGGGGGATTCGCGGTCGGCCGCTTCAGCTACCTGGGTGAGGTCGATTTCATCGACCGCCGCGTTGTTTCGGCCGGCGATCCGAGCGGGCAGAAGGAGCACCACGGTGGGTTCATCCACTACAGCGAGGCCAACTATCTGTTTTTCGACTGGCTGAACCTGAAGGTCGCTTTCGACTACGCCGACTTCGACGGTAGTCTCAGCGACCGCGCCGACGATTCGGAGAATCGCGTCAGCTTCGGAGTCGAGCCGTTTCTCGCCAGGTTCCTGCAGACCCGGCTATTCTACCGCGTATCGAACGGGGTGAGGTCGAATCCGGGGCACAACCAGAGCATTCTCAGCGCAGAGGTGCATTTGTTTTTCTAGTCAGTCCGTTGAGAAACAGGCGCGCAGGCGAAAACGAGGATTTTGGCGTTCTGGCGTGGCGCGGATCCGGCATGCCACCCGAAGCCTTGGCGAAGGCCGGAAGCAAAGTTGTTACTTTTGTTGAGGATCCCGCAACGCAGCCCAAAGCCGGATCGGCGGTCCCAGAATGGCGTCAAAAGACCGTTTGCAGCGCGTGTCCTGTTTCTCAACGGGCTGCTAACCTTCGATGGGCGGCCCGGGCTGTAGAGATCTCCTCGATCTTTCGGCGATGGCTTGTCGCCACGGGTCGTCTGGTGGGAATGCGGATGGCTCTGTCCTCCGGGATTGCGCGCAAGACTCGACTACCAAGAGCTTCCACCCGGTAGGCTCCACCGTAGCGAAGCCCATTCCTGGTCCAAAGAATGGGGTCCTTCTCAGTTTTCGCCTGCTGCCACTCGCTCGGGGAACCCCAGTCGGGGACTCCGTTGGGTCGGACCTCCGCCAGGTTCGATTGTCAGTCAGATGGGACCTGCAGATGGGACCTGATTGTACCGACTGATTCGCGTCATGCCCGACAACGGATTGCTAACGAGATGAAGCCAAGTATAGTTGTGGATATATCTGGAAATATACCACAAGGAGGGGCCAGCGATGGGAAAACTACTGATGCTGCAGGAAGCCGACGACGCGCGAATCGTGTCCCTAAAGAAGCGGCTTCGAGCACGCACCAAGATCGAGGTCGTCCGCTCGGCTCTCGACCTGCTGGAGCGCGATGCCGAGCGGGCGGAGCGAATTGCGAGGTGGCGCAAGGCCGCGGGACTCGTGGCTCGTGAGAGCAAAGTCGCCCTTCGCGAGTTCCGCCCGCACAGTCGGTTGCGGAGGATCGACTGATGTCGACGGTGCCGCGGCGTTGGCACGTCTACGTCGTGGCGCTAGATCCTCGTGTGGGGACAAAGCCTGGCAAACAGCGCCCTTGCCTCGCGATTCAACCGACCGAGTTCAGCGAGGCCGGGTTGCCGAGCACGGTCGTGCTGCCGCTGACGACCAAGATCATTCGGGAAGACGTCTTTCCACTACGCGTGCGCATTCCCGCTGGCGTCTGCGGCTTGACGCGCGCGAGCGACATCCTCGTCGACCAGATGCTGGCTTGGGACAACACATTTTTTCGCCGCGATCTCGGGCCAGTGCCCGAGTCCATACAGGACGAGGTACGGCGGGCCTTGTTGGAGTTCCTCGACCTTCTCTAATCGCGCGTGGATGAGTGTCGAGAGCTTCATTCGGGATCGGACCTACGCAAGGCGTCAAAAGACCATTTGCAGCGCGTGTCCTGTTTTTCAACGGCCGCTAGCCTACAGGCCGGTGATCCAGGCGCGCAGGAGCTCTATTTGATCGGCCGTCAGCGGGTCTCCGACGAGCGGCATTCGCGATCCCTGTCCCGCTGGCGGGCCCATCACCTTGATCAGGATGAAGCTGTTGTCGGGATTGCCGGGGTCGACGCGGAGGCGGCCCTCCTGCGCGGCTGGCCCGGTGGTCGGGACGACCCCGACGAGGGAGTCGAAAGACTCCCCCGCGACGAGGGATAGCTGGGCCGCAGGATTCGCGCCGCTGTGGCAGAACGGGGTGGCGCATTTGGGAGTGAAGATCTGCTCCTGCACTTGCTCGAGAGATACCGTGGGAACGGTGGCTTCGGTCGGTGTATTGGTTGTGATGGGCTGCGTCGGTGTAGGGGTCGCGCCGCTTACAGGGGTATTCGTCGCCGCGACCAGCTCGGTGGGAGTTTCGGTCGCTGTAGCGGCCGCGCTCGGCGTGTCCGTGGGCGGCGCAGCGGTTGCGGTCGGCGAGTCGGCAATGATCGTCGGCGTCGGCACCGCCGTTGGCTCGCCTGGAGCCGGGGCGAATTGGGACGCACCCGCCTCGATCCACGTGCGGATTGCTCGAATCTGGTCATCCGACAGTGGCTCCGCGCCGAGAGGCATTCGACTGCCCTGGCCCGGTCCCGGGCTGGTGATTTTCTTCAGCAGAAAACTGTTGTCCGGTGCGAACGGCTGTACCCGAATCATGCCGGCGGCATGTGCCGTGGCGTTGGTGGGTGCCACACCGACCAGCGAGTCGAAGGAGAAGCCATCCGTGAGGATCATTCCGGCCGCTGCCGACTGCGGGTTGTGGCAACCGGCTGTCGTGCAGTTCTGGTCGAAGATATCGCTCTGCAGCTGTGAGAACATCGACGACGAGTCAGAGGAAATCGGGCCGTCTCCGGCACAGGCCGAGAGCGAGAGGAAGGCGGCGAGGGCGCACGCCACCGCCGGGGTGTTGCGAACGGTCATGGTCGGCAATTGGATGGGTCTGGTGGTGCTGCTAGGGATTCTTCGCTTCCGTCACCATGATTGCCGAGACGCTACCCTTCGAATATTTCTTGCCTTTAATTGCCGCCTTCTGGCCGGCGAGCTTCGCGGCGGCGGCGTAAGATTCTGGATTCTCGTGGTTTTCGATGAGGAGGTAAACGTCTCCACTGTCGGTAAGAACACCGATGGGGAGTCCCTTTTCGGCGCACATTTGGGCGCAGGCCCGATGGCGTCGGCCCTTGCTCCCGCTGTGGAGGTAGCACGTCATGTCGAGGATCTCGCCCTGGACCGAGATATCCTCCTGGGCTGGGGCGATGGCCGGCATACCCACCAAAAGAAGGCCGACGAGCGCGGCCAAGAGGACCCCGGAGGGTGGTGCCAACCTGAAATCCGCTTCGCTCGTGAAGGAAGAGAACCTCTCATTTGCCCTCACCCTGGCCCTCTCCCAAAGGGAGGGACCCATCGAGCTCGCTCTCCCTCCGGGTTGGGGTGATGAGGGGATGGAAACGCGCCCTTCCGAACAGGCCGCAACTCCCGACAAGCCGGAGTTTTCCATTCGAATGATCCGGCGCCACGCCGATGGTCGAGTCAGTCTGGGTCTCATCGTCCCACTATTCCGGGGCGGCACGGCTCTGTCAATTTGTCGGGTGGGTGTGGCACGTGGGTGAGCTGATCGGTGCCTGGGGCGGGCGAATGGTACCTTGAAGCGAAGGGGAGTTCATCTTAGTCCTTGCTGCGCATGGGTGCGGATGGAGAGAATCGGTGGAAGAGCGCGGCCTTGGCGCTGCTGGTCCTGTTGGCCTGCCTGAGCGCCTGGGTGGTCTATCCGCACGTGCGCGCGGTGGTCATCCCGACCGAGATCACGGCCGCGGCGCGCGGCCGCGCGCTGGCACGCGAGCTCGGTTGCTTCACCTGCCATGGGCCGCTCGGCCGTGACGGGGTCACCAATCCAGGTAGCACGTATGACTCGGTGCCGAGCTTCCACGAGGGCACGTTGATGATGTTCGCCAAGTCCGACGACGATCTGCGGGAGTACATCCTCGACGGTGCGCCGGCCGGCAAACGCGCCAGCGCTTCCTATCGCGCGGAGATGGAGTCGCAGGCAATCCGAATGCCGGCCTATCGCGACGTGGTGGACGGCGCCCAGGTCGACGACCTGGTGGCCTTTTTGCGTGCGTCTTCGGAGTTGTTGTTTCCTCCGGACGGGCCGGCGAGCGACGGCGAGGAGCTGGTGCGCAAGCTCGGCTGTTTTTCGTGCCACGGTGCTCTGGGAAGCGGCGGTTACGCGAATCCCGGATCGCTCAAAGGGTACATCCCGGGTTTTTACGGGCCCGATTACGCCGAGCTGGTCGAGGACGACGCGGAGCTGCGCGGCTGGATCGAGCACGGTGGAATCGCGCGACTCAACGACGACGCGTTGGCTTGGTACTTTATTTCCCGCCAGAGAGTGAGCATGCCGGGGTACGGCGATCGCCTCGATGCGACGGACGTCGACCACGTGATGGCGTACGTCAAGTGGCTCGCCAGCGAGGCGTGGCGCGACCTGGAGATCCAGTAGACCTGGAGATCCAGTAGACGAGCGTCGCACCGGTTGTCGCACCGGTTGTCGCGCCGGTCGTCGGAATCCGGTCGTCAGAATCCGATTTTGCGCATAACGGCGCGCGGTAGATTGCGAATCACCAACATGACCCAGCGCCAGATACCCGGCGAGTAGACCACCGCCTGGCCGCGGTCGATGCCTCGCAGGACGTCGCGGGCGACGTCGTCGGGCTCGCCGGCGAACGGCGGCGGGTCCATTCCGGCGGTCATCCCCGTCCTCACGAAGCCGGGCTTCACCGTCGTCACGATCAGCCCTCGATCGTGAAACTTGTGGTCCAGTCCTTCCAGGTAATAGGACAGCCCGGCCTTGGACGCGCCGTAGAGGATGACGGGTTTGCGGCCGCGTTCGCCGGCGACCGACGAGAAGACGCAGAGCCGCCCGCCGCCGCGTTCGAGGAGCAGGCCGCGGGCCGCTTCGCAGAAGTGGATGGTATTGGTGAAGTTGGTGGTGAGCAGTCGATTGAGCGCTTCGGGGTCGTTTTCGAGGTCTTCCTGCTGGCCGAAGGCGCCAGCCGTGACGACCACGGTGTCGATATCGCCGAGCGCGTCACACGCCTCGTCGAGGGCCGGCCGGAACGTCTTGCGGTCCGCGAGATCGCACTTGGCGATGCCGACCTCGCCGGTGGCCCCGAGGTTGGCGAGATCGGCCGCCGAGCGCCGTAGATCGGTGGAGTCGCGACCGAGCAGGAACAGGCGGTCGCCGCGTTCCGCCATGCGCCGCGCCAGCGAGCGCCCCATGCCTTTCGAGGCGCCGAGGAAGGCGACGTTCACGCGCGATCTCCCAGTAGACGGACGGAAAGGGAGCTCTTGAGGCGTTGCTCGGTGTCCCACTGTCGGCGGACATCGTTCCAGGCGTCGAGGCGGGGCTCCATGGCGCGGAAGTGCTCCTCGCGAGTGAATGCGTCCTTGGCGAGATAGATGCGGCCGCCCTCGGCGACGACGAAGTCGTTGAGGCGGTCGATGACCCGCTGTGTGTCTTGATCGATGGGTATATCGAGGGCGTAGGTGACACCTCGCTTCGGGAAGGAGATCATTCCCTTGCCCTCGTTGCCGCAGTCTTTGACGACCGAGAGGAAAACCTTGGCGCGGTTGTCGTGCAACAGGCGCAGGTACTGTTCGTGGCGGCGGTGCGTGTGCGGCGCGGGGAGGACCGCCTGGTGCTGCGTGAAGCCGCGCTTTCCGTAGATTCGATTCCATTCGCGGATGACGTCGAGGGGATAGAAGAACGTTTCCGGATGTGTGATGTGCTCGCGAGGTGCCTTGCCGTGGTAGGTGTAGTTGAGCCAGTTGCCGATGCGCATCATCCACGTCTGCAGGGCCCAGTTGGGTAGGTGTACCGGGAACGTCGGCGCCGATCGCCATTTCGGCTGTCCGGCTGGCGCTTCGCCGGGCTCGGCCCATCGTCCCTTGTTGAGAATCGCCCGACCCGCGTTCTGGCCGGTGACGAGAAAGTCGGACCAACAGACCGTGAACGGCCAGTCGCGACCGGCCGTTTCGAGGCGCTCGAGGACGCTCTCGAAACAGTCGATTCGTTCGCTTTCTTCCCAGATCCACGGTGTCGGTACGCGCTGCATCTGGAACTCGACCTCGAGGATGTGGCCGGTGAGCCCCATGCCGCCGAGCGTGGCGCGGAACAAATCGTGCTGTCCGTCGGCGCATTCGATGATCGCCCCGTCGGCAACGCGCATCTTGAGCGATCGGACGTGTTCGCCAAAGCAGCCGGCGACGTGGTGATTCTTGCCGTGGATGTCCGAGGCGACCATGCCGCCGACGGTGACGAAGTGCGTCCCCGGGGTGACCGGGGTGAACCAGCCGCGCGGCAGCGATATCCGATTCAGACGCATCAGTGGAAAGCCGGCCTCGACTCGCACGATTCCCGTGTTGCTGTCGAAGGAGAGCAGTCGGTCGGCGAGGGGAGACGCGGCGACGATGTGATCGCCCGGTGGCGGAAGCGAGGCGTCACCGTAGGCGCGGGCGAGTCCCCGCGTCAGCACGGCGCTACGGGTGATCGCTTCCAGGTTCTCCGAGCGCAGCTCACGCCCGCGCACGACCGGATAGTTGCCCCAGCCGGTCATCGTCACGGTGCGCCCGGTCCGCACCGCGGCGACGTTCGCTTTGTCGACCAGGCGCGGCTTCCAACGGGTTTGGCGCTTCGGGTTCTTGGTGGCTGCCATATCGTCTCGGCTCAGGTGTCAGAGTAGCGGAAAAGTCGCAGACCGACAGCAAAAGACACGACGCCGTAGGCAAATAGGAAGGCGAGCTTGGGCAGGATCTCGAGGAATGTCTTGTCGCGCAACATGACGTCGTGGATGGTGAACATCGACCAGGTCGTGACGGCGCCCTGGGCGACGATCTGCATCCACTTCGGCTGCTCGAAGAACGGCCACCAGCATCCGCCGAGCGCAGCCAGGATGAATACCGCGGAAATGCTGACAGGGACCACCTGCTCGCGGGTACTGGCTGCCGCGGCGATCACCAGGCTGAAACAGGTCATCGCGAATACGATGACTGTGGCGGCGAGGATCAATGTCAGCGCCGAATTGCCCAGGGCCAGGCCGTAGACCAAGTGACCGAAAAACAGCAGCAGCAGGAGCTGGACGGTGCCGACGATCAGTCGTGCGAGGAGCTTGCCAGCGACGATGGTGGCATGGCGAACCGGCGCGACCGCGAGGCGCGCGCTGGTCCCCCAGGCCTCCTCGTCGCGCATGCCGAAGGCGACGCCAAAGATCATGCTGAGCAGGACGAACGTCATCGCGAATCCGGGAACATTTTGCTCGAGCGAGGTGAACTTGAGCCAGGTGCCGGTGAGGCTGCGCTCTTTGAGATCGAGCAACTCCTCGGCAAACGGGTCGCCGAGCGACGAAGCCTCGCGATCGGCCAGCATCAGGGCCATCCTGATTGCCTGCAGTGCCTTCCACGCCGCGGGATCGGTGAACAACTCGATCGTGGAGGGGCGTTCGGTGAGGTAGCGCTTGCTCAGGCCCGTCGGCAATACGAGCATGGCCGGCGAGCGATTTTCTTTGGCGACCCAGCTTTCCGCGGTTTCGCGATCGACGACGCGGACGTCGAGGTGCTCCTTCAGGGTTCGGATGAGCACATTCGCAACCGGTCCCTCGTCTTCGTTGACGATCGGGAAGAGGATGGTCGAGCTACCCTCGCCGGACTGCGTCTCGGCGATGACCAGGATGATGACGATCGGCACGATCAGCAGCGAAACGGCGGCCCAGCGGTCGCGCAGGATGAGCCGCAGATCCTTGAGTGCGATGCGCAGGAGTTTCACGGGTTGCCCTCGCCGCCCGCCCCGGCGTCACCGTTGTTGGCCTTCTCCGCCTCGGCGCGCTCTTCGGCACGCTCTTCGGCACGCTCTTCGGCACGCTCTTCGGCACGCTCTTGGGCGACGGTCTTGCCGTATTTGCGGCGCATTCGATTGAGCACGTTCTCGACCGACGACTTGGCGAGGAGATTGTCGAGTTGGCGGCGAAAGTTGGTCGTTAAGCTGAGATCCTCGATCTGGATGTCCGAGGCCAGCCAGCGATCGCCGTGCGGCCGGAACTTGTAGGTTACCGCGAATTCGTCGCGCGGTGTCAGGATCAACGTGTCGACGCGCACGTAGTCCTCGACTTTTTCTTGACCGACGTACTCGAAGTCGGGCCGGTCGAAGAGCAACAGTTTCTGCACGTAGGTTCGCTGGAAGAGTTCGCGGAACAACCGCAGGAATTCTCTTTGCTGCCGCGCGCTGAATTGCTTCCAATGCACGCCAAGCGCGGCTCGGCCCATGGTGTCGGTGTCGAGGAAATCGGCGAGGAGGGTGTCGAGTGTCGCCAGCTTCTGGTTGTGGGTGCGGTCGCTGTCGATGATGAGGCGAGTCTCCTCGAGCGTCGCGCGCGTGTACGCGAGCGGCGTCGCATCCGCCGGCTGGTCGCCGGCCGGCGTGGCGGCGAGATCCGCTGCTGCCTGATCGGCGGAACCGGACACGGCTAGCGCAGGCGCGGCCGCAGTGGCGAGCCAAGCCAGCAGCAGCACCGCAGCGGCCGTAGCGACCCGTGCCTGCCGCATCAGTCGCGCAGCTCCTTGCCGGTCAGGTGGAGAAATAGGTCGCCGAGGCTCATCGGTGAGATCTGCAAGGAGGCGCCGTCGTGCTTTTCTAGCAGCTTTTGCAGGGGTCCGAGGAGATCCGTGGATCGCCGGACGAAGACTCGGGCGGTCTCTCCGTCGACCTCGACATGGGTCACCGCCGGGTACGAGCCGAGTCGACCGGTCACCTCGGTGGCGGGCACTCCGCGAATTTGGATGGTCTCCGTGCATCTCATCGTCGTCAGCAACTGCTCGAGAGTCCCCATGGCGACGATCTTTCCCTCGTCCAGGATCGCCAGCCGGTCGCAGAGAGCTTCGGCCTCCTCCATATAGTGTGTGGTGTAGAGGATTGCGGTGCCCTGCCGCCGCAGATCGCGGATGATGTCGAAGATGTGCTGGCGGGAATGCGGGTCTACCCCGGCGGTGGGCTCGTCGAGCAGAAGAACGCGGGGCTGGTGGACCAGCGACACCGCCAGATTGAGGCGTCGTTTCATCCCACCCGAGAAGGTTCCGGCGGGATCGTCGCGGCGTCCCTGAAGCCCCACCAGCTCGAGCAGGGACTCGACCCGTTGGTCGAGGGTGGCCGGCTGGATGCCGTACATACGGCCGAAAAAACGCACGTTTTCCGCGGCGGTCAGGGCCGGGTACATCGAGATTTCCTGTGGCACGACACCGATCGTCGGGCGGACCGCACGGGCGTTGTCACGGACGCTCCGCCCGAGAACCCTGGCGTCGCCAGACGAGGGGCGCAGCTGCGTCGATAGTACTGAAATCGTTGTGGTTTTGCCCGCTCCGTTGGGGCCGAGGAGGCCGAAGACTTCGCCCTCGTGAATTTCGAAGGAGATTCCTTTGACGGCCTCCATCTCGCCGTAGCTGCGCCGCAGTTGGTCGACCGCCAGAGCCTCCGGCGCCTTGTGCTGTGGCGCGTGACGAATCGCCCCGTCGGTGTTGATAAGGGGCTGGCTGGCGACACTGGGATTCGGCATTGGTTTCGACAAGGGGTTGGATCGCATCCGCCGCGACTTTGTTGCGACAGACTGCCAGGCTTCGGACGGGCAATCAGCTCGCGCCGTCCGCTAGCGCCGTGGTGCTCGCTTCTCCAGCGACTGCGGATTGTACGGGATCGACGCGGCGCATGCGAGTAGGTGGCTGCACGGTCGGCGGCGGCGGTGCGATGGCCTGCTGCAGAATACTCGCTCTCGGCGCTGCGCGCCCCGACCGGCTGCGATACCGGTAATTCGGGTGAATCCCCGGCGGTGTCCGCATGGGTCGCCAGCGGGCATTGGATTTGCCAGCTTCGATCATTCCATGAATTATTCCCTGTCCTTGTTGGATCGGCCGGCTCCGGTGTGAGGGAGCCGATTGACTGAAAATGCGATTGAGGAGAATTTTGATGTCGAAAGCGGCCATTTCTATGGTGCTGGTGACGCTTGCTTTGAGTGGTGGAGCGCTGCTTCCCGATGCCCGCGCGGCGGAGTCGATCGGCAGGCGCTTGACCCTCGAAGACTGTCTGCGCGGTGCGATCGCCGAAGGTCCGCAACGCGATCTGATCGCCGCCGATCTACGTCGGGCGAAGGCGCGCCTCGACGAGGCCAAGGCCGGTCGCTACGGCAGCGCGGAGTATACCCAGATTGTCGGTGTGGTGAACGAGGCGCGCGGCGATCCAGTGTCCTCGCCCAACAAGCAGACCGATTTTTTCAAGGGTCTCGGCCCGTTTACCCGGCTCGAGCTCGATATCCGTCTACCGATCTACACCTTTGGCAAGCTTTCCGCGGCGCTCGACGCGGCCGAAAAGGGATTGACCAGCGAGCGAGCCGCCGGCGAAGTCACTCGCGCGGAGACCGTGCTCGAGACCAAACGGCTGTACTACGGTCTCTTGTTGTCCCAGCAGCTCACCTTTGTCTTGCAGGACATGCTCGGCAGCATGGACGAGGCGATCGAGAAGACCGAGAATCGCCTCGACGACGGCTCGCACCAGGTCACGGAGCTCGATGTCCTGCGATTGAAGGTGGGGCGTTCGAAGTTCGTCGCCGGGGTCGAGCACGTCGAGGCCGCGACGCAGCTGACCAAGCGCGCCCTCGCCCGCGCCGTGGGATTGGATCCCGACGTACCGTTCGAGATTGCCGATCGTCGTTTGCGGCCGGTCTCCTTCGAAGCCGAGGATCTCGACTACTACGTGACCACAGGGCCGCACCGTCGGCCCGAGTGGAAGCAGGTCGTCAATGGCGTCGAGGCCCAGGAAGCCGCTGTCGATCTGGCGGAGGCAACGTCCTACCCGACGTTGTTCCTCGCGGCCGGTGTTCGCTACGCGGTCGCCCCCAATCGCGACGACCAGAAGAACGTGTTTGCCAACGACGACTTCAACTACTTCCAGCCGGTCGGTGTTCTCGGCGTGCAGTGGGATCTCAGTTTCTTCACCAACAGTGCCAAAGCGGCGCAAGCGAGGGCCGAGTGGGAGAGGTTGCTCGCCGAGCGCCGCAATGCGGAGACGGGGTTTCGCCTCGAGGTCGAACGATCCTTTGTGTCCGTCAACGAGGCGCGTGCGACGATCGATGCTGCTGCCGAAGGCCGCAAAGCCGCTCGCGGCTTGATGATCCTGACGGTGACGAATTACGATCTCGGTATCGGTGACGGAAAGGACCTGTTCGAGGCGTTTGGCTTGTACACGGAGAGCAGCACCGACTATTTTCGCGCCGTGCACGATTACAACGTCGCCGTAGCGGAGTTGTCGCGATCGGTGGGTACGGAGTTGTTGGCATTGGAGTATTGATGGCCGGTCGAGACCGCGCCGGGGTTTGCGGGAGTGGTCTGTTCGGCCCCGTCGAATCGCGGTATGGACTGTAGGAATCTGGTTTTCGAGAGGTGTGCATGAGCGAGACAGATCCGACTCCATTGACCGTCGATAGCGCCGAGCAGGCGATTTTCCGCGAGAGCGTGCGCAACTTCGCACAGCAGGCGGTCGGGCCTCACGTGCGCGAGATGGACGAGGCGCAGACGATGCGGCGCGAGCTCATCGATGCCGCTTTCGCGCTCGGGATCATGGGGATCGAGATTCCCGCTGAGTACGGTGGTGCTGGCGCGGACATCGCGACCGCAATTATCGCCATCGAGGAGATCGCGGCCGTCGATCCGTCGCTGAGCGTCTGTGTCGATGTCCAGAACACGTTGGTCAACAACGCGATTGTCCGCTGGGCGAACGACGAGCAGAAGAAGCGCTACCTGCCGCGCCTGTGTAGCGACATGCTGGCTTCGTACTGTCTCAGCGAGTCGGGGAGTGGCTCTGACGCCTTCGCCCTGCGCACCAGAGCTGTCGAAGATGGCGACAGCTATCGCCTCAACGGCACCAAGATGTGGATCACCAATGGTGCCGAAGCCGAATTCTACCTGATGTTTGCGACGGTGGATCCGGAGGCCGGCTACCGCGGTATTACGGCGTTCTTGATCGAGCGCGACTTCGCCGGGTTTAGCGTTGGCAAAAAAGAGGACAAGCTGGGGATTCGCGCGTCCTCGACGGTCACCCTGCACATGGAAGATTGCGTGGTGCCGAAGAGCAACATTCTCGGCGAGGTCGGCAAGGGATACAAGATTGCGATCGAGACTCTCAACGAGGGCCGCATCGGCATCAGCGCCCAGATGATCGGCTTGGGACGCGGCGCGCTCGAAAACGCGCGCAGGTACATTCTCGAGCGGCGCCAATTCGGCCGGGCGATCGCCGACTTCCAGGGTGTGCAGTTTCAGTTCGCCGAGGCGGCGACGCAGCTCGAGGCAGCGCGCTTGCTGGTCTATAACGCGGCCCACCTGAAGGACGCTGGACTGCCGTTCCTGACCGAAGCGGCGATGGCCAAGCTCTACTCGTCACGCGCCGCGGAGAGGATCGCCAGCCAGTGTGTCGAGCTGCACGGCGGGGTCGGATTTACCAAGGAATACGCCGCCGAGAAGTTCTATCGCGATGCCAAGATCGGCTCGATCTACGAGGGCACGTCGAACATGCAGCTGCAGACGATCGCAAAAAACCTGTTGGCGGAGTAGCAGCGATACGGGGCGGCGCAGCGCGCTGCCCCGTATCACCAGTACTAGTTCAGAGCCTTACCCTTGAACTTGCCGGCTTCGTTCTTCTTGATGTCGAGTGTGTCGTAGGAACCTTCAACATCAAGAAGAACGAAGCCGGCAAGTTCAAGGGTAAGGCTCTGAACTAGAACTGGTGATACGGGGCA
>Ga0114931_10004071_pt1 | contig 18318 bp, 15 predicted proteins | sample 2SBtaG_FD_89579 | JGI IMG/M metagenome (GOLD analysis project Ga0114931, IMG submission 89579) | Deep subsurface microbial communities from Kolumbo volcano to uncover new lineages of life (NeLLi) - 2SBTROV14_V59a metaG | ecosystem: Environmental > Aquatic > Marine > Volcanic | place: Kolumbo...
CCCCACCAGGAGACCCTCCCGCTCGGCCCCGAGGGAAATCTGGACCGCGCTTTCTTCCAAGGCACGTTTCAGTTTGCCTTCGTACCAGGCCTTGCGGCTGCGCCCGGTAATCTGCTGGTCGATGGCGACCAGCCGGGGCAAATCGTCGGCGGTGAGATTGCGAACCGTCAGATCCGAGTCGGCGTACTGGCCTTCCATGCTGCCTCTCCCAGTCCAAGTTTGCGGTGGCGGAAGGCGCCCCAGATGGCCGCCCCGATCGCCCCCGCCAGAATACTATCCTCGTGGTTGACGACCTCGATTGGCGGCCCGGGCCGCTTCTCCTCCTCGAAGCCGTCCTGAAGCGCCTTCAGGAGCCCCACGTCCCCGGCCAGACCGCCGGTCATGAGCACCCGTCCCTCGGCCCGAATGGCCCGCAAGAGACGGACAAAACGGAAGGCCATGCTCTCGTGGATTCCCCGGAGAATGTTCGCGGTGGTGATACCGCGAGACACCATGTTGATGACGTCGGTCTCCGAGAGCACCGCGCAGATGGAGCTGACCTTCGAGGGTTCGTGGCCCTGCAGGGACAACTCCCCGACCTCGCCCTGGGACACGCCCAGATAGCGGGCGATGTTCTCCAGGAACTGCCCCGAGCCGGAAGCGCACTGGCTCGTCATCTTGTAGTTGAGCACCTTCCCCCGCTCGTCCATGAGCACCGCGCGGCTGTGGAGGGCGCCCACGTCCAGCACCGCGCGGGCAGCAGGCTCCAGGAAAAGGCCGCCCCGAGCGTGGGTGGTCATCCCGTAGAAATGGCCGGTGGAGAAGGAAACGTCCTCTCCCTCTCCGGTGGTCGCGATGTAGTCGATGGTCTCCACCCCGGCCGCCTCGGCGGCGGCATTGAAGACTTCGTCGATCACCGCCGGGGTGTGGCGCCGCCGGATCCGCGCCACGACCTTGGAGAGAACCCGCTCCTCCCCGTCCTCGATGGACATCAGCACCGCCTTGACGGCCCCGCTTCCGACGTCGATTCCTGCCGTGATGGTCATGCCGCCGCCTCCCGTTGGGCGAAGAGGGATGCCCCGAGCGCCCCGGTGTAGATGCTGTCGGCGGAGATGTTGAGGGTTCTCTCGCCGTAGTTTTCCTCCACGAGCCGGCGGAGGGCCTTCACCGCGGCCGAGTTCCGGGCCACGCCGCCGGTGAAGGTGAACTGGTTCTGAACCCCACCGGAGCGGGCGAGCAGGCTCATGGCGCGCAGGATGATCGCCCGGTGGAGCCCGGCGATGATGTCCTCGCGTTTCTCCCCCAGGGAGAGGCGCTCGCGCAGCTCGGCTCCCGCGAACACGGTGCAGGTGGAGTTGATCTTGACCCGCCGTTTGGAACGGTCCGCCAGGGGTCCGAGCTCGTGGAGGCCGATGTTCATCTCGTCGGCGATGTAACCCAGGTAGCGCCCGCACCCGGCCGCGCAGCGGTCGTTCATCTGGAAACTGGTGACGATCCCCTCGTCGTCCACCTGGATCGCCTTGGTGTCCTGGCCGCCGATGTCGAGCACCGTGCGCGTGTCCGGAAAGAGCCGGTGGGCGCCGAGACCGTGGCAGAGGATCTCGGAGCGGATCTGTTCCTTGGGGAAGGGCAAGCGCGCCCGCCCGTAGCCGGTCCCGACGGTGCAGATCTCGTCCAGGGGCACGTGCACCGCCTGTTCCACCCCCTCCCGCACCGCGTCCGGGTTGCCGATCCGCTCCAAGGCGCTTCCGATATGGTCGCGGAAGCCGAGCTCCAAGGGTTCGTTCTCCACCTGAATGATGCAACGATCGTACAGTCCGACCAGGAGGTCGAAGTTCACCCCGTTGGGATCACCAATCTCCTCGGCAAGGCGCATGTAGGCCGAGCCGGCCGCATCGCGAAAGAAGTCCGAGCGCGCGGGGGGATCCGGGTCCTTGAACCAGGCCTCCTCCTCGGTGCGGATGGAATCGAAGATCGATCCGACCGAGGTCCGAGCCGCCGCTCGCAGAGGCTCGGCGACCAGGCGGGGAATCTGACCGAGGATCAGCTCCTCGAGGCGCGCGAGCTGGGCCAAGGTCTGGCTCAGACGGAACGCCTTCAGCAGGCTCCGCAGTACCTCGGCTCCCGCGCGCTTTTCCACTTCGTGGCGGAGCAGGGCGAACCGGGCGGTGATGAGGGCCTCCTCCCGCGCCACCTTCGCGGCCAGGTCATAGTTGGAGCGGGAGTTGGTGATGCCCCGGCCGAGGATCCGGCCCTCCTCGTCGAGGATCACCGCCTTGGTGGTGGTGGAGCCCAGGTCGATACCGACGACGCACTTCATGCCGAGACCTCCCGGCGACGCGCTTCGATCATTTGCAGGTAGCTCTCCAGTCTGTTCTTGATGTTGGCGGGCGAAAAGTAGCGGGGATCGACGAGATCGGACTCGATGAACCCGCCGGGAATGCCGGTCCGTTTCTCGACCTCCCGGAGAATCATGAGCTGCCAGGCCGAGAAGGAATTGCAGGACTTGATGGAGTTGATCACGAAGCCGTCCGCATCGTATTCACGGATGTAGTTTACGAGCATGTCCACCCGCGAAGGGAGATTCAGGTTCGTATAGCACCCCCCGCAGTAGTCGGCCAGGGTTCCGAGGGGATCCTTCGGGTCGTGGCGAAAGCCGAAATCGTAGGTCCCGCCCACCTTGGAGTAGGTCGAGGCCACCGCCACCGCCTTCTCGTCGCTGAACATGCGCCAGAACTCCCGAAAATTGGTCCAGTTGGGCGGACCCTCGACAACCAGGCGGTACTTCTGCTCGTCCAGGGGCCCGTCGGGAGTGATCGGACCGAGGCCGGCGGCGGCGCGGGCCTCGACCTCGGCGCGGAGGGTGCGGTAGTACTCGGCCCCCTCCTCGGTGCCCCGGAAAGCCGAGAAAATCGGCCCGACGTAATACACCGCCCCGAAGTAGGCGTCGATCGGGCTCGGCTTTTTCTTCGCCGACTGGAGCACGGCCACCAGATCGTCCTCGGCCGCCGCGCTCAGGCCCAGGTAGTGGCGCAGGCGTTCCTCGTCGAAGGTCTTTCCCGTTGCCTGTTCCAGGGCGGGAACGACCTCGTTGCGGAGCTGGTCGGCAATGTATTGCCGGTGCTCGGGTGCCAGGGTGCCGTCCCCCTGATAGGGAACCTGGAGGAACACGGTGGGGCAGTCGTACTCCTCCCGCAAGAGCTCGAACCACTTCATGAAGGTATAGCAACCGGTGTAGGAGAGGAGCAGCAGGTCCGGCTTGGGCAGGCGCTTCCCGGTGGGTCCGATGTTGCCCGACTTGAGCATGCCGATGTCGCACTTGACGTAGGTGCAGACGTCCTCGGAATGGCCCAGGCGCTCGGCCTCGGCGATGTAGTCGCGGCTCTTGCCGCGCATGCCGGACTGGAGGGCGTTGATCTCGGGCAGCACCGGGAGGGCGCCGAAGGAGCGCACCAGTTCGGTGAGGTTCCCGGGCACGAAGGTGTAGACCACCGGCTCCTTGGTCTCGGGCGCGGCGGCCAGACGCTCGAAGTGGCGCGCGATCATTTCCTTCTGGAGCACCATGGACCGGTCCTTCTGGACCTCGGGTTTCGGTTGTGCGGTCTCGGTCATGGATCAGTTCCCTCCCCAGAGCTTGATGGAATCGGCGAAGGTGCCGGCCTGTTCGCGGAACTGCTGGAACTGGCCCGCGTTCTCCGAATACTTGAAGGCGATGCAGGGAATGTCGTGCGCCTCGGCCCCGTTGCGGAGCATGGGACGGTCGAGGAGAGCCGGATCGCAGAAGCTGGGGGCGGCGAAGATGATGCCGTCCGCCCGGGCCGCCTCCACCCGCCGACGCATGAGGTCGCCCTTTCCCTTCGGGTCGGGCTCGTAGAGTACCGAGGTCTTCTCGGCGTGGCGAACCAGGGTGTCAGCGAGGTTCGTCAAGGGATCGCCGTCCTCGGGAACATCCCGGGTGAAAAGGCGGCTTCCGATCAGAAAATCCTCGTCCACGATGTAGCACCCGGAGCGTTCGATGGTCTTGATGAGCCCCAAGGGGGGTTGCTCGCAGAAAGCGCCCACGACCACCACCCGGCTCCGGTCCTTCATCCGCGCGGGTTCGCCGGCGATCGCCGCCAGGTAGGCACGAACCTTCTCGATGTAAACCTCGGGAGGCACGACCTCGCCGGCCCGGATGAGGAGGTAGAGCTCCTCGGTGGGCACCCGCCAGGGCTCCTCCCGGCGTGCCTCGTAAAGCGCGCGGGTGGCGCGGCGGACCTCGTTGTAGACGCGGATGGAGGCACGCACCTCTTCCGCCTCACCCGCCACACCGGAGACCTCGCCCAGTTCGCGAAGCAGGGTCTCGAGTTCGCGCTTCCAGAAGCTCCCCGCGGCTTCCGGATCGCGGATCTGGGGGAGGTCGAGGTAGCGCACGTAGAGGTCGGGGTAAAGGAGCTGCCACATCCCCGAGAGGTTCCGGATGACGTCGCAGGTCGAGGGGAAGAGCATGGCCGAGAGCGCGTCCAGGCGCCCCGACTGGGCGAGTTCGATCACCGAACGGGGCAAGTGACAGATGTAGGACTGGTAGAAGGCGTCCCCGCGAATGATCTCCACCTGGTCCCCGCCTCCGTAGATGCCCACCGGGAGCATCCCCGCGGCGCGGATGATCTCGCGCGGGGCGTAGACCGGCAGGTGCCCGGCGGCGCGGCGGCCCTTCCCTTCGGCAATCCACTCCCGGACGCCCCGGAGATCGACGTCCTCGTATTTGGACCGCGCCCAATCGACGATCGCGGCGCGGCCGGAATCGGCGGATGCGACGTTCATGAAGTCTCCTTGTTGCGCGGATGCACCGCCTGGATCAGCGTCTCGCTCCACCGCTCCCCGGCCGCCAGGCGGCGGCGGAGGGCGATGAAGTCCACGTCCCGCCCGGCCCGGGTCCCCTCGTTGAAGGCCCGGAACCCGGCGTTGGCCTCGGTCATCATGTTGAGCGAGAGCCACGCCCGGTTGGTCTCGCGGTTGCGATCCCAGTGCTCGAGCTTGTGTTTGCGAAGCGATTCGACGGTCTTGGTGAGGCAATCGGGCATCGTCATCATGAGCTTGGTGCAGAGCGCACCGACCGTCTCGTCGAGAAGTGAGAGGTCCACGGTGCCGGACTTCAGCAGCGTCTTGCCCGCGACGAGGGCGTCACCGGTCTTGGAGTCCCCGTGGCGTAGCCGGCCGTAGGCGTCGACGCTTCCGTCGGTCCAGACCAACGGGTTCGGCGCCCAGGTTCCGTTCACCTTCAGGGCGGGCACGATGTCGGTGAGGAGGCCCATGCGAAACGCCCGGTGGGCGCTCCAGGGTTCGCAGACCGTACACGAGAACATGGCCGCCTCGATGCCGACAAAGAGGGGGAGGAAGTCGGTGCTCCCGCCGTCGGGGGCGCTCCCGTGGCGGGGACCGGCCTGGCCGAAGCGGGCCAGGTCCTGGGCGATCGAGAAGTCGCAGGCCATGCCGATCTCCTGGCCCCCGCCGATCCGCATGCCGTTGACCCGGCAGATCACCGGCTTGTCGCAGTGGAGGATGGCGGTGACCATGTCGTTGAAGAGCCGCATGTACTGGCGGTACTCCCCCGGGCGTCCGGCGTAGTACTCGGCGTACTCCTTGGTGTTGCCGCCGGTACAGAAGGCGCGGTCCCCCGCCCCGGTGAACACCACCGCCACCGCCGCCCGGTCGTTGGAGGCCCGGCGGAAAGCGAGAATGATCTCCTTCACCGAATCGGTGGTGTAGGAATTGAGCTGTTCCGGGTTGTTGATGGTGATCCAGACGGTGTGAAGCCCCTCGGCCGGAGTGCCGTCCGGGGCCGCCACCGGCCGATGCTCGTAGAGGATCCCGGTGGTGCCGGATTCCCCCGACAGGTCGTGACTTTTCCAGTCCATGACGAATATCCTTCGCGCCCGCTCAGGGAATCTGCTGCCCCCCGCTCACGTTGATTTCCTGCCCCGTAACCCAGTCCGAGAGCGGGCTCGCGAAAAACAGGACCACCCGAGCGACGTCTTCGGGGGCGGCGGGGCGACCGAACGGCAGCCGGTCGATCATTTCCCGGCGGCGGGCCTCGGGAATACCGAGGCCGCCCTCTCCGACCGCCTTCACCCGGGTGAGCCGGGTGTCGGTGAAGCCGGGGGCCACGGCGTTGACGTTGATGCGGAAGCGGGCCCACTCCCGGGCCAGGGAACGGGTGAGACCCACGTTCCCCATCTTGGCGGCGGCGTAGTTGGCCTGGCCCAGGTTTCCATGGATGGCCGCCGTCGAGTAGAAATTCACGATCTTGCGGTGATGGCGCACGGCGCCGTCGTCTTGGAGCTCCATCTTGGCCATGTCGCGCATGTAGGGCACGGTGGCCCGGGCGCAGTTGAAGGAGCCGGTCAGATTCACCGCGAGCACCTCGGACCACGCCTCGTCGGTCATCTTGTGGGCCATGGCGTCGCGGGTAACGCCTGCGTTGTTGACAAGAATGTCGAGCGCTCCGAACCGTTCGACCGCCGTCCTCATGAGCCGCTCGGCGTAGGCCGCCTCGGTCACCGTGCCGGCATCGGCCGTCGCGCACCCTTCCGGGCCGATCGCCTCGCATCGGCTCACGGTCTCAGCCGCCGCCTCGGCGTCGCGGTCGTTGACCACCACGCGCGCCCCTTCGCCGACGAAGAGGCACGCGATGGCCCGGCCGATGCCTCGGCCGGCGCCGGTAATGACGGCGACACGATCCTCGAGCACGCGAATCTCCTCTTTTCCGCCGGGGCTCGATGGCTCCCGGGCGAGGGTCTAAGGGGTCAACACCGGCCTTCCCGATACCTCGTGGGCGCGCACCCGCTCGATCACGTCGTTGATCGCATCGAGAGGGAACCGCTCGGTGAAGGGTCGAATCTTGACCCGTTCCGAAAGGACCAGATCCAGAGCCCGCGGGTAGAGCTCGGGCAGGCAACCCCAATTGCCGAACACCGAGGCGTCGAACGCCATGAGATTCCCCAGACGAACCGACAGCTTTTCCATGGTGAAGCCGATAAAGCCGATCGTTCCGGCGAAGGTCAGGAGATCGTAGGCGAGCGCCTGACCGGCCACGGTTCCGGACATCTCGAATACCTTCCAACCGTGGCGTTCGAGTCCGAGATTCTTGGCCGCCCCTCGGACCGCGTCCCGGGCCCCGCGGGGATCGAGCCCGGCGACGTTCACCGTGTTCGCGGGTCCGTACTCCCGGATCCGATCGAGTTTGGCGGGGTCGATGTCGACCGCGAGCACCGTCGCCCCCCGGGCAGCGCTGACCTGGACGCCGTAGGTTCCGATGCCCCCGACGCCGATGACCACGACCACGTCCCCTTCGCTCACTCCGGCCCGCTCGGTGGCCTGAAACGGAGTCGTCACCGCGTCGGCCACTACCCCGAGCTCCCAGAGTTCGTAGGGCTCCGGCGTGACCGGACAGACGAAGCGCGCGGGAACCCGCGCGTGGGTGGCGAAGCCGCCGTCGATGTCGTTTCCCGGCATGACTTGATTGCGGCAGGCGGTTCCATGACCGGAGCGGCACAGCGCGCACTCCCCGCAGGGAAGCACGGCGGGAACGAGAACGGTGCGCCCCCGGAGCGCCTCCGCACCGGACCCCGCCGCAACGACGGTGCCCGAGAACTCGTGTCCCAGGGTCAGGGGGAGGTCCTTCTTGGTCTTCACCCCGCCGTAGAGGAAGGAGAGGTCCGTATGGCAGAGACCGCACCCGGCCACCTCGACGAGAATCTCCCCCGCCCGGGGTTCGGGCGTGGGAAGGGTACGGCGGACCAGCGGTTGCTCCGGGGCGTCCATCTGCCAGGCGACGATGTGTTCGGGGAGCGTCATGGGTTTTCCCTCAGGGTCAACCGGACCCCCGGCCATCCATGGAGCGGGTCGATTTCCGGGCCCGAATGCCGGGTGCCGATCCGGAGCAGGCGGAGCCGCTTCCGGCTATTGAAAAGGGATCGAAAGCAAGCGCAGAAGCTGTCTTCAGAATGTCCCGTTCACTGTAAAGGATGATTCGGAACGTCGTAAAACATTTGTTTCAGGATGAGACGACTAATTGTATTTATGATAATTTCGCTCATGTTAATCGATTGATCAACGCCGGGTCCCCTCGGACCGCTGAGCGCGCCGCCACGGCCTCCTCACTCCCTCGCGAGGTCCTCGGAGCGGTTGACGTTGCGCAGGACCGCGGCAAGATCCTCCACCCCATCGTCCTCCCCAAGAATCCGTGCTCCGAGATCCAGCACGCCGTGGAGGCTGGTGATCCCCTCCAAGCGCGGCAGCAGCGACCTGGCGTAGAGCCCGGGAAGCGGGTGGCGCCGGCCGTTCGCCTCACCGAAACAAACGCTCAGAACCGTCCCCCGCGCGCCGGCTTCGCCCGGCCCGGCCGACGTCGTCTCTTCCCGTCGGGGGTACCGGAGACCTCGGCGTCGGCTTGCGGCAAGGCCGGGGCCGCGCCTCCCCTCTCCGCCCCTGCCGCCAGTAACCGACGCAACACCGCGCCCGTCACCCCAGGCATGTCCGTGCCAACAACCAGGGCCCAGGGCTTGGAACAGGCGCGCAAGGCGGCGCGTAGACCCTCCACCGGACCAAGATTGGGGCGCTCCGAGGTGATGAAGGCGCGAGCGTAGGGGCGATAGGGCTCGATCTCGCGGGTGACCACCCGCGGGAACGCGCCGGTCCCCTCCACCGCCGCCAGGGCATGCTCAAGGAGCGTCCGCCCCCGGTAGACGGCGAGGGCCTTGTCCGAACCGAAGCGCTTGGAGGCGCCTCCGGCAAGCACGAAGCCCTCGAAGGCGACTCGCGGGCCGCTCACCGCCGGCTCTCGGGGCTCGCCTCCCCGCTCTCGTCCACGGAGCGAAAGGAACGCACCGCGCCGGCCACCGCGGAGGGATCCACGATGGGCCCGGAGAGACGCCCCGCGCGTTCCAGGTACAGGGCGGGCGCGGCCGCGCCGGTCAACCCAAGGGCGTCGATACGCGCCTGGTCGGTTACAGGGTCGAGGTTCAGAATCACCCGCCGCGGTTCGAACACGCTGAAACAGGTCCGGCGCATGACGATCATCTCGGGGGAGGCCGGGTCCCCGAAAAGCACCATCCGCACCGGAGGCTCGAACATGAGCGCCGCGGCGAGGGCCCCCGCGGGGGCCGAGACCGGATAGGAGACCGCCTCGTCCAGGACCTTGTCCAGGATGCGACGGGAGCGCCCGACGAGAAACGTCTCCCCGGTGGCTTCCCCCGCCCGCCAGAGGGCCAGGGCCGCTCGAGCGTTGAGAAGCGGATCGACCGCCGGGGGGAGCCCCACCGCGTCGGTGGCCGGCACCCGGAGACGGCCACTCTCACCATCCCAGAAGTTTCGGAGCAATTCGTGAGCGAGGCGCGACACCACCTCGCGCGCCGGCGCGGAACCGCTCGTCTCCCAGCTCATCACCGCCGCCTCCAGGACCTCGGCATGATCCGCGAGGGAGGCCTTTTCCGCCGCGCCGCCGCCGGGAAGCACCATCAACCGAGTGCCGTCCTTTCGCACCCGGGCCCCGAAGAGGGCGCTGGCGCCGGTCAGGGCCTCGGTATAGGTGTCCGGCGACCCGACCGCCGCCGCGCGGGTAAAGAGGTCCACCACCAGTCGCGCGAAGGAAGTGGTCGTCGCCCGACGGCCGCTCTTGCTGAGGAGTTCCCGGGTGGGACCGAGAAGCGTCTCACCGTCGGCAAGGGTATTGCCGCCGGCCTTCGCCACGGCGTAGAAGGGCCAGAGCGACCCCTGGGTGCGTGCCCCCCGGGGCGCCGCCATCCGGGCCAGCGCCTCGGCCCGGGCGAGGTCGGCGGCATCGCCGCGGTCGGCGTAGTCGAGGAGGAGAAGGGCGACCGCATCGCGCACGGGCGGATAGTCCTCAGTGGACCGAATGGACCGGAGAACCCTATCTACCGTGGCCAGGTGGGACGCCGCGGCGGCGGGAGGCTCCGCCGGGGACGCGGGCGGGGTTGCTCGCGACGCCGGCGCCGCCGAGGCCGGGGGCGTTCCTCTCACCGCCGGCCAGGCCGGAGCCAGGACGACGGCCGGAAGAACGACCAGGAACCCCAGGCGCCGCCACGGAAAAGCCGGAGCCCCTCGGGGAACTCCGGCCTCGCACGATCGATGCTTCATAACGCGTCCGCGGCGATCAGCTGCTCAGACACAGCAGGGTCTTGATGTCGTTCTCGAACACTTCCTTCTTCCGAAAGCCGACATACCGCTTGAAGATCTTACCGTCCTGGCTGATCACGAACGTGGTCGGGATTCCCCGGATCGGAGCGTAGTCGCTCACCACCTTCTGGTTTCCGAGCAGCATGGTGTAGTTGATGGCCGCCTTCTGGGCGAAGGGAGCGACCTTGGCGCTGCCCTCGCGATCCAGCGAGACCCCCACGATTTCCAGGCCCTTGTCCTGATACTCGGCATAGAGCTCCTTGAAGTGGGGGATCTCCATCTTGCAGGGACCACACCAGGTGGCCCAGAAGTCCAGGATCACGACCCTGCCCGCAAAGTCGCCGCTGGACACCGAGGCTCCGGAAAGATCCTTCAGTTCCCAGTCCGGGGCCTGGCGCAGATCCGTCGTGTCCACCGCCGGCTTGGTGTGGCGTTGGGCCTGCTTGCGGGCCTCGGCCATCGCCATCTCGCGGTCGGGCTTGCTCGAAGGCTGCGCGTCGGTGTTCTTGACCGCGGTCTCTCCTGTCTGAGCCACCGAGCCGGCCTCGGTCTTTTCGGAAGAGCACCCGAGCGCAGCCCAGACGGCAATCGTCGACACTATCAGAAGTTTCCTCATCGGTTTCTCCATGGTTGCTTCCCTGGTTCGGACGAGTTGCCGTTTCGGCCCACGTCCCGGGGGGCGTCTTTCTTGTCGGCCCGGGGCGGGGCCTCTCTTACTCTACCAGCACGGATCGCGTTCCGCTCTCCCCCTGGGTACGTATCAGTTGCCGCTTCGTTCCCTCGCCCGGCGCACGGCGTCGAGAACCTGGTCGACGGTGTAGAAATCGCTCTTGAACACCTCGTGGCCGTCGGGGGCCACGACGACCAGGAGCGGAATGGTCAACCGCCCGACATCCTTCAGCTTGGCCTTGCCCTGGGGGTTGTTGCCGGTGATATCGACCTTGATCGGCGCCACGTCCTCGGCCGCCAGGGCCTCGGTCACCCGGTCCGAACTGAGGACGCTGTGCTCCAGGCTCTTGCAGTTCAGGCACCATTCGGCGGTGAAGTCCATCACGACGACCTTCCCCTGGTCCAGGGCCTCGCCGAACCGCTCGGGGGTGTAGTAGATCCAGCCGATCGGCCCGCTCCCGGTGAGGCGGTCCCCTCCCAGCGCCGCGCTCGCGACCAGCAGCGCCCCCAGCCCCACGAACACCGCCCGTGGGACCGCGCGGCGCGTGATCCGGAGCGTCTTGAAGATGAGCCAACCCCCGGCGGCGGCCAGAAACGCCATCACCCCCCACCAGTACAGCCGGCTCGGCGGATCCGGAGGGCTCGAGGCCATGGCGCTCACCCCCACCCCGATGAAGTAGGCGGCGGCGGCGAGCATCAGGAGGCCCATGACCTGCTTGATGAGCTCGCTCGCCGGGCCGGTCTTGGGCATTTTCTTCACCAAGCCCGGCGAGGCGGAGAGCAGGAAGTAGGGGACCGCCATTCCCAATCCGATGGCGGCGAACGTCGCGAGGGTGGTCACCGGGCTCTGGGTGGCCGCCCAAGCCGCCGCCGCCCCCATGAAGGGCGCGGTGCAGGGGGTGGAGAGGATTGCGGTCATGATCCCAAAGCCGAAGGAGCCCGAGTAACTCTCCTGGCTGGGATTGAAGGCGTAGACAAACTGGGGAAGCTGGATGAAGAAGAGACCGCTCATGCCCACCGCCATGACCGCGATCACCCCCCCCACCGCGATCGTGAAGAGAGGATACTGGAAGAGCTGGTTGGTGGCGGTGAACCCGCTCACCCCCGCGATGAGCAGCCCGAGTCCCAACCAGAAAGCCACCACCCCGAGAGACATGGCGGTGCCGAGGGCGAGCATCTGGCCGCGGCTGGAGGAGGCGTTGGAGAGCCCCATGATCTTGATGGGAATCACCGGGAGCACGCAGGGCGTGAAGTTCAAGAGCGCCCCTCCGATCATGGCCACCAGGAGGAGCAGGGCCAGCCCGCCTCCCGAGGAGGCATCCACCGAAAAGTGCAGCCCGAAGAGATCGAAGGCCACACCTCCGGACCCGCCCGAAGCCCCGGCGGTGGCGGCGAGACCGGTGAAGAGATCCGCGTTTTGCTTCTCGACGGCGGCCTCGCCGGAAGCGACGGGGAGTTCCACATGGAGCGTGCGCGTTTCCGGAGGGAGGCAGATTTCGTCGTTGCAGGCCTGAAATTCGAACTCCAGGCTCAGACGGACGGGGCCGGCTCCCCGGTAACCCTCCTCCAGGCGCATGGGAATGTAGAAGACGGTGCGGCCGGAAAAGCTGTAGATCTCCCCGTCCACGTAGTCGGCGGTCACCGGGTGGGCCTTGGGGAACCGGACCGACTCGATGGTGAGGGCCGGGTCCGCCTCCACCACCCGGATCTGAGTCTCCCAGGGGTCGAAGTCCCCGGTCGGACGTTCCTGGGCGAGATCCGCGTTGATGTGGTAGTGCGGCGCCATTTCGGCGACGATGGCGAGGGTTGCCTCGCCTCCGGGAGCGATCGCGGTGCGGTACCAGGCGGTGGAAAGCTTCACCACGTCTTCGGTTCCGGCGCCGAAGCCGCCGAAGTCCGAGTCGTCTTTGGCCGAAGCGCCCCCGGCCAGGAAAGCCGAGGTCACGAGGGTCCACATGGCGATTCGCTGCAATCTGGAAGTCAAGCCGTTCTATCCTCACGCAAAAACAGGCCGGAGCCCGATGAACCGCAAGAGCCTACCAGAGCGAAGGAGGGGACGGTAGCCGAGGTCGGTTCTCCGGATCGCGACGCACCCCGGAGCCCGTTCGGGACATCGCGCCGGCGGGATCGATGCTGAAGATACCCCGTGCGCCTCTCTTGATTCCCGACTTCGGCTCAATTAGGCTCTTTCCAACGTGTTAGGGAAGTTTCAGGACCGGGTCGGCCGGGAAGGAAAGGACCACGAAATGGCGGACTTCAATCACCTCGACGCCCGGGGCCGCGCCCGCATGGTGGACGTGGGCGAGAAGCCGGTCACCGCCCGCCGCGCGGTCGCCTCCGCCTTCGTCGCCATGGCCCCCGAGACCCTCGCCCGCCTCAACGAAGGACGCCTTGCGAAGGGAGATGCCCTGCTCGTGGCGAAGCTCGCGGGCATCCAGGGAGCCAAGCGCACGTCGGATCTCATTCCCCTCTGCCACCCGCTCCCCCTGGACCAGGTCACGGTGGATCTGGAGCCGGACCCGGACCGCGCCGGCGTCACGATCCGCACCGAGGCCCGGACCCAGGCACGCACCGGCGTTGAGATGGAGGCGCTCACCGCCGCCTCGGTGGCGGGCCTCGCCTTGATCGACATGGTCAAGAGCGCCGACCGCTCGGCGCACCTCCGCTCGGTGCATCTGGAGCTGAAGGAGGGCGGCAAGAGCGGGCGTTGGGTGCGGGAGGCCGGGGAAGGCGAGGCACCATGAGCCCCTTTCGCACCGCCGTGCTCACGATCTCCGATCGGATCACCGCCGGCATCGGGGAGGACGGGAGCGGCCCCGCGGCGGCGGCCACCCTCGAGGCCTGGGGCTTCGAGGTGGTGCACCGGGACCTCGTGGCCGACGAGGCGACGGAGATCAGCGCGCGCTTGCGGGCCTTCGCGGACGAAGCGCGGCTCGATCTCGTGTTGACCAGCGGGGGCACCGGCCTCGCCCCCCGGGACGTGACCCCCGAGGCCACCCGGGCCGTCCTCGATCGCGAGGTGCCCGGGGTGGCGGAAATGCTCCGGCGCGAGACCGCGCGCTTTACCCCCTTCGCCGCCTTGAGCCGCGGCCTCGCCGGGATCCGGGGCAAGACCCTGATCATCAATCTGCCCGGAAGCCCGAAGGGGGTGCGCGAGTACCTCGAGCTGCTCCGCCCGATCCTCCCCCACGCCATTAAGCTCGCCGGCGGGGGCGATCCGTCCCATGAGCCGGACGCCGCGGGGGGGAAGGCGGGGAAATGAGCGACCTGATCCGTTGGGAGGAGGCTCGTGACCGGGTGCTGGCCGGGGTGGCGCCACTCCCGGCAAGGTCGGTGCCTGTGCTCGGGGCCCACGGCCGCTACCTGGCGGAGAGCGTGGTCGCCCCCGAGTCCATGCCCCCCTTTGACAACTCGGGAATGGACGGCTTCGGCGTCCTGGCCGACGAGGTCCGGGAGGCAAGTGTCGAGAGACCGACGATGCTGGCCGTGGTGGGGAACCTTCCCGCGGGGGAGAGCCGGTCGGCACCGGTCGCACCGGGAAGGGCGGTCCGGGTGATGACCGGAGCGCCGATTCCCGAGGGAGCCGACGCGGTGGTGCCGGTGGAATACACCAACTTTTGGGACGAGGCCACCCGCCGGGCCCGGATCCCGGACTCCCCCGAGGAGGCCGCCGCGCTGCGGGTGTTTCGACCGGTGCCCGAGGGGGCGAACATCCGTCGCACCGGGGAGAGCGTCCGGGCCGGAGACCGATTCCTTGAGCCAGGCCACAAGATCCGAGGCACCGAAGTGGCGCTCCTGATCTCGGTTGGAGTGGCGAGAGTGAACGTTCACTCACTTCCAAGAATCGGCGTCCTCTCCACCGGAGACGAGCTGGTCGCGGCCGGCGAAACCCCCGGCCCGGGCCAGATCCGCGATTCCAACCGGGCCGCCCTCCTCCTGCGTCTCAAGGAGCTCGGGTTCGAGGCGGTGGACCTCGGCCTGGTCCACGATGACCCAAAGGAGCTGGAATCCCGGATCCGCGATGCGATCCCGAAGGTCGACTTCCTCATCACCAGCGGCGGGGTCAGCGTGGGCGACCGGGACTTCACCCGGGAGGTCCTGGGTCGCATGGGGAACGTGGAGGCCTATCGCGTGGCGGTGAAGCCTGGAAAGCCCCAAGTTTTCGGCCACATCGGCACCACCCCGGTCTTCGGACTGCCCGGGAATCCGGTTTCATCGCTCGTCGTGTGCGACCACTTCGTGGTCCCGGCCCTGCTCAAGATGGCGGGGGCGGCCGAGGTGTTGCCCGCCCGGTTCGAGGCGGAGCTGACCATGAAGACCCGCCACAAGCCCGGTCGCACCGAGTTTCTGCGCGTGCGCCTGGTGACCGAAGCCGGTCGCTGGCTGGCCCGCGGGACGGGCCCCCGGGGTTCGGGTATTCTCAGTTCCATGACCAAAGCCAACGGATATGCGATCATCCCTGCCGAAGCCGAAACCCTGGAGCCGGGAGCACGCGTCCTCTGTCAATGGATGCACTGACCGACCCCGCCATCGCTTCATCACGATCGTCCACAGGAGCCAATCCATGAACCGCAGACGCCTTGCCCCACTTCTTCTTGTCGTGCCGATGCTGATGAGCGCCGCACCGCGTCCCTCCCGCCTGACCCACGCGGTGACCTACGTCGAGCGCTCCCTGGCCGCGATGGAGCAGGCGAAACCCGGGGAAGATGTCGACTTTCCCTCCATCTTTCGGGGAGCGGTCACCCACCTGCCCGGGCCGGGCACTCCTCAAGCCCCCGGAAACGAACCGATCCTGAGTCTCGTGGCGATCCTCACCGACGGAGGCGCGGGACTCCGGGCGGCGGGGTTCGAGCTGGGCACGGTCACCCGCCGGGCGGCCACCCTTTATGTGCCCATCTCACGTCTCCATGAGCTCGAAACCGTGCCCGGCGTGCTCCGGGTGAACATGGCCATGCCGGTCAAGCCCCTCCTCAACATCTCCAAGGTGGACATCGATGCCGAATCGGCTCACGGCGCCACCCGGCCGCCCTATCCCCCTGGAGCAAGTACCGGGAAGGGCGTGGTGGCCGGCCTGGTCGACAGCGGCATCGACCTCGATCACGAGGACTTCAAGCACGACGACGGCACCACCCGGGTCCTGAACGTCTGGGACCAGAACGATCCCCAGACGAGCCCCGGCCCCCCGAGCGAATTCCCCTGCGGCGGGCGGAGCTACTGCGGCAATGAGTGGTTCGCCGACCAGATCAACCTCGGCCAGTCCCGCCAACGCGACACCAACGGCCACGGCACCCACGTCGCGGGGATCACCGCCGCCGACGGCAGCGCCACCAGCAACGGCCGCCCAGACTACCAGTACGAGGGCATCGCCCCCGAGGCCGACATCGTGATGGTCAACACGGCGTTCTCGTCCAACGCCATCATCGAAGGCGTGGACTACATCCAGAAGCGGGCCGGGTCCAAGGCGAGTGTGGTGAACCTCTCTCTCGGGTCCCAGTTCGGGCCCCACGACGGTACCTCGGATCTGGACATCGCCATGGAAGGTCTCTCCGGTCCCGGACGCGTGCTGGTTGCCGCCGCCGGCAACGAAGGGGATCTCGCCATCCACGCCGAGTGGACCCTGGCCACCGGCGAGACGAAAGTGTTCCCCCTGGTGCTCGGAGCGAACGCGCCGCAGGCGGGAACCAACAACGACTACGTCTGGTGCGAGGCATGGTACGACGGCGCGGCCAACCTCAGCTTCAAGGTGGCGAGCCCCAACAACAAAACCGTCGGCCCCATCGGCCCGGGAAGCAACCAGGAGAGCAACACCACCGACGGGACGATCATCATCGACAACACCATCACCAACTCCGTGAGCGGCGACCGCGACGCCTGCGTGATTCTCTCGGATGCGGTGGCCTCCCGGCCGCCGCGGGCGGGGACCTGGAACGTGGAGGTGACAAACCAGGGTACCGGAACGGTGGAGATCGACCTCTGGATGGCCCTCTCCACCCTGGTGGACAACCAAGGGCTCTCCACCGACGTGGTCTGGAGCGGGGACGTGGTGGATTTTGCGGAGCTGGTGAGTTCGCCGGCGAGCTCCGATTCGGTGATCGCGGTAGCCGCCTACGTCACGCGCAAGAGCTGGAACTCCCTCGCCGGAACCGTCGGCTACGTGTCGGGCGACATTCAACCGGGACGCATCGCCTCGTTCTCGAGCCTGGGGCCGCGGCGGGACGGGGTCATGAAGCCGGACATCGCCGCGCCCGGCATGGGGATCGCGGCCACCAAGTCCAAGGACATCGCGCCGGCCCCTACCAACCAGGAGATCCTCCAGGACGGCCAACACATGATCAACCAGGGGACGAGCATGGCCTCGCCCCACGTGGCGGGCACGGTGGCCCTGATCCTGCAGAACAACCCGACCTATTCCATGCGGGAGGTCCTCACCGCCCTCACCGCCACTGCACGAACCGACGGATTCACCGGGAGCACCCCCAACGCGACCTGGGGGGTCGGAAAACTGGACGCCGGCGCCGCCTCGGGATTCGTGGTACCGGTACGGCTGCTCTCCCTGGAAGTGAGCCGGGTGGACGACCTCCCGGTCGTGCGCTGGACCTTGAGCGAGAACGAACCGGGGACGGTGTTCGAAGTGGAACGTGGGGCCGCCGCCGACGGGCCCTTCGCCCGGGTGAGCAAGGTCTTCGCCGGCTTGGGTCCGTTCGCCTGGACCGACCGTTCCCCCGCCGCGAACGAACCCTGGTACCGCATCCGCGCCACCTTGCGCACCGGCGCCGTCGAGTTCTTCGGACCGGTGCGCGCCGAGCCGGTGGCAGGGGGTATCCGCCTCTGGCAGAATGTACCGAACCCCTTCACGGCCACGACCCGGATCGCCTTCATCCTGGATCGACGTGAAGAGGTGCTCCTGGAGATCCTGGACGTGCGCGGGCGGTTGGTGCATCGCCTCAGCCGGGGGCCCCAGGAGGCCGGACGCCACGAGGTCGCCTGGGACGGCACAGGGATCGACGGCCGGCCGGCGGCGGCGGGGGTCTATTTTTATCGCCTGACGACGCCGAGCGTGGTGCGGGCGAAGCGGCTCATGCTCACGCGCTGAGGCGTCACGGAACGGGGCGGCGTCTAGTATTCCCCCGGGGACTTGTCCCGACGGGTAGACTTTGCAATCCTAAGCATTCGCGTCCGGATCGGTGGGCGCCGGACAGGTAGGTTCAGATCGTGGAATCGTCGACACCGCTCTGGGTGGCCGTCTTCTTGAGCGTCTATTTTCTCGTCTCCTTCGTGCTGTTCCTGTACGGAATGCATGCCTACGTCATGGCATGGCTCTATCGCCGGGCGCGCCGACATCCCCACGTCCCCGCCCCGGTGGACGATCTCCCGATCGCGACGATCCAGCTTCCCATTTACAACGAACGCTACGTGGCCAAGCGCCTGGTGGACGCGGTGGCGGCCTTCGACTACCCAAGGGATCGCCTGGAGATCCAGGTCCTGGACGATTCC
>Ga0114931_10004072_pt1 | contig 18313 bp, 17 predicted proteins | sample 2SBtaG_FD_89579 | JGI IMG/M metagenome (GOLD analysis project Ga0114931, IMG submission 89579) | Deep subsurface microbial communities from Kolumbo volcano to uncover new lineages of life (NeLLi) - 2SBTROV14_V59a metaG | ecosystem: Environmental > Aquatic > Marine > Volcanic | place: Kolumbo...
CTTTGCGGTTTTCCCGATGCGATTGGGAGATTGGGTGGGGAAGTTCAGTCCGCTGGAGCCCAGATATATCGATGCCTTGAACTTTGACGATTACCTCATGGCCAATTATCAAGATTCTGGTCGGGAGTTTGTTAATTTCTACGTCGGCTATTACGCGACTCAGCGAAAAGATAAGGTGCCGCATTCGCCCCAGGCCTGTATCCCCGGTGGTGGATGGGAGATCACCAAGCTGACTCAGACCGTGCCGGGGTCGTTCCTGAAGCAGCCGATTCAGCTAAAACAGGGGCAGGCGCCGCTACAGGTCAATAGCTTGATCATCGAGAAGGGTGATGACCGGCAACTCGTCTACTACTGGTTCCAACAACGCGGCCGGGTTCTCACAAACCAATGGCTCGTCAAATGGTATATTTTTTGGGATGCCCTGACGCGCAACCGAACTGATGGCGCTTTGGTCCGTCTGGTGACACCGGTTGGTCGCGGAGAACAGGCATTGGTTGACGCCAACCGTCGTTTGAGTCGGTTTGCAGCGCAGGCCTATCCCGTGCTGCCGAACTACGTACCGGATTGATCGGGGCTCATGATCTATTTTTTCGTCGCCCTGACCGCGCTGGCTATCTCGATGGTCACGATCTCGCCATTGATCCATTACGGTCGAAGGTTCGCGTTGATCGACATCCCGGACGAGCGCAAGGTCCATGTCCGTGCCGTGCCTCGAGTCGGCGGAGTTGCCATTGCCCTTGGTACATTCCTGCCGCTGTTGCTCTGGCTGCCGATGACTCAGGAGTATGTGGCCTTCCTTCTGGCGCTCGCACTGGTCTTTCTGTTCGGTCTGATCGATGACTGGCGTGAGTTGACGTACGGCTGGAAGTTCCTCGGCCAGATCCTGCCGGTCCTGATCGTCGTGCTCTACGGCGGGGTGAGGGTGGAATACCTGCCGCTGGCCGGGCTCGAAGCGATCCCCGACTATATTTCCATACCGATTACGATCGTCGCGCTGATCGGTGTGACCAATGCCGTCAACCTGTCAGATGGTCTCGATGGCCTTGCCGGGGGCCTGAGCCTTTTGACCTTGGTCGGCGTGGCCATCATGGCCTATCTGGCCAATGGCGATCAGCTCGTGATGGTGTCGTTGGCGCTCATGGGCGGCCTCATGGGTTTCCTGCGTTACAACACCTATCCGGCGCGTATCTTCATGGGCGACGGCGGCAGTCAGTTCCTGGGTTTTTCGGCCGGTGTGCTGGTTATCATCCTGACTCAGCAGGTCCACGAGGCCATGAGCCCGGTGGTCGCGCTGTTCCTGTTGGGGATACCCATTCTCGATACCTTGGCGGTGATGTCGCAACGGATCATCGAGGGGCGGTCGCCGTTCTCACCCGATAAGAACCATATTCATCATAAATTGCTGGCGCTTGGACTCGATCACTACGAGGCCGTTTTTATTATCTATGTCGCCCAGGCCGCGATGGTTTGTTGCGGATACGTCTTTCGTTACTTTCCGGATTTCTGGCTCGTCGTTTTGTATCTCGCAATCAGTTTGTCGATCCTGACCTTTTTCAATTTGGCCCATATTCGCGGTTGGAAGGTGGCGCGTGGCTCGGGACTTAGAAATCCCCCGTTGTTGCGTGTCATCGGTAGACTGCGGCAGACTGGATTGTTGACCCATATCGTCTACTGGGGGCTTTCGATCTTGGTGGGGGGCGTATTTTTATCATCATCGCTACGCGCCGAAACGGTGTCTGACGACATCATCGTTGCATCGATCTTGATGCTTGCCTGCATGATCGTGGCGAAGGCTTTCCCGCGTCTAATGGGGTTGCAGCAAGCGGAACAGATCGTGATCTACGCGACGGCCGTTTTTTCGGTTTATCTTGTGCAATCCAACGGCGTCAGCTCGACAAGTCATGCCATTGATCTGTCGGTTTTTGTTGCGATGGCCGTCTTGCTGGTGCTCGGCATGCGTCTAACGCGAGGCAATTATTTTCGCGTGACGCCGATGGATTTTCTGGTTTTGTTTCTAGCCATCCTGGTGCCCAATCTGCCTGATTTCCACGATCAGAACAGCGCGCTCGCCACTGCCGTGCCAAAGGTCATACTGCTCTTTTACAGTCTGGAGTTCGTGCTTAGCGGCGGTATGCCGATACAGCAGAGCGTATTGCGTTATGTAACCATGGCGACCTTACTGGTCGTGGGGCTGCAGGGCGCCACATGGTTATAGAATCTTTCGAAGTCGCGTTATGATAGCGGCGTTTTGATGTTGACGTTAATGAGGGAAAGCATGAAAAGACTCGTAACCCCCATGCTCTGGGCTGCGCTGGCGCTTCTGTCGGTCAATGTATTGGCGGCCGAAGCGCCGGATGCTGTGGTCACCGCTCCGCCTACCATCGCAAAGGATGCGGCAGGGCCAGGCGCGCAGAACGCTCGAGCCTATCGGCTTGGTCCGGAGGACGTCTTGTCTATCTCGGTTTGGCGTGAGGACGGCCTGGATAAGGAAACCATGATTCGCCCTGACGGCATGTTGAACTTCCCGCTGGTCGGTACGATTCGGGCGGTAGGGAGAACGGTCGAGGAGGTTCGTGATGACCTGGTTGCTCATCTGCAACGCTATATTCCCGACCCGGTGGTCTCGGTTTCTCTGTTGCGGACCGGCAACAACCGTGTCTATGTGATCGGAGAGGTCAATAAGCCGGGTGTCTATGTCGCCGGGCAATATCTGGATGTCATGCAGGCCTTGTCGTTGGCCGGAGGGTTTACGGCCTTCGCCGACCGTGACGACATTCGTGTTTTGCGGCGGACCAATGGCCAGGAGGCTGTTATCGATTTCGACTACGATGATGTGTCCAAAGGGAAACATCTCGAGCAGAATATCCTTCTGCAGAACGGGGACGTTGTCGTCATTCCCTGATTGTCATGCGTATCCCTTTCCATGGTCGGCGTGCTCGGAGTTGGGCACTGCTAGCGTTGTTCGTTGTGCCCGATCCAGCCGGCGCAGGGGTGGCGTATGAGTTGTCACCGAGCCTTGTCGTGCGGGAGGAATACAATAGCAACGTGACGTTGCGCTCGAGCAATCCGGATGCACGCTTTCAGACGGCAGTCCGGCCGGGGCTTGGTTTTACCGCAGCCGGGAAGCAACTTCGCTTGGATGGTGGGCTGGCCTATACCGCTCGCCGATATAGCCAACAAGGTCTGGATTCGAATGACTGGTCCGCCCAGGCCACGACACAGTATCGCCAGAAGACGCAACAATGGTCCTTAGGGGCGGGATTTACCCAAGATTCCACGCTACAAACGGAATTGTTGACCTCGGGTCTCGTTCAAAGCAGCTTGAAGCGTTTCGAACGTTTTGCTGCGCCCTCCTGGCAGGCGGCCATCAACGATTTGACGACCGTGGACGTGAACTACCGCTATAGCATCGTGGACTACGGGCAAGGGGCCAGTAGCGTGGGGCTGTTCGGTTATCGCCTGCAACAGGCCGGCGCCAGCCTGGCATATCTCGCCTCACCGGCTGATCGCATTAGCTTACGTTCGTCACTGCTCTATTACCGGACCAGGGATGAGACCACAAAGTCCGACGATCGCAGCCTGAGCCTGGGTTACGATCATGAGTTCTCATCGGTAACCCGGTTTGGCGCTTCGCTCGGCATCAGGCAGACGGAGACCAGTCTTCGGCAGCAGATTCTCGTTTTTACCGGCGGCGGGTTTCAGTTCGTCGATCAAGTCTCCCATAACCGGAAAAATGGTGCGGTCGCGACTTTGGATCTTGCGCATAGTTGGCGTCAGACCTCCGCTGATCTTGCCTACGAGCGCGCTATACAACAGAGCGGTGGAGGCAATCTCCTGCAAAACGATAGGCTTACGCTTTCGGTAGGGTATCGCCTTCAGCCGGTATTGAGTCTACAAACGTCTTTGCTGTTTTCCCGTAGCAGAGACATTGGCGATCTCGTCAGGACGACCGATTACGATTACTACCAGTTTGCGCCTTCCGTCTATTGGCGCGTGACCAGGGATTGGTCCTTGAGGACCTACTATTCGTATGGTCGCCAGAATTATACCAACCAGAGCCGGCATGCCCAGAGGCAGTTGCTGGGAGTATCGGTGACGTATTCGCCGGTCACGCGCGCCGGGCAGCTGTGGTGAGCCGGTTCGGTTGTCATATTCGTGTAATATTTGGCGCCGAGGATACGCTGTCTCGGTGTGCTAAAATACGCCGGAATAAATTCCGCTTAATTTATGCAAGCGGTTTACCTGGTATCGTAGTGGCGCTAACGGGTTAATTTCCATTGTTTCAGTAAAGAATCGCATTGACGTCAAACGGAAGTCTAGAGAATGAATACTGCAGTAGATGCTCTGCCCATGATGGAAGATCAGCCTGGACTAAAGGATTATATCGCAGCGCTCAGCCGGCGGCGTGGGCGAATCGCCCTGGTCGCCGTCGTGGTGCTGCTGATTTCCTTTGCGTTAGCCTTCGGGCTGCCATCGGTCTACCGATCTTCGGCCTCCATCCTGATCGAAGAGCAGGACATCCCCTCCGATCTCGTGCGATCGACCGTCACGAGCTTTGCCGATCAGCGTATCCAGGTCATCAGTCAGCGCGTCATGACCCGGGCCAACCTGACTCGGATCATTGAAAAATATGATCTCTATGCGGACGACCGCAGAGATAAGACCATGGAGGAGATCCTTGATCAGATGCGCAAGGGCATCCAGCTGAATCGCATCAGCGCCGATGTTATCGACCCCCGCAGCGGTCGCCCGACCCAGGCCACGATTGCCTTTAATATTTCTTATGACGGCGAGAACCCCGAGGTCGTGCAGCGGGTTACCAACGAGCTGGTCTCGCTCTATCTGACCGAAAACATCCGTAGTCGAACCCAAAAGGCGGAGGAGGCCACCGACTTCCTGTCGGAGGACGTCAAACGGCTTTCAGAACAGTTGTCGGATATTGAAAAGCGATTGGCGACTTTCAAGGAAAAGAACATGGATCGCCTGCCGGAGCTCATGGATCTGAATATGACGCTCATGGATCGCGCCGAGCGCGATCTGCAGGCCGTAAAGTCTCAGATCACCTCGAACGAGGCGCGCGCCATCTATCTGCAGGGGCAGCTAGCCCAGATCGACCCGATCTCGATGGCCGCACCGACATCCCCTGACGGCATCATGGAGCCTGAGGCGCGTCTGAAACTGCTCGAACTCCAGGCCATGAGCATGTCCTCGAGCTATGGAGAAGACTATCCCGACCTGATCAAGACCCGTAGGGAGATCAAGGGCCTACGTGCGCAACTCGGTGTGGCGACCGGTGTGGATGCAGAGGCCCGTGCGAAGCTGGAAGATCTAAAGAATCAGCTAGCCGTGGCTCGACAGCGTTATTCCGAAGAACATCCCGACGTTGTGCGACTGCGCAACGCGGTTGAAGGCTTGGAACGACAGATTACCATTGACCAGGGCAAGGCCGATGAAGCTCAGGGTGCTTCCGACTCCACGGTCAACAACCCGATCTATATCAATCTGAGATCTCAGCTCGAGACGGCTAACCTGGAATTGAAGGCGCTCAAGACGCAGGAGCGAAAGCTTCAGAACAAACTTGCGGACTACGAGAATCGTTTACAGCGTACGCCTCAGGCCGAACGTCAGTATCAGGATCTGACGCGGGAACATGAAAATGTCATGGCGCGCTATCAGCAGGCCAAAGCAAAGCAGATGGAGGCCCAAATCGGGCAAGAACTCGAAAAGGAACGCAAGGCCGAGCGCTTTACGCTGATCGAACCGCCCGAACTGCCTGAGCTGCCGGTCAAGCCTAATCGCAAGGCGCTGATGTTCCTGGGTTTTGTGTTGGCTATCGGCGCCGGCCTAGGTTACGGGTTTTCCGCGCATGCGCTGGATGGCTCGGTACGTGGGCTGCGTGCCGTTGAGAACCTTACTGGAGAGACACCGCTGGTAGCGATCCCCTATTACAAGACCGAAAGCGAGCGGAGTCGGGATGCGCGTTATCGCGCCCGGGCGATCGTGGCGTTCCTGGTGCTGCTGGTGACGCTACTCCTGATGGTGCATTTTCTTTGGAAGCCATTGGATGTTATCTGGTTCGTGCTTTTGCACCGACTGGGGATTGCCTAGGGCCACAAGTGGCCGGAATCACTTTTTGGGAAGAGTTGATCGAGGTTTTTTTGGTTTTGGTCGATGTAAGGGCATAGATTTTCGAGAGATTGGGGAAACATGGTATGGAACGGATAAAGAAGGCGCTAGACAAGGCCAGAGAGCAGCGCACTTCCGGTACTCAGACGGGAGCGGCGGCGCCGGCCAAACGATCGGTCCCATCCGAGCATATCGCCTACACCCAGACCCGGCAGGTCAAGGTTCGCGACGAAGTGTTGCGCGAGCACCGGATTATCAGCGCCGTGGATCCGGATTCGGAGTTTGCCGAGTCTTATAAGATCCTGCGTACGCGTATCCTTCAGCAGATGCGCAAGAACGACTGGAACGTCCTGGCCGTCACCAGCCCCGGCGAGAGTGAGGGCAAGTCGCTGACGGCCGTCAATCTGGCGCTCAGCATGGCCTTGGAGGTCACGGGTACCGTGCTGCTGGTCGATGCCAATCTTCATCACCCTCATATTCATGCCCTGTTCGGTTTCAAGCCCGAGCACGGCTTGAGCGACTATCTGCTCGACCAGGCGGAGGTGCCGGATATCCTCGTCAATACGGGTGTCGACCGATTTGTGATTCTGCCCGGCAGACAGCCTCTGGAGAACCCGGCCGAGATGTTGGGCTCGCCGAAAATGATCAGTCTGGTCGAGGATCTCAAGACTCGATATCCTGCACGCGTCGTGATCTTCGATCTGCCGCCGGTCCTGAAGGCCGCCGACGTCCTGGCGTTCTCGCCGTTTGTCGATACGACGTTGTTGGTCGTCGAGGACGGCAAGACCCAAAGCGAGGACTTGAGCCGGGCTCGGGATTTCATTCTCAAATCGTCCAATATCATTGGGACGGTATTGAACAAGGTCAGGGATTGATCGACGTCTGACGATGTATACCGAATATTTCGGGTTAAAGGAAAAGCCTTTCGCGCTCACGCCTGACCCGGCCTTTCTCTATCCGAGTCGCCGACATCAGACCGGGCTCATGTTGCTTGAGTATGGGCTGCTCAATCAGGCGGCTATCAGCGTCATTTCAGGCGAGATCGGTTCCGGAAAAACCACTCTGATCCGAAAACTCCTTGACAGTATGGACAAGGATATGACGGTCGGATTGATTTCGAATACCCATCGTTCGTTTGGCGAGCTGTTGCAATGGGTTCTCGTGGCGTTTGGTTTGGAGTGCCAGAGTCCGGACAAGGCTACGCTGTATAAGTATTTTATCGATTTCGTCATTGAAGAGTACGCCAAAGGCCAGCGCACGGTTTTGATCGTCGACGAGGCTCAGAATCTCGACGCCGAAACCCTCGAAGAGCTGCGTATGCTCTCGAATATCAATGCCGACAAGGACCTCGTCTTGCAACTGATACTGGTCGGCCAACCTGAACTCAGGGAGACCCTTCGTCAGCCCGGCCTCGTGCAATTCGTGCAGCGTATTTCCGTGGACTTTCACCTCGATCCGCTGACTGGTGAAGAGGTCCGCGCTTATATCGATCATCGGATCAAGGTTGCCGGCGGCCCGGAGGGGCTTTTCACTCTTGAGTCCTGCGACGAGGTGTTTGACTTTTCGGGTGGCGTACCGCGACTCATCAACCAGATTTGCGACACCGCTCTGGTCTACGCCTTCGCCGACGGCCTGTCCGAGGTCGGCCCCGAGATCGTGATTGCGGTAGCGAAGGACAAACAGCGAGGTGGGCTCTTCCCCGTCATGAAAAAGGCGGAGTGATTGACTGTCACGTGACGGTCATAATTGATTTTGTGCGTTTTTTTTTAGTCATGGTAGGATGTGGCCAATTTCCCTTTCAATGAATCCGGTATCTTTTTCATGAAGCCTAGACAGATCGCCCGCTTGACGTTCGTGCTCTCTTTTCTCGTTCTGACCCTGGTCGGTTGCAGTGGTAGCGAGGAAAGAAAGACCGCATATCTGGAGCATGGCAAGCAGCTGATGGCTCAAGGCAATTACATCAAGGCGCAGCTTGAGCTTAAAAATGCCTTGCAGATCGATCCCAAGATTGCCGAGGCGCACTTTCTGCTGGGCAAGATCGCCGAAAAGAATCAAGACTGGCGGAATGCGTTCGCACAGTTCAAGGCGGCGGTGGATCTGAATCCAAACTATGGTGAGGCACAGGTCAAGTTGGGTCGTTTGTACCTGCTTGGCGGCGACACGGATCAGGCCATGGCGGCGGCCGAGCAAGTTCTTAAGGTCAATGCCAGCGATGTCGACGGTTTGTTGCTCAAGGCGCTCGTGTTGGGAAGGAATAACGAGACCCAGTCGGCCATTGATATCATCAAACCCATCGTGACGGCTGATCCGGGTAATATCGATGCCGTACTTACGCTGGCGACACTGTATTCGCGCACGCAAAACGAGGCCGGGGCCGAGAGCGTCCTGAAGGCTGCCATTGCGGCCAAGCCCGACGATACGCGCCCTTATCTCGCTCTGGCACAGCTCAAGTTGGCCAGCGACCCCGCCTCAGCCGAGCATCTGATCAGAAAGGTCGTCGAACTCGAGCCGGACAACTATTCCAACCGCGTTCGTCTTTCGGGGTTTTATGTCCAGCAGAACCGCCTCGGCGATGCCGAGAAACTGCTGCGCGATGGTGCGGCCGCCAAACCGGATGATTATTCACGGACCTTGCTGTTGGCGGACTTCCTGGCCCAGAAACGTAGCGTCGCAGAGGCGGAAAAGGTGTTGACGGACGCCGTGAAGGCTAAGCCCGATGACAACTCCCGGAGTTTCGGTCTCGCGAAATTCTATTCCTCCACGCGCCAACCCGAGAAGGCTGAAGCGGTCTACAAAGACGTCTTGACGCGCGTAACGGAAGGGCCGAGTTGGGTCCTGGCGAACAATGCCCTTGCCGAGCTGTTGATCGGGAAGAATGATTTGAACGGGGCCAGCGAGCTGATCGGCAGGGTGCTAAAGGAGAATCCCAAGGACAGCGGCGCGTTGCAGCTAAGGGGGCGCGTGGCGATGGCCCGGCAGGACCCGGAAGCGGCGATCGCGGATTTTCGACAGATTTTGCACGACGATCCCAACTCCACACCGGTAATGAAGCTTCTTGCCGAGGCTCAGTTGGCCAATCATCAGCCGGAATTGGCCAGTGACAATATCGACCGTGTCATTGAGGCCAATCCCAAGGATCTGAGCGCTCGTATTGCCAAAGTCAAGTTGTTGATGGCAACCAAGGACCTGGCCGGTGCGCTGAAGGCCAGCGAGGACGCCATGGCGCTTGCCCCCAAGGATCCCACGGTGCTTAATCTCAGGGCTCAAGTGTTGTCCGAGATGAAAGATTGGAAAGGCGCGATCGCGGCAGCCAAGGAGCTTCAGGATGTGCTTCCCAAGGCGCCCACCGGACACCTGCAGTTGGGGCGCATCTATGCCCTTCAGGGGAAGGGCGAGGCCTCGGTCAGCGAGTTTGAAAAGGCCGTGGCGCTGGCTCCCGACAACCCGGATCTTTGGGTGATCCTGATCCGGGCCGATTTGGCCATCGATCATGCGGACAAGGCGATCAGCCGAGTCCAGGCATTGATCAAGAAAAATGACAAGCACCCCTTTGCTCATGAGTTGCTGGCAGAGCTCTACGAGTCGAAAAAGCAGAACGCCAAGGCCGAAGCTGAGTTTCTTAAGGCGATCGAATCGAACCCGAACTGGAGCATTCCCGTTGTCAAGTTGGCGGAGTTTTATCAGCGTGAAGGGAAACTCGACAAGGCCATCGACGTTTATCGCCAAGCACTGGCGCGTACGGAAAACCTTGGTCTGCTCGTTAAGCTCGCTGAGTTGTATGTCGCCAATCAACGGACGGATGATGCCGTCGCGCTCTATCGCGATGCGCTCAACAAGCACCCCGATGCGGATGTCATCGCCAATAACCTGGCCTCGACTCTGTTGAGTTCGCCGAACCAGGATGCCAAATCGATCGATGAGGCTTATTCGTTGGCCAAACGCTTCGAGAAGTCCGAAAACCCGTTCTATATCGATACCTTGGCCTGGGCTTTATATCAGAAGTCGGAATACAAGGCTGCTATACCGTTGCTTGAAAAAGTGGTCAATAAGGCGGGTCGGGTTCCCGTGCTGCAATATCACCTTGGCATGACCCACTATCGTCTGGGCGATAAGGTAGCAGCCAAGCAGGCCCTGGAGAAAGCCACGGCCCAAGGCGCCGCGGACTATCCGGGGATAGACGAAGCCAGGGCGGTCCTCGCTACGCTGTAAGAACGCCTGCGGGGTGGCCTCTTTCTCTCCAGAGGCTTCTCTGTGGCGTTGTCGCTGCGAGAAGCCACACAGTCGTGAAGCGCCGCTTCCTATGCTTTCCATCCAACCGTTCGCACAGTATTGATACGCGGGTTTCCTTGACGGCCGAAACGAACCTTTGACAGGCGTACCTAATTGCGATCAGGTAGCCGTACGGCAGGAAAGACCGATAGGATCAGATGTTCTCGGATTGCTTCGTGATATCGATGTAGAGGGTCAGGCGCTGGCCCTGTTGCAGGTATTTGCCCTTCGGTAGATCGTTCCAGCGGCGCAGTTCCGAGATCCTGACTTTGAATCGATTTGAGATGCGGGCCAGAGAGTCGCCCTTGCGGACCACGTAACGTATCCGGCGGGTTGACGACTCGCCGGCCAGTTGGCTCGGTGTCGGTCGGCTTCCGACCGACCGTGACGCCCTTTGCCAGATGACAAGGCGCTGTCCGGGACGCAGGAAATCCTTGGGCGACATGCCGTTCCAGCGCGCGATCTGGGCGCTGGAAACATGGTATTTCCTGGCCAGATCCCAGAAGGTATCCCCCTTGACTACAAGATGGGTGCGCTTTACCCGTCCAGGGGCCGGGCGATGCCCTTTGAGTGTGCTGAGGCGTTGACTGGTGCTGAGCCGGTAATCGCCGAGATCGCGTGTAGCGACCGGGATCATGAGGCTTTTCCCGGCCCGGATCATGTATCCCTTGATATTGTTGACCTGTTTGATGACGTTCAGGGTCGTCTGGTAGTGATGCGCGATCTCGCCCAGGGTTTCACCATTCTTGATTCGGTGTCGAACCCAGCGGATGCGGTCCTGATCGTCCAATTGAGCCAATCTCTCCCTGAACCCTTCGACTTTGTCGACGGGAAGCGCCAGGATTTGCGGCCCGTTAGGGTCCGTGGCCCAACGGTTGTAACCGGGGTTCAGCCGATAGAGTTCGTCCAGCTCGACGTTGGCGAGATCCGCTGCCAGCGCGAGATCGATCTGCGAGCCAACCTTTACCGTTGCGAGATAGGGTTCGTCGGGGATCGGCGCCAGAGCGATATGGTAGAGCTCCGGTTGGGCGAAGATGGCCTTGAGGGCCAGCAGCTTAGGGACATAGGCCCGTGTTTCCTTGGGTAGTTTCAAGGACCAGAAATCCGTAGGACGTCCCTTGCGTTTGTTCTTTCGAATGGCCTTGCGAACCGTGCCCGAGCCAGAGTTATAGGCCGCGAGCGCGAGCTCCCAGTCGCCGTCGAACTCCTTATTGAGCGTTTCCAGCAGCGTCAGCGCCGCCTCGGTCGAGGCGATGACGTCCATGCGACCGTCGTACCACCAGTTCAGCTTGAGGCCGTATCGTTTGGCGGTGCCCGGGATGAACTGCCAAAGCCCGGCGGCACGACCGTGCGAGAAGGCGAAGGGCTGATAAGCGCTTTCGACGATCGGTAGCAGGGCGATTTCCATCGGCATCTGATGACGCTCCAGGGCCTCGACGATATAGTGCAAATAGGGTTCGGCGCGTCTGATCGTTCGGTTGATGTACTGAGGATGTCGACTGTACCAGGCAGCCTCCTGGCGCACCCGGTGGTTGATGTCGAGTGGTAGATTGAATCCGCTTCGAATCCGATTCCAGATGTCCGCTGGCGCACGTTGTCCGAGCGTGACGACTTCCTGAGTGGCGGTTAAGTCAACCGATTCGGTGTTCGTCGAGGGCGTGGGGTTTTCGGCTCCAGTCGGCGGAACTTCGGCCTCGGGGCCGATTTCGTCTTCAATGTGGTGTTCGGGGTCTGGCAGGGAGATCTGGGTGCGAAACTTCCCCCAAAGCATGGAGATGGTTTCGGCGCCGTTATCGGATGTTGCGGCATCGCTCTCGCTATCGGGTGCGGGCGACACCGTACCCTCGGCGTCGTCGGGCAACGTCCCCAGGGCCACGGTTGCATCGTCTTCGGCCTTTGGCGCCGGTGTCCCGTCATGGGGCTTGGCATGCCACGGCTGTGCCGAACACGCGATCAGTGTCGTGGTCAGGAAGATGTAACAGAACGTTTTGAAGGGTTGATTCATTCGCCGAAGTGTCGATAGAGTCGATAGGAAAGCATTAACTCGTCTATTCTATGTGAATATTCATCGACCGGATACCGTTTATGATGAATTTTATGATGAATTTTGGGATGAATTTTGGGATGCTCTGATCAATTCTGGGCGAGACGGCTGGCGATGAAAATAAATCGCCATATTCAATGGGTGGATTGCAGCAGATAGCAAGGCTATTGGCAAGATTCGTGTCGCAGAAGACGGCCTATAGTCGCGCAAGTCGGTCGTTCACGAATTGTCTAGCGCTTCATTTAGAGAAAACAGAGGAGATACGGGATTGGATAAAATGGCTGCGAAAGGATCGGTTGGCGAGGATATGCCCAAGTGGGATGTGGCGCTGGAGTCTCTGCTCGTCGACGAGGCGGGACAACAGGGGCGGCCTCTGAAGATAGAGGATTTCAAGGATCTTGCGGCGCGTTATCAGATACGCTTCGACGATATCATGGCGACGATGTTGGAGCTCACCGTGTACGGCCAGTGGGGCTATATGCGTGCGGATGGTGTCGTGGAGGTCTTCTCGCGGAAGAGCGTCGATGCGCTCTATGACCAGGGCCGCTTGGAGGCCCAGGACCTGACGGCCTTTAGTGGCGGGTGGTACCCCCGAGAAAACCCGCCGGCAGAATCTTAGGCAGGCTTACCGATGTGGTTCGAGAAGAGAGAAATATAACCTATTGATTAAAATAGGTGAATATGGGCTTAGTCTTGACCTTTACCGGTAGAAGGGTGTTCAGACCTTGCGGTAAGTCAAGTCCCAGTGGGCATGCCCTAGGCGGTCGCCGCGGCGTTCGAACCGGCTGATCGTGCGCTGATCGGGGCGGGGCGCAAAGTTCCCGGCCCCGGAGGTGTTCGTGAACGCGGGCATCGCCTCCAGTACGGTGCGCATATGCAACGCATAGTGCTCCCAATCGGTGGCGAGGTGAAACTCGCCCTGTGGGCGTAAACGGCTCGCGATAAGACGAGCGAAGCCGGTCTGCAACAAACGGCGCTTATGATGGCGTTTCTTGGGCCAGGGGTCCGGGTAGAGCAGATAGACGTGGTCGAGAGATTCCTCGGGGATAACACGCTCGAGGATGGTGACGGCATCCCCGCAGAAGACCCGGACGTTGTCTATCCCCCGTTCTGCCAGTCTGGCGAGCAGGCTCCCGATTCCAGGGCGATAGACATCGATACCGATGAAGTCCTGATCCGGGTATTTTCCCGCCATATCGACGAGTACATCGCCCATACCGACGCCTATTTCGAAATGACGCACGGCGCGGCGCCCGAAGACGGCATCCAGGTCCAGCGGCGCGATCTCTCCCGAAACATCCACTTCCAGCCCGTAACGCGGCCAAAGTTCGGCCAGGGCCTCCCGCTGGCCCTCGGTCATACGGCCTTCGCGTCGGACATAGCTCCGGATTCGCTGTAACCGGGATTCCTCGATGGGCTGGACCAGGCCGCCAAGCCGAGCGGTGGAACGGTCCATCACATCAATTGGCTTAGAAGAACAATCCATCGAGCGGTGACGACGCGTTGGCGAAGCGGCGGCGCGGCATGCGGCCGGCCAGATAGGCCTCGCGTCCGGCCTCGATGGCCTTGGCCATGGCCGAGGCCATCAAAGTAGGCTTCTGTGCCCCTGCGATGGCCGTGTTCATGAGGACGCCGTCGCAGCCGAGTTCCATGGCCACGGCCGCATCCGAGGCCGTGCCGACGCCTGCATCGACAATGATGGGGACCTCGGCGTTCTCGACAATCGTGCGGATATTGTAGGGGTTGCGGATCCCGAGTCCCGAGCCAATCGGCGCGGCCAGCGGCATGACGGCGACGCATCCCATGAGTTCGAGACGCTTGGCCGCGATCGGGTCGTCATTGGTATAGACCATGACCTTGAAACCGTCGTTGATGAGCTGTTCGACCGCGGCATAGGTCTGCACGAGGTCCGGGAACAGCGTCTTGTCGTCGGCCAGGACCTCGAGCTTGACGAGGTCGTGCCCGTCGAGCAGTTCGCGAGCCAGGCGGCAGGTGCGCACGGCATCCTCGGCCGTGTAGCAGCCGGCCGTATTCGGCAGCAGTGTGTAGCGGTCGGGCGGGATGGTGTCGAGCAGATTGGGTTCGCCGGGATTTTGTCCGATGTTGCTGCGGCGGATCGCAACGGTCACGATCTCGGCGCGGCTGGCCTCGGTGGCTAAACGGGTCTCGTCGAGATCCTTGTATTTGCCGGTGCCGACCAGCAGGCGCGAGCGATAGGTCTTGCCTGCGATGACCAACGGCTTGTCTTCCGGTGTGAGCGGGGTCGTGCTGTTTTCTTGACTCATGCTGTCTCCTGTCCGCCTCCGATGGCGTGAACGATTTCAATCCGGTCTCCGGATGCGATCAGGTGCTGATCATAGTGGCTGCGCGGGACGATCTCCAGGTTGACCTCGACCGCGACGCGTCGATTGCCGAGGCCCTCGGCCTCGACCAGGTCCGCGATGGTGCTGCCCGAGGCGACCTGTTTCGGTTCCCCGTTGAGTTGTATCTCGATCATATGCGTATGGGTAGTCTAAGTAATGGAAAGCGCTTTGACGCAGCCCTGATTTCTGGCGACAATAGCCTCGCTGCGGGTGTAGTTCAATGGTAGAACATCAGCTTCCCAAGCTGAATACGAGGGTTCGATTCCCTTCACCCGCTCCATCCCTCATTTGCCGACGAATCCCATTAGATATAGCATCAGGAAGATCGTGGCCGAACCGGCCGTGATCATGATCAGCACAATGAGAATGGCGAATACCGCGCGCGCCATATTTCCGAACGATGAAGCGGGTGAAGACATCAGGCCTCCTCTATGGGCACGATATGCACCGGGTCGCGGTGCGGGCTGCAATAGGTCCACATGGGCAGCTTGTCGCCGCCCTCGAGTTTGATCGCGGTATCTTCGCCGCAAATAGGGCAGGCGCCGCTGACCGTTTTGGGCACCGACTCGATGCGAAAATAACGCCTGGCCATAAACGGGCCGGCGATCAGAAAACCCGGTACGAGCACCCAGTGGGCGATAATCAACGGGAGTGAGGCAACCGCGAGCGCCCAGCTGATAATCCAGGCCTTGGCGGCGCGTTTGACGCGGTCGTTGTGGTCGAACTCTTCGATCAAGACTTCTCCCGTCGAGCTGACATCGGTGCCATCGCTCTTTCTGGCGATGATCGATACGGGCTTTGAAATTTCGGTCGACATCTTCCCCTCCTTAAGTTTCAACGGTTCGAATAGGTCCATATCGCCAGACAGCGGTATAGACAGGGTGTTCAGTTTCCATCATTCATGGTTTCCTGCGGCTTCCGTTGGCTCGCCCGACCGTCGACCGGCTGAGCGAGGCAAACATTATATAGAATCATTCGCGGCGCGTCCCGAAGTGGCGCCGGATGAAGGAATTTGTCACACTTCAGACCACATTCACCATCAAATCTTTCCGAGGAATTCCCTTGTCCACCGCCACCCATGCTGATATTCCGGTAGCCGATGTCATGGACTTTCAGGACCGTCTGTTGGCTTGGTTCGATCGCCATGGCCGCCACGACCTGCCTTGGCAGGGACACACCGACAGCTACCCGGTATGGGTCTCGGAGATCATGCTGCAGCAGACTCAGGTCTCGACCGTGATCCCGTATTACGAACGTTTCATGGCGAGTTTTCCGGACCTTGCGACACTGGCAGGGGCTGACCTCGATGAAGTGCTCTCGCACTGGGCCGGGCTCGGATACTACAGCCGGGCGCGCAACCTGCATCGTTGCGCCCAACTTGCCTGCGAACTGCACGGCGGAAGCCTGCCCGACGACATCGATGCCCTGACCGAATTGCCGGGTATCGGCCGCTCGACCGCAGGCGCAATCCTCGCCTTCGGTCACGGGCAACGCCATCCGATCCTCGACGGCAACGTGCGCCGCATCTTGTGCCGTCATTTTGCGATCGACGGTTGGTCGGGCGGTCCCAAGGTCCAGAAAATACTTTGGGCGATCGCCGACGCCCTGACGTCGGAAATACGCATAGGGGATTACACCCAAGCCATCATGGACCTCGGCGCGACCGTTTGCCGGCGCTCGCGGCCCGACTGTCGGAGTTGCCCCCTATCGGGTTCCTGTCAGGCCCTGGCGCAAGACCGGGTAGCCGAATTGCCCGTGCCCAAGCCGCGCAAGGAAACGCCCGTGCGTGAGACCGCGATGTTCCTATGTGAAATCGAGGGGCAGGGTATCCTGATCGAACGTCGCCCGCCGAGCGGCATCTGGGGCGGCCTCTGGTCATTGCCCGAGCGAACCGGGATGGCGGATTTCGACACCGAGGCGGCCGCTTGGTGCCGCGATACCTTGGGCCTGGAAGTCGAGGCCTGGCGCGGCTTGCCGGAACTATGTCACCGCTTCACGCACTTCACGCTCGACATCCGTCCCTATCACCTGCGCGTGCGTCCGATGTCCGGGCGGGTCATGGAGGCCGACGGGGCGCTTTGGTATACTCGACCGGAACACCACGGTATTGGCGCTGAAGAGGTTGCCGTACCGACTCCCGTACGTCGTTTGTTGGACTTGGCCCTGGATGATCAGCGAAGGGGCGATCAAGGCCGGCTTGAGTTTTGGAATAAGGTAGAGAACCGATGACTAAGGTAAAAAACTAATGGCTAGAATGGTTCAGTGCGTCAAATTGAATAAAGAAGTCCCGGGCCTCGACTACGTGCCCTATCCCGGAGAGCTGGGTAAGCGAATCTACGAGAGCGTCTCCAAGGAGGCCTGGCAGCAATGGTTGAAACAGCAGACCATGCTGATCAACGAAAACCGCCTGTCGCCGATCGAGCCGCGCGCCCGTCAGTTTCTCGAAGCGGAGATGGAGAAGTTTTTCTTCGGAGAGGGTTCCCAGGCACCTGAGGGTTTTGTTCCTGAGAAGGAGTAAGGCTCGTCCTATTGCGTCCCCGTAACATCCTGGGCGCAACGAAAACCCACATCGGTGCTGACGACCTCGGGTTTCGCATGCCCGCGCCGTGAGGCACGGAAGAATACGCTGAGCGCATAATGCCCAAGGCCCGCGCCGCCGCCCTTGATGACCCGGTAGTTCTGTTTGAAATCCGGGTCGTGGGCGGCGGCTGGGGCATCGGGGTAGGGCAGATAGGCATCCGCCACCCATTCCGAGACATTGCCCGCCATGTCTAAAACGCCTAAGGGCGAGCGGTCGTCATCGGAACTCCCGGGAGGGCGTAGCGGTTCGTCACCTTCCGATTCGTCTCCCCCATTGGCCGCGCCCGGCCGCCATTCGTTGCCCCAGGGATAGATCGTTCCTTTTGGCCCCCGCGCCGCGGCTTCCCATTCGGCTTCCGAGGGCAGGCGCTTGCCCCGCCACCGGCAATAGCTCTCCGCGTCGAACCAACTCACGGCCGCCACCGGCAGCTTGTCCCGCTCGACCTGAGCCGCGAACAAGGCATCGAGCAGGGCGGGTTTGTCCATCTTGGTGGTATCGATATCGAGCTTGAAGTAGTCGGTCGCGATCTAACGCAGGTTCTTGACGTGCGCGCTACGCAGCTTGTCCTCCCGAACGTTGTAACCGTTCTGCACCCAGGGCTCGGGCGGAGGATAGCCCGTTGCCTCCACAAACCGCTTGTAATCGCCGTTGACGACCTCGGTACGATCCATGAAAAAGGCGCCTACCCCGACCTCATGACGGGGGTGCTCGTTGACGTACAGTGGCTTGGTAAAGCCATAACGCGTCTGCAACCCCTCCTTGTCGACCTTGTCACTGCCCACGGTATAGCTCCCGCCAGGGATATAGACCATGCCCTCGGGCGCCTTAAGCCCCGTATGCGGGCTAACCGGATCCCCAGCATCCGAGCAGGCTGCGAGGCCAACAGCCAGCGAGAGCGCTAGCATCGGCGCGAGGAGGGCGGCAGTTGGA
>Ga0114931_10004073_pt1 | contig 18313 bp, 16 predicted proteins | sample 2SBtaG_FD_89579 | JGI IMG/M metagenome (GOLD analysis project Ga0114931, IMG submission 89579) | Deep subsurface microbial communities from Kolumbo volcano to uncover new lineages of life (NeLLi) - 2SBTROV14_V59a metaG | ecosystem: Environmental > Aquatic > Marine > Volcanic | place: Kolumbo...
GAGGATCAAATTTGCGGATAATGCCATGTGCTTTGACAATGCTACCCAAAAGGCGGAATGGAAGCGTCAGGTTTTTCAACATATTTCTCCGGTCGATGCCCCGGATTGGCAATCCCTCTATCGTATAGCCGGCCTCAGGCACGCGCTCCATTTCCATGCGCCCCAGGGCTCCGATAAATTGTATTTTGGCTTCGGGCACCTGCTTGCGGATGGCATCGGCAATGGAAATAGCAGGGAAAATATGGCCTCCCGTGCCTCCACCGCTGATAATAACTCTATATTCTTCGTTTCTCATTGCCATGCTCCTCTTCTTTCAAAATTCGCACTTACTTCTTCTTCAGCCGCTTCCATTGTCTCCGGCTCTTCACCAACGACTCGCTCCTTGCCCGACTGCCTACTCACACTTAAAATAATACCTACGGCCAGGCCCGTAAACCAGAGGGAGGTTCCACCCATGCTGACCAGTGGCAGGGGGAGGCCGGTGGAAGGAAGCAGGTCCACGGCCACGGCCATATTGACGAGGGCCTGAATGACCAGGCTGAATGCCAGGCCGGCTGCCAATAGGGCACCGAAGGTTCCCGGACTGCGAATGATGATTTTTATAGAGCGATACAAAAAGGCCAGATAGAGAAAAATTAAAAATCCTGCACCGAGCAGTCCATACTCTTCAATGATGACCGAAAAGATATAGTCGGAGAAAGAATTGGGAAGAAAATTCTTCTGAATGCTGTTTCCGGGTCCTTTGCCTAGTATTCCTCCCTCTGCAATGGCAATCTTCGACTGCTTCACGTGGTAGGCCGGCTCTCCGTCAGACGACACAAGAGACTCAATGCGCGACTTCCAGGTTCCAAGTCTTCCGACATGCGGAAACTGGTAGGCCAGCAAAACCATAAACGCAAAGGCAACACTTGCTACGATCACCGTAGCTGCAATATATCTCAGTCGGACCCGCCCGATGAATAAGAGCAGCAGGGAAGTAGCAAGCAGCACGGCCGCACTTGAAAAGTCAGCAATGGCGATCAAGAGTGTCACCAATGTGATAATCAAAATTATAGGCAAGTATCCCCGGTAAAAGTCCTTGACATCTTCCTGCCTTCTTGAGAGAAATCGGGCCACGTACATGATCAGGGCCACCTTGGCAAGGTCGGAAGTCTGAAAAGAAACACGAATAAGGGGCACGGTAATCCACCTCCTGGCATCGTTGATATCCGAGCCGAATATCAGCGTAATAATGAGAAGGGGAATGGAAACCCAGAGCAAAATCTGAGCCAGCCGCGAGTAGATCCGGTAATTGGGCCGGCTGGCAATCACCATAAGACCCAGCCCCATCAAAATGAGTATGCTGTGCCGAAAGAGATAAATCTCCGTCTGGCCACTATGGTTTCGAAAAGCCAGTGTACCGCTTGCGCTGTACACCGACAATATCGAAAAGATGAACAGGCAGATCATTATCAGCCAGATATAGCGATCGCCTTCCACTTTGTTAAGCAATTTCCGAATCATGGCATAGTTGATTTAAAGTTCTCTTACCGCCATTTTAAACTGATTGCCGCGATCCTCATAGTTCTTAAAAAGATCAAAACTGGCACAGGCCGGAGAAAGAAGAACAATTTCATCTTTATCGGCCAGGTGGTAGGCCATTTTTACCGCATCTTCCATGCTTTGAGTGTTGACTATGATATCCACCGTCTTTCCGAAAGCCTGATGGATGTTCATATTATCGATACCGAGGCAAACAATGGCTTTCACCCTTTTGCTTACCATCGGCTCGAGTACTGAATAATCGTTGCCTTTGTCCACTCCGCCCGCAATCCATATAACGGGTCGCTGCATACTTTCCAATGCATACCATGTGGCATTCACATTGGTGGCTTTTGAGTCGTTGATAAATTCCACGCCACTGACGCGGCCCACTTTCTCGAGGCGGTGTGCTTCGGCTTTGAAATCCGAAAGGCTGTCACGTATGTCCTCCTTTCTGATTTCGAGAATACGCGCTGCGATGCCCGCAGCCATTGAATTGTAGGTGTTGTGTTTTCCCTGAATTCCTAAATCGTTGATTTTCATGGCAAATGATGTTTTTCCTATTTCTAAATGGATTTCTTCGTCATTTGCCCATGCTCCAAAGTCTACAGTCTGACGGATGGATATGGGCACCGTTTTTGCGCTAAATAGCATGCCCTTCATCCTTTCTGTAATTACTTCATCGTCCAGGTTATAAATGAAATAGTCCCCTCCTTTTTGATTTTTGGTGATTAAAAATTTTGAATCGATATATTTCTCAAAGTCCTGATCGTACCGGTCAAGATGATCAGGTGTGATATTGAGCAAAATGGAAATGTGCGGACGAAATTGCTTCATACCGTCCAACTGAAAACTGCTGATTTCCAGCACATAATAGTCATATCCTCCTTCCGTCACGAGGCGGGCAAAGCTGGTTCCTATGTTTCCACCTTTGGCTGCTTTTTTCCCTGCTTTTGTCAGTATGTGATGCAGCAACGAGGTGGTGGTCGTTTTTCCATTGGTCCCCGTGATGGCGATGATGCATTGCTCTGTAAAGCGGGAAGCAAACTCGATCTCGGAAATAACCGGAATGCCTGTATTAAGGGCCTTTTGGATAATTGCCGCATTTTCCGGAATGCCGGGGCTTTTAACAATAAGTCCAGCTTGCAGAATTTGATCTTCGCTGTGTTCTCCGGCTTCAAATGCAATGCCGCGCGCTTTAAGTTCTTCGAGATAGCGTGGCTGTGGTGTGCCACTGTCGGATACAAAAACCTCATAGCCATGCTTTCTGCCCAGAATGGCCGCCCCAATACCGCTTTCCCCGGCTCCGAGTATGACAAGAGGTCTTTTCATCAACGCACTTTTAAGGTTATGATACTGAGTACGGCCAGCATAATACTGACAATCCAGAAACGCACCACAATCTTGGGTTCGGCTATACCCAATTTCTGATAATGGTGATGCAACGGTGACATAAGAAATATTCTTCTTCCTGTTCCGTATTTGCGTTTTGTGTATTTAAACCAGGCCACCTGGAGGATGACCGAGAGACTCTCGATAAGAAATATTCCGCATAAGAGCGGCAGCAAAAGCTCTTTTCGCACTACGATGGCCAGGGTGGCAATGATTCCTCCGATAGCCAGGCTTCCGGTATCCCCCATAAAAACCGAGGCCGGATAGCTGTTGTACCAGAGAAAGCCGACACATGCCCCGACAAAAGCAGCTGCAAAAATGACCAACTCACCCGAATGGGGGATATAAATAATGTTGAGGTAATCGGCAAATAGCACATTGCCTGAGACATAGGCGAAGATCAGCAAGGTGAAGATAACTACAGCCGACACACCGGTTGCCAGTCCGTCAAGCCCATCTGTGAGATTGGCCCCGTTGCTCACCGCTGTGATGATGAGAATTACAATCGGAATATAAATTAACCAACCCCAACGATACGCATCGGCACCCAGAAAAAAGAGAAGGCTGCTATAATCAAATTCATTGTTTTTCAGAAACGGAATGGTGGTTTTGTTGCTGTGCACATCGTGGCTGAGAAAATAACGCCCATCCTCGCTGTAGTGACCGTTCCCCAGAATTTCATCACCGGCAGGATAAGAGGCCATCGGTTGAGATGCAATACTGCCGTCATGCACCTCGTATTTATAGATGGTTGAGAAATCTCTGATCTGAACATCGGGATGAAAATAGATGGTAGCACCTACTAGGATGCCTACAAAAACCTGCCCCATAATTTTAAAGCGTCCGGCCAGACCCTTCTTGTTTTTCCGGAAAACTTTGATGTAGTCATCTGCAAAGCCGATGATTCCGAGTATGACCGTGACGGCCAGCATGAGCATGATATAGATATTATCGAGCCGGGCAAATAGCAGAATTGGAAGAATTACGGCAGCCAGGATGATGAGTCCGCCCATCGTAGGCGTACCGGCCTTTTCGTTTTGCCCCTCAAGGCCCAGATCTCGTATTGACTCGCCCACCTGTTTTTTTTGTAAAAAAGCAATAATGCGCTTGCCAAGTATCATGGTAATGACAAGAGATAGAAGTATGGCCATGGCTGCACGAAAAGAGATAAATCGGAAAAGCTGTGCTCCCGGGAGATCAAAGGCCCTATCCAGATAATTGAAGAGATCGTAAAGCATTAGCTTCTAAGTTGTTTGAATGACTGCATTACTTCCACTTTATCATCAAAAGGAAATCGCTTGCCGCCTATCTCCTGATAATTTTCATGTCCTTTACCGGCCACGAGAACAATATCGCCCGGTCTGGCCATCATCACAGCCGTCCGTATGGCTTCCCTTCGATCTTTGATACTTATTACCCGGGTATTATAAGGAGGCAATACCCCCTGCAACATATCTTCGATGATGGCCTCCGGATCCTCATTTCGGGGATTATCCGAAGTGAGTATGACTTTCTTGCTCAACCTGGCGGCCACTTCGGCCATCACAGGCCTTTTTTCCCTGTCGCGCTGACCGCCTGCACCCAACACGCTTATCAGTTCTTCATTTCCGCTACGTATACTATTGATGGTTTGCAATACATTTTTGAGCGCATCAGGAGTATGTGCATAGTCAACAATGGCAATAATGCCATCGGCAGAGCGAATCACCTCGAAACGTCCCGCAGCAGCCTTGAGCATGCTGAGGGCTGCGAGCGTTTCTGTTTTCCCGACACCCAAAAGGATGGCCGTGGCATATGCTGCCAACAAATTGTAGGCATTGAAATACCCTATCAGAGGAGTATGAAACTCCTCTTGATCAATTATCATCTGAAGGCCGTTAAAATCGTTCTCCAGCACCCGCCCGCGGAAGTCGGCCTGCCTTTTCAGCCCATAGGTCCAGGCCCTGGCATTACAGTTTTGAACCATCACCGGAGCCCGTTTGTCATCGTTGTTGATTAGGGCAAATGCCGTGGACGGCAGGGAGTCAAAGAGTAATTTCTTGCTTTTAATATAGGCATCGAAACTGCCATGATAATCGAGGTGATCGTGGGTAATATTGGTAAAGAGGGCTCCTTTTAGCTGCAATCCCGCCATGCGTTTCTGTTCAATGTCAATGCTGCTGGCTTCCATAAATGCATAGCTGCATCCTTCGGCCTGCATACGGGCCAGCAATCGGTTGAGTTCAATTACATCGGGTGTCGTAAGCCTTGCCTCCACCACTTCCTTGTGAATGCGGTTTTCAATGGTTCCCAACAATCCGGCTTTGTAGCCCAAGCGTTCGAACAACTGGTAGAGCAAGTGGGTTACGGTGGTTTTTCCATTGGTACCGGTAACCGCAATCAGGTTTAAATGTTCACTGGGATTGCCATAGAAATTGGAGGCTATGATGCCCAGTGCAGCGGCACTGTCTCTGACCCGGAGATAGGTAGCCCCTTCCTGCTTTTCTTCGGGCCATTGCTCACACAGAATGGCAGCAGCTCCCTGTTTGATTGCTTCTTCTATGAACAGGTGACCATCGCTCTGAGTGCCCCGAACGGCAGCAAAAAGCCCACCTTCTGTTACCTTTCGGGAGTCGAGGGAGAGGGATGCAATTTCCCTGTCAGTGGTTCCGAAAACCTCAAGCAAAGGCACATTGTATAATATGTTCCGTAGCAATGCCATTATTTTAATTTCAATTTGATGGAAGAATATCCCCCGGGGCCAAGAGGCGTACCGGCCCTAATAGATTGCCATACTACTTTACCCTGTCCCTCAAAGTTGACCTTCAATCCCCTGTTTTCCAGAAGGTAGAGCGCATCGCGTAGACCCATTCCCCGTACATCCGGTACGGCAGCGGCATGCACTTCCTCCGTCTGAAACAGTACACTATCTTTTTTTAAAGTGGCATCCACCCATATTTCCTCCTCCACAGCTTTGTAATGCAAATTGATTTCATCATAGACCCGAATAAAATCTTCCTGAAAACCTTTGGGAGAATAGGTTGGATCATTGATCCAGTTCTCATGTTCCACTATATTTTGCTCCTTCTCGAGGGTGAGGGCATACACTTTTTCGGCCAGCTCCTTAAAGACCGGACCGGCTACACTCCCTCCGTAATAAACTCCTTTGGAAGGCCCATTGATGACCACAATGCAGGAATAGCGAGGATGATCAGCAGGAAAATAACCTACAAAACTGGCCTGATATACCTTTGAATATCCTTTGCGACCCTGAGCAATCTGAGCCGTGCCCGTCTTTCCTGCAATCTTAAAATAACGAGATTTCACCTGTTTGGCGGTACCATGTTCGACTACGCCCTCCAGGAGTTCCTGTGCTTTGCGAATCGTTTTTTTGCCGGCTATTGAAGGATCAATGATTTTTGGCCTGAAAGACTTCAAAGTTTTCCCGTAATCGGCAATACTTTTGACAAGGTAGGGCTTCATCATTTTACCGTTGTTGGCCACAGCATTGTAAAATGTCAGCATCTGCAGGGGCGAAAGCATTACTTCGTAGCCCACCGACATCCAGGGGATGGAAACCAGGCTGAAGCCTTTGTCCCCGGGCTGCCGGATAAACGGTTTGGCTTCTCCGGCCAGTTCAATGCCGGTTTTTTGATCCAGGTGAAATTGCTTCAGGCGGCTGATATATTTCGCAGGTTGATCTCCGTAATGCAATTGCGCCAGCTTGGAAATGCCCACATTGGACGAAACCTCAAAGGCATAGCGCACGGTGACCTTGCCCTTCTTATGGGGCTCTGCATCGCGCATCACGCGGTCGAAGAATACTGTAGTTCCGTAGCCGATATCTACACTGTCGTCAAGGTCGATACATCCATCTTCCAAAAGCGCCATGACAGTAGCCAATTTAAAGGTTGATCCCGGTTCTTTGGCCTCTCCGATGGCGTAGTTATAATCTTCCCAGTAATCACCCTCCGCTCTTCTTCCGAGATTGGCTATGGCTTTGATCTCACCCGTTTCCACTTCCATGAGAATGACACAGCCGTGTTTGGCATCATGCTTAATCAATGTACGTTTGAGGGCATCTTCGGCAATGTCCTGCATATTCACATCGATGCTTGTGACAATGTCCTTGCCGTTTTGCGGTTCGATTTCATTTTCATTGCTGATAGGTACCCATGATCCACCGGCCACCTTGCGCATGAGTTGTTTCCCATTGCGGCCCTGCAAATATTCATTAAAAGCAGCTTCGAGCCCTACGGATGAGGCTCCAGCTGTATGGCGAACATAGCCGATGCTGCGATTGGCCAGTAAGCCGAAGGGCAAAACCCGCTTGTTTTTATGAATCACAATCATCCCCCCGCGATAGCGGCCCCTGCGAAAGAGTGGCCAGCTCTTGATCTCCTGCAAATCGGGATATGAGACATTTCGCTTAAGAAGTAGATAGCGGTTGCCTTCTTTGCGGGCTTTCACCAGTTTGTCCTTGTAATAAAAGCGGTCTTTATCGCCAAACTTTCCGGCCATCAGCAGGGCCAGACTATCCACTTTGGAATAAAACAACTTATCGTCAATGGCGGGCGTCAGTGCATCCATGCGGATATCAAAAAAAGGCAATGAAGTGGCCAAGAGGCGCCCGTCAGCGGAAAAAATATTGCCCCGATCGGCCTTTACCGTCCGATAAGCAGTCGTAAGACTATCGGCCATTGATTTCCAGTGATCCCCCTCAACTACCTGAATTCGAAATGCCTGAAACAGAATGGCCGCACCAAAGAGCGATAACACGAAAAAGGTGATGTAAATACGAAGCAATATTTCTTTTTTGATTTGCATCTATTACTTCCTTATTTTAAAAGGTGGTTCGGCCCGATTTTCAATACCCAGCCCTTTTACACTCCGGGCCACATGGGTTTGCATGCTTTTATTATTAAGTTCTTTTTTTAGCGAAATGAATTGCCAGTTGAGTTCTTTGAGCTCTTTTTGTGTCTTTTCGACCTCGAGCATCTCGCGATAAGCCGCATTGCGATTCCAGATATATAGAAGCGCCAATAACATAAGGAGCAAGAGCATAGGGATATTGCGTACAATCCGGTCATATTGAAAAAGCGCTTTCAATCCGAAACGCTTGTTATTTTTCTTTTTTCTAGGCATCCTTCGAGATTTTTTCAGCTATTCTCAGCCGGGCACTTCTTGATCGGGGGTTTCTTTCAATTTCTTCCGCCCTGGGCAAGAGCGGCTTTTTGTTTACTTCACGAAAAGGACGGAGGGGATTGCCGTAAAAATCTTTGATCGTTTCACGACCAAATCCCCCTTTTCGAATAAAATTCTTTACGAGGCGGTCTTCGAGCGAATGATAGGAAATGACGACCAGGCGTCCACCCGGCTTCAATACCTCAGCCGCCTGCTCCAGAAAATCTTTCAACGCCTGAATTTCATCGTTTACGGCTATGCGCAAGGCCTGAAAAACCTGCGCCAGATATTTGTTTTTGCGGCCTTTAATAAATGGAGCCACTACTTCGAGCAATCGTCCGGTACTGAGAATCGGGTCTACCTGACGGGTAGTGACAATGGCCTGTGCCAAGGTGCGTGCATTGATCACTTCCCCAAATTCCTGAAAAATTAGTTGCAGCTCATCCGCACTACGGGTATTTACAATATCGGCAGCGGTGAGTCGGCCCTTTTCGTTCATTCGCATATCGAGAGGGGCATCGTAACGTATAGAAAAACCCCTTTCGGGCGTGTTAATCTGATATGAAGATATGCCCAGATCGGCAAGAATGCCATCTACGGGCAGCGCCCGGTGCCAGCGCAGAAATCGATTCAGATGTCGAAAATTTTGATTCACCAGTTCAAACCTTTTGTCAGCTATTGCATTTTGCAGCGCATCGGCATCCTGGTCAAAGGCTATCAAGCGGCCTTCCGGACCTAGTTGCTCCATTATCAGGCGGGTATGTCCGCCTCCACCAAAAGTGGCATCCACATAAATACCATCCGGACTGACCCGGAGTCCCTCCAGTACTTCGACCGGCATCACCGGCTCATGATAGCTGCTCACGAGTCCGGAGTTTGAGACGGATCTTCTCCCATCACCTCTTCGGCCAGGCCTGCAAAGTCATCCGAGTCGATCTGCATCAAGCTGTCATAGTGATCCTTATTCCAAATCTCTATGAGATTGTTGTTGGCCGCCAGCAGCAATTCTTTCTCGACATCGGCATAGCTGAGCAGATGATTTGGAATATTCAGGCGGTCGCTGCTGTCAAGCACAAGCTCGGTTGCTCCCCTAAAGAAGTAACGGATGAACTCGCGATTCTTCTTAACAAAACGGTTGAGCTTGTTGACCCGGGCACTCACTTTTTCCCACTCAGAGAAAGGGTAAAGCACCAGGCATTTTTCAAAACCGCGGTTAATAACAAATCGACCGCTGTCGGCCGGGTTCAACTGCTTTTTCAGACCGGAAGGCAGCTTTACCCGACCCTTGGCATCCAACTTAACCTGATATTCTCCTAATAATCCTGACATACTATTTAGCACAAAAACGTATTCAAATGTATGCATTTATTCCACTTATTCCCACTTTATCCCACTTTAAACCACCAAAAGTTTTCAACAAAAAATCCACATCTCAAAAAATAGATGTGGAAATCATTCTCTGATTATCATCACTTTACAAATAAGAAAGGCGGCTCTCTTCCTTTCCATGCCTCTGGTAAGCGCTTCCGGCTCATCTTTTTATATTTTTGATAACATGATCTGGCTGGCATCCTATCCACGTTCGGGAAACACCTTTGTGAGAAACATTCTCTACGAAGTCTATGGCGTGGAAAGCAGTGTTTTTCATTGCATTGCCGACAAGCCTCTGCCACCCGATTACTTTCGCTACGAAGTGGTAAAAACCCACGAATTGCCCGAAAATATTGATCCTCGTTTGGTCTCAAAGCCAGCTGTTTATATTCTTCGTGATGGGCGCGATGCCATCGTATCGGAGGCCTGGCACCGAAAGCAATTCTATGAACCCCGCTCGCGGCTGCACTTCAATATGCTCGAAGCCATTCTGGCTGACGGGCAGAGCCACTTCGGAGGATGGGCAAAAAATGTCAGCCGATGGATCCAAAAAGCAGACATTGTCCTTCGTTTTGAAGACTTGGTGCGCGACCCACTCGGTGAAGTGGAAAAACTCAGAAGCATTATCCACCTACCCCCTCCCCGTATCGAGCGCATGCCCGATTTTGAAAAGCAAAAAAGCGGCCGCCCCAAATACGGACGCGTACAGAACAGCGGGCGCAATGCCGAATTCTTCAGAAAAGGAAAGAGCGGTGGATGGAAAGAAGAAATGCCGAAATACATTGAGCACATTTTCTGGCGCTATCACGGGGAAGTGATGCAAAGCTGCGGCTACAAGAGGGATGGCTCCCTATCCCCCCTGCCCGACCCCGCCCAATTGTGCAAACAGCTGGCCTATGCACGTCAAAAATATCCGCCAAGACGTATTCGGGAAAACCTCTTTCTAATAAAAAGCAAATACCTCGGATAGATGAAAGATGGCAAAAGATATCGGGTACTGCTGGAAGCGGGCAAGTTAATGGAAGCCGATGGAGACGGGGTGAAACGCTATCTCATCGAATTGCTTCAGGCCTTCGACCGGGTGGAGAACAGCTCGCATTCCTCATGGGAAATCGATTTATTTATTTATGGTGACATTGTTCCATTACATGCATATCGTCCCTATTTGGATATCCGCATCGCTCAGCATCGCTTTGGCCTGATGGCATATGAGAAACCCCTTCTCCGCTTCAAAAAATACCTTCAAAGCTCTCTTCCATCAGGCCTATACCAACGTCTGGCAGGCCTCTACCGAAATCTCCCGTTCAGGCCCTTTCTTCAACTTATAAAAAAAGGAAGCAAAGCCGTGCAGCGCAGTCTGAAACCCCTCCACAAAGATCCTCGCCTGGCCGCTTACGATCTTATCCACCTCCCTCTGCCGCAGCACGAAGATTCTTTCGAACGCCTTGGCATTCCGACCCTCATTACCGTGCATGACCTGACCCACAAACTTTTTCAGGAGTTCCACCAGACTCGTAATATCCGCCTGGCAGAGAAAGGCTTTCGCTTTGCCCGGAAAACAGGCGCACATTTTATTGCTGTTTCGGAGGCTACCCGTCAGGACCTTTTGAATTTCCTCGACATCCCGGAGAATTGGATAAAAACCATTGCTGAAGCAGCAGATAAGCGCTTATTCAAGGTGCTCCAGGATCCCGATCGCATTGCTGCAGTTCGTGCGCGCTACAATATCACCAAGACCGCCTATCTGCTCACCCTATCCACCATTGAGCCCCGCAAAAACCTAAAACGCACGATCACTGCATTCTTACGGATGAAAGAAAAACATGAACATCCGGGGCTACAACTCGTCATTGCCGGCAAGGTAGGCTGGAAAAGCAAAGAACTGACCGGGCGCATAGCAGAGCAGCATCCCGACATTATATTTACCGGTTTTATTGACGAAAATGACCTGCCGGCTCTCTACAACGGAGCTCTGGCCCTATGCTACTTCAGCACCTACGAAGGTTTCGGACTACCGGCCCTCGAAGCCATGCAATGCGGCACACCCGTGCTCTACGGACAGGCGGGGGCCCTTCCCGAATTGGTAACCGAAGCAGGATTAGCGGCCGACCCGTATAATATCGATGAAATGGCCGATGCCATGCATAAAATAACAAGTGATGAAAAGCTGAGGAGCAGGCTTTCCCAATCAGCTTTGGAGCGAGCATCCTTTTTCAGCTGGGACGAAACTGCACGGCAGACCCTGGCTTATTATGCCGATTGTATCGAAAAAAGCTCAAAATCATGAGAATAGCCATTTTAGCCGATGCTCTTGACAACCAAAAGGCAGGTGTGCATAGCTATACACGCATGCTCATTGATTCACTCCTTTCTTTCGAAAAAGATCATGAATATATCATCGTAAGACAAAATCCGGGCGATGAATATCCTAGCGCCAGGACTCTGTCCATAGCACGGAGCAAAGCATGGCCGGGTGCGGCATCATACCGACTTTTCATAGAAGTGCCGAAGAAACTTAGAAAACTCAAACCCGACATTGTAATTGAAACGGCCCACTTCGGTCCCTGGAACCTCCCCTCGTCCATTAAGCGAGCCACAGTAATACATGATTTGAGCGCCATCCGCTTTCCGGAATATCATCGCAGGCAGGGCAGCATTTTGCAGCGCCTGTTTCTAAAAGGGATATTGCAGCGCACGGACCTTATCATCGCCAACTCCCGTTTTACGGCCGGGGACATTGCGCGCTGGCAGCCGGGGCTGGTCTCTAAAATCACAGCCATCCATCCGGGCCGTGATCCATTTTTTGAGCCGGCACCCAGGGAGTTGCTCCCCGATAAATATAAAATCGAGGCGCCCTATTTCCTTTATACAGGCACGCTTGAGCCCCGAAAGGGTCTCCTGACCCTACTCGAAGCTTACAAGCTATATCGCCAAAACCATTATTCCGTGAGACAGCTCGTATTGGCAGGAGAAATGGGATGGAAAACAGGCAACATTCGCCAGGCACTGCAATTGCATCCCCGGGCAAATGAGATACGGCTGACCGGCTATGTACCTAAAAACATATTGCGGCAACTCTACACACATTGTCATGCTTTTATTTATCCCTCGGAATTTGAAGGCTTCGGACTGCCCATTATAGAAGCGATGAGCTGTGGAGCACCCGTCATCACTGCACGCAACAGCAGTTTGACGGAAGCAGGTGGCCAAGCAGCCCGCTATTTTCGAACGGGAGATGCCCAGGCACTGGCCGATGAAATGACCCTGCTGGCCGTCAATAAGGAAATACGATCATCCTTGCAGCAGGCCTCTTTCGCGCATGTAGCTTCTTTCAGCCGCAAAGCTTTTGCCCAAAATCTCATAGAAAGCCTTGAAGAGGTAGTGATTCGTAAGGACCGCTGATAATCCGGAGCCAGGCTTTACAATTCCTTCACAGCCGAACGGCTTATGATAAAAAACACATCATGCTTCGGACGAAATCCTATCGGCATACGCCTGTTGGCTCGGGCAGGTATAATTAAAATGTATTTATCATCCATTTCGGCAAGAATAAATGCACGGTAATTATTGATCATAGGCCGTATTTTTTCCCTTTTCTCAAAGCTCGAGATGGCTTCGGGCCAGCTATCCTCCCTATGATATTTTTCCACGAGTTCAAATTGTTCTTCACTGAGTTGCCTCAGGAGCTCCTCCCGCTCATATTTGTCGATGTCATAAGTACTGTAAAGATGCCTGGAATCCACTATTTGTACTTCTTTCAAGCCCTTAATATCAAAGAGTCCACTGCTCGACCGATAGAGTGAACAGGCCGGCAGAATCATAAAAAGCAGGAGGATTGTAGACAATCTTGTGAAATACTTCTCTCTCATATTGATCAATTTTTATTTGATCTTTAGTTTCCGAATATAATTCAGGTGGCAAATTAACTTTTTTAAATCAAATTCATCCTTTTAAAAGGTGAGTAGATACTTCACAATAGCAGCGGCATCCCGACTTACCGGGAAACCCGAACATGAGATTCGGGAAGAGTTGATTGCACTGATTGCAGAGGGCAGCCGGACAAGTTCGAAACTTTATCGCATGGATGAATTTGGTGAGTGGCTGGTTCATAGTGATTTGATTCAACGCTGGAAACCGGCTGCAAAAGAAGCTTCGGGCAGTGACATGCAGTCGTAGATGTTTGCGCTTCTCAAGTCGCAGATGGAAGTTAAAGATTCCCAAATCTTTAAATTACAGGAACAAATGCAGGCCCTGACAGAACGCATACGCGAGATGAATGTCATGCTTCACGAATTTCAGCAACAGCTTGCGCTGCAAACTTCGCACAATGTAGTATCAGCCGGAGGCACTACCGGCACTACTGAAAAAGAAGGCCCTCCAGTGGAAGTCCAGGCAGAAGAAAAATCCAAAGTGGACGAAGAAAAAGAACCGGCTCCGGTTTCATTCAGCGAGTGGCTAAAAAAATATCACTAATCTCAGACGGCTTGCACGAGGTGGTAGTTTTTCTTGCCGCGCTGCACCAAAAGAAAGTTGCCCTTAAGCAAAGAGTCGGCCTTTACGATGTACAGTATATCAGCTATACGCTCTTTGTTGATTTGCAAACCTCCACTTTGCACCAGTCTCCGGGCTTCACTTTTCGAAGGTAGTATGCCGGTTTTTTCCGAAAGAAAATCAAGAACGGGAATGCCGGCCTGCAATTCAATGCGTGAAATCTCATGCCGGGGCACCCCTTCAAATACTTCTAGCAGCTCTTTCTCACTCAGGGCCTGTAGCTCTTCCGTACTGCTTTTTCCAAAAAGTATCTGCGATGCTTTCACGGCTTTTTCATAGGCTTCCCGCCCATGCACCATTATAGTAACCTCTTCTGCCAGCTTTTTCTGCAAAATGCGCAAATGGGGCTGGCTGGCATGCTCTGTACTGAGGGCTTCAATTTCTTCGCGTGGAAGGAAAGTGAATATCTTGATAAATTTCACAGCATCTTCATCGCTGACATTGAGCCAAAACTGGTAAAACTTATAAGGAGAAGTGAGTTCGGGGCTCAGATAGATATTGCCGCTCTCCGTCTTGCCAAATTTAGTCCCGTCCGATTTGGTCACAAGCGGGGTGGTGATGGCAAAAGCTTGTTCGCCTGTTTTTCTTCGGATAAGTTCGACCCCGGACGTAAGATTGCCCCACTGGTCACTGCCGCCCAATTGCAGACGGCAGTCCACTTCCGTAAACAGATGCAGAAAATCATAGGCCTGGAGGAGCTGATAAGAAAACTCGGTGTAAGAAAGCCCCGTGTCAAGGCGGCTTTTTACCGAGTCTTTGGCCATCATATAGTTCACCGTGAGATGCTTCCCGATATCACGAAGAAAGTGGAGCAGGGTGATGTCCTTAAACCAATCATAATTGTTGACCAGAATGGCGCTATTGCTGCCGGCATCAAAATCAAGAAAGCGTGCAAGCTGTTCTTTTACCCTTTCCTCATTGAATCGCAGTTCTTCTTCGTCCAGCAGATTGCGTTCGGCCGATTTTCCGGAAGGGTCACCGATCATCCCGGTAGCACCGCCTACTACGGCCACCGGAGTATGCCCGGCCCGCTGAAAATGCATCAAACAGATGATCTGCACGAGATTTCCAATACCGAGGGAAGGCGCTGTCGGGTCAAAGCCGATATAACCTTTGGCCTTGTTTTCAAGCAAATATTGCTCTGTACCCGGAATCATATCATAGAGCAATCCCCGCCATTTCAGCTCTTCAATAAAGCTCATTTGCCATTTAATTTCGCACAAAGATACAGGGCCCTATGCGACTCCTCAAAATGCTTCTTATTTTTAGTCTTTTCCAAAACATGAATTACCTATCTCATTATTATATCCTTCGAGAATATGGTGAGCCTTCATTTACACTCGGCAAGGTCATACCCGACCTCCTGCGAATATTCGGCCCGGCCCATAAAATCAGGAAAGCACGAAATATTGAAACTCCCCAGAGGGCCAGCGAATGGATAATGAAAGGAGCTTATGTACATCTTGAGAGCGACCGGCTTTTTCATCAATCTGCTTATTTCGAAAACGAAACACAGCACCTAAAAGAAGAAATAAAGGCTGGAAGCAGCATTCGCAAATACCGCTATTTCTATGCGCATATTTTTCTTGAAATGCTTATCGATCGTCTTCTCCTCCTGGAATACCCCGAACTGGGTCGACACTTTTACGAAAACCTGGAGCGGATGGAAACATCCGATGTCCAGGCTTTTTTTGAATTACAGGCCATAGCCGTAGATGTGGATGCATTTATGCAAATTCTCCACCGCTTTCGTAAAAGCAGATATCTTTTTGAGTACCTGGATGATTCCGGTTTTCTATATGCATTCACCCGTATTCTCAATCAAAGCGGCCTGCCACCTTTAAACCGGGAAAACAGGGATTTCATGATCACATTAATACATAAAAGCGAAGAACGACTGAAGGCCGGGTTCCTCCGGATGCTGCAGGAAATTGAGGCTTCTATTCGTTGAAGATTTATTAAAGTCGCGATATGCCCGGTCATGAAATATCATGGCTGGGTAAAAAACCAGCAAAAAAGGTAACATAGCTCTGCTAAATTCGATATATGATCAAAAGCTTCAGGCCGTAGACAAGCCCGGAGCTTGAGTGCAGGATAGAAGGCCATATGGCAAGAAAGCGAAAAGATGTGCATAATAAACGACAAAAGGACGGGAATCAACATGATAAAAGGAATGGACGCAACGTTAGCACGGCATTATTTGTCTACTTTTAATTCACCCGAACAAGACTTCCTTGTATGAAAAATTTATTCCTGATCTTTCTGCTTTCCGTTCTATATACCGTTAGCCTTCAAGCGCAGGCCCGAAAATACAGCAATGAGTTTCTTTCCATTGGGGTAGGGGCACGAGCTCTGGGGATGGGAAATGCCACAGTGGCCAGTGTTTCGGATGTGACGGCCGGATATTGGAACCCGGCCGGACTCAAAGGTGTACAAAGCAACTTTCAGGTAGGAGCCATGCATGCAGCCTACTTTGCCGGCATTGCCAACTTCGACTATGGAGCCATAGCCATCCCCATGAAAGACCGCAAGCGGGCGCTCGCCTTTTCGTTTATACGATTCGGAGTAGACGACATACCCAATACCCTTCAACTTATCGAGCCGGACGGCTCGGTCAACTATGGCAATATCAGTTCCTTTTCGGTGGCCGACTATGCTTTTCTTTTCTCCTACGCCCAGCCGGTGGCCATCGAGAATTTGCACGTGGGAGCCAACATAAAGATCATTCACCGCACGGCCGGCAGTTTTGCACGTGCCTGGGGTTTCGGCCTTGATTTGGGGGCTCAATATGTCAAAGACAACTGGCGCTTCGGAGTTATGGCACGCGACATCACAACCACTTTCAATGCCTGGTCTTTCAATTTCAGCGATGCCGATAAAACCGTCTTTGCTCAGACCAACAACGTCATTCCAGAAAATTCTTATGAGTTGACCCTTCCCCGCCTTATCCTTGGGGCTGCCTACACCCACAATTTCACAGAAAAAATCGGTCTGAGCGGAGAGCTCAATTTGGATCTCACCACAGACGGAAAAAGAAATGTACTCATCAGTGCCAAACCGGTGAGCATCGATCCCCATGCGGGTATTGAAATACATTATAGCGACTTCCTCTTCCTACGAGCCGGAGTGGGTTATCTGCAAAAGAAATTCAGCGATGCGCTCGGTCGGGAACAGTTTACCGCACAACCCAATCTCGGAGTGGGTATAGTGATCAAAAACCTTGGAATCGATTATGCGTATACCAACATCGGAGACCCCTCTCAGGCGCTCTATTCGCATGTGATTTCACTGCGAATCAACTTTGAGAAAAGAAAGATATAATACTCTATGCAGCGTATAGCTATACTGACACTTCTATTTCTCCTATTTTCCACTGCTGCGCAGGCGCAGCAACAACCCTATGGGCATGAATGGATTCAATTTAACAGCAATACGCCTACTCTAAAAATCAAAGTGCTTAATACTGGCATTTACCGGGTGGATTATGCTTTGCTCGATTCGGCATTTCAGGCAGCCTCCTACCCCATCGCGCAGCTCGACCCGCGTGATATAGCGATTTTTAATAAAGGCCAACAGGTACCTCTGTATATTTCGGGAGAAGCGGATGGCAATTTTGACCCGGGAGATTATATTGAATTTTTTGGAGAAAAAAATGATGCCTGGTTTGATCGTTTTCTCTATCCAAATGCCGAAGATCACCCCAATCCATACTTCAGCAACTTCAGCGATACGGCCATCTATTTTCTTACCCTGCGCAGCAATGCTTCCTTTCCGAAAAGGCGGCTTCAAAACACGACAAATAATGTAAGCAACCCCGGACCTAAGAGGCTCTATTTTATGAATGAACAGGTATTCAATTATCATTCGGAATGGAACGGGGGGTATGCCAGCAACCAGGGCGGCATTTTTATATATAGTACGGAGTACACCAACGGTGAAGGTTTTGTCGATAACAATTTCAATAAAAGCAGCATCAGCAAGACGCTGAACCTTGACGGTATTTTCAAGTCCGGAACCGTCAACAAAGCCCACATTAAAGTCAATTTGGTAAGCTATTTTAACCAGACCCACCGTATTCGAATGGATGTAAATGGAAATGTGCTCTTGGACACCAGTTATTTTGGTCAGGGTGTAAGGCCCCTGGAGGCCGAAATCGGATTGGGCAAGCTCCAGTCTGCGGCAGGAAATTCCCTGGGTTTGCAAGCATTGGGTACCGGTTCGAGCGACAGAAATGCCCTTGCCTATATTCAAGTCAGCTACCCCTGTGATTTCGACTTCAATCAAAAAAAATTGTATCGCTTCCAACTCTATGGCC
>Ga0114931_10004074_pt1 | contig 18311 bp, 16 predicted proteins | sample 2SBtaG_FD_89579 | JGI IMG/M metagenome (GOLD analysis project Ga0114931, IMG submission 89579) | Deep subsurface microbial communities from Kolumbo volcano to uncover new lineages of life (NeLLi) - 2SBTROV14_V59a metaG | ecosystem: Environmental > Aquatic > Marine > Volcanic | place: Kolumbo...
GTCAAATAGCTATTAGCGTTTTTATCTATTAGCAATTAGGATCAGCCGGTAAATAACTCCGGCATTTGATTAAGATTGGGGTGGCAGCGACAGTCGTTTGGAGAGGGCGCTGCTACCTGGGTACGTTATTTCGAACGATTGTCGGTGTGCTTTGCACACCGACACATGTCCGAATCACATTCTAACGATGGCAAAGCTTTCTGCGGACAAGTGTCGCTGCCACCCCAAGTTGATTGAAATCTCCAGGTTATTATTGAGCCAATCCTTAGCTGTTAGGGCCCGGTATGGACACGCTCCAACGGCAGAAGCTCGATGCGATGAAAGAGCTTGCCTATGGCGCAAGCCACGAGATCAACAATCCGTTGGCCAATATAGCAACTCGGGCTCAGTCTTTGCTGCGCGACGAAGAGCATCCGGAGCGTCGAAGAGCGCTCGAGGCCATCTACAGGCAGGCAATGCGTGCTCATGAGATGATCTCTGATCTCATGCTCTTCGCCAGGCCGCCACGTCTCGAACTCGATTCGTTCGACCTACGTGACATGGTTGAGAGTCTGGTCAACGATCAAATAGATGAATGCCAACGAAGAAACATTCGCTTGGCAGTGGATGCTCCCTCAACGGCAGTGATTTTTCATGGCGACAGGCAGCAGCTTCATGCTGCTGTGAAGGCAGTACTTGACAACGCAATTGAGGCCGTGGGGCAGGACGGCGCAGTCGAAATATCACTTATCCAAGTTTCTTCTTCCTCTGCGGGGCAAGCGGTGAAGATTGAGGTTTCTGACACAGGCCCAGGAATTCCGGCTGAGGTGCGGCGTCATCTGTTCGACCCGTTTTACTCGGGCCGGGAGGCCGGTAGGGGTTTAGGGTTTGGCCTTTCTAAATGTTGGCGTATTGTGAATGACCATGGCGGGACAGTAGATGTGGATAGCATAGCTGAAAACGGGGCTACGTTTACCCTTGAATTGCCCATGGAAGGCTCTGGAGCTAGCTGAGCTGCTTGATTGGCCGTGTGCTTTGTGGCAGCACGGCTGATTCTCTACGGTGGATTCTTTTCTGGCCAGTTTGTGCAATCCGTAGCGAAGTACTATCCTATTGGCCCCTACGCAGCCATTGAGAACAGGGGAATATTTGACGCTTTTAGCAAGTAGCCGCCGCCAGGAATTTTCATGGGTCGAATTACTGAAACTGTACATACAGCCAATAGCTTACTCAGGACGCTGTTGCTGGGTGTTCTGGTGATGGGTGCGGGCTTGGCCGGTTGGCAAAGCTATTCTCTGTACAACGAGCCTCAAGAAAAACTTGCCGAGAAACAACAGGAACTCGATAGTCTGCAGGAGAGCCTTTCAGCCCGAGAAAAAGAGATATCACGACTATCCGCCGATCTTAATACGAAGACGGAGCAAATCGATCGGCTCGAAACTTCGATGAAGTTGTTGAAGCTGAAGCACCGGATTGCTCGCCTGGATGTGATTGATCAAAAGCCACTTGAACCCAGCGAGGGAGTAGATTCGGACCAAGTGATGACGACAGTCGAGTTTTATGAGGTGAACTAAGAGGGAGCATCGATCGACGATCAGCGAAGGCGTTTTGAGATCGTAGGTGATCGAATTTACATTGAATGTCTGGTTGCTAAGTTCGAGGACCGATATGTTGAGCAGGCCGATCTGGATCGTTCGACGGCCATCTGCCTATTCCAGCGGATATTTGGAGAAAACCAAGAACCGCAGGAGGGGTTCCAACTCGACGAAGTGGGTTCGAGTCCGACGTCTTATGCCCGAGGAGGAAAGATCTCAGAATTTGAACAGAAAATCTGGGACGACTTCTGGAACATTGCAGGCGATCGCAAGAAGGCAGCCGCGATTGGTATTCGTGCGGCACATGCCGTCGCACCCTCGATACAAGTCCGCAAGGGAGTGACTTACGAGTTGGAGCTGCGCTCGACGGGCGAGTTTACCTTGCTCCCATTGGCTAGCGATCTTTAGACGCTAGTAGGAACTTTCATATTCGGCCGATAGCAGTTCGAACGACAATGTTGTTGCGCTTTCCACTGAGGGCCCAGATAAGAAAGCGACTCGGAAGAACCAGCGAAGAACCAGCCATTGGGGGCCAGGACCTTGGCGAGATTGCTAAAAAGCTTTTTCTGATCTTCTGGCGAAAAGTAAATTGCCACATTACGGCAAAAAATAATGTCAAACGGCCCGAGAGCGGTCATCGAATCATGCAAATTGCGCTGCTCGAAGTAGCACATGGAGCGGATTTGGTCGTTCACCTGCCAGTCCTCGCCACGCTCTACAAAATGCTTCTTCAAGTGGGCGGGATCCATTCCTCGGCCGATTTCAAGGCGGCTATAAATACCACGGCTAGCATGTGCTACGGCAGATTGGGATATATCGGTCCCAAGAACTTGGATGTCCCACGACTGGACATCGGGAATCGTATCGGCGAAAGCCATCGCAATGCTATACGGTTCTTGGCCCGTGCTGCAAGCAGCAGACCAAACACGGAAACGCTTAGCAAAGACTTACTTTTCTTTGTCGTCGATCAACTCCGGAATAACTTTGTGTCGTAATGCCTCGAAGGGCGATTCATCACGAAACCAAAGAGTTTCGTTGGTAGTTACAGCATCGACAACTTGATCTTTCAAGCCGGGAACAATTTCGGCACGAACTTTGCGGGCAAATTCCCGGTAATTCTCGCAGTCTACTTGTTTAACGAGATTACTCAATCGAGATTCGATTAAGTAGGACTTGGATTCATCCCAACAGATGCCGCAGAGGTCGTTGACCAAATCACAAACGGCATCGATGTCTTCGGTGCGAAGGTCTTTCATACAATGCCCACCTGTCCTGGGGTCTGCCCTACAGCAGCCGTAAGGCTGCTTGCCATGTTTTCTAAAGAAACGACCTGATCGGAAATCCCCACTTCAAATACACTTCGCGGCATGCCGTACACGACGCACAACTGTTCGTCTTGCGTGATAATCATAGCGCCGGCACGCTTCATGAGCTTGCAGCCGAGCGTTCCATCGTCTCCCATTCCCGTGAGAATGGCCCCGACGGCCCGATCTCCATAGGAGTGTGCGATCGAGCGAAAGAGATAGTCGACCGAGGGGCGACAGCTTCTTTCTGGTGGATCGTTGGTCACTTGCACGACTGGCCTGCCGTTCATTTCCACGACACGCATCTGAGAGCCCCCAGGGGCAATCAACACTTGGCCAGCCGTAGGCTCCATACCATCCTCGGCCTCCATGACTTCGATAGCACTATGACGGTTAAGGTCGTCGGCCAAGCTCTTGGTGAACATTGGCGGCATGTGCTGAACGAGCAGGATTGGGCAAGGAAAGTTGGCAGGCAGTTTTGGTATCATCCGATTCAATGCCACTGGCCCGCCTGTAGATACGCCAATGCCAACAATCTCAGGCTGCGGGCGAGGCTTTCCTGCCCGCTGTGCCAAGTTATGGATAACTTCCGCGCTGGAAGGCTGGAGACTACTTCGATTTGCTAATTGCCTGGAAGTTTTCTTTCTTCCATACAGAGTGGAAAGGCTCGCATTGATTTTTGGGGCGAGATCTCGCTTCAGTTGCTCGCGACTTTCGTCGGGAGATTTGCCAATCGGTTTTAGAACAAAGTCAAACGCTCCTAATTGCAATGCCTCATTGGTCGCCTTGGCCCCTTCGGCCGTCAGCGAACTAATCATAATGGTCGGCACTTCAATGCCACGATCCGAAAGCTCTCTGAGTAAACCCAATCCATCGAGTTCAGGCATTTCTAAATCGAGAGTGATCAGATCTGGCTGCAGAGATTGGATTTTCTCTAGACCAATTCGACCGTTAATTGCAGTGCCGAGGACCTCGACATCTTGAATCTCGTTCAATACCGATTTGACAAACTTACGGTATAGCGCCGAATCGTCGACTACTAAAGCGTGAATTGTAGACGTTGCCATCTTCTCATTCTTCCTAACCGTGTAGAGTGGGAGAAGGGCCCCGGCAGCCCTTCTCCCGCATTGCTTACTGCAGTACTCGTTGAGCTGCCGATCAGACCTGGAACTTGCCGACAAGCCCTTGCAACTCGTCTGCCAAGTTGGAAAGTATGTTGCCAGATTCCTGCGTATTCGCGGCAGCCTGCGAAGTTTGCTTGGCGGCCTGATCTACTTCGGTGATACTTCTGGTAATTTCCTGGCTAGCAGAAGCCGATTCGGTAACGCCTGTCGAGATTGTTGTAGCAGCATCGGAAGTCTGCGTCACGCTTTTTGCAATCTCTTTGGTGGTGATGCTCTGCTCTTCCACTGCCGAGGCAATGGTTGTCGATACGTCGCTCACCTCCGCGATCACTTCGCTGATTTCGCCAATCGAACTGACCACTTTCTGGGTCGAGCCTTGAATGCCTTCGATCCGAGTGCGGATGTCCTCGGTGGCGTCAGCGGTTTGCTTAGCCAATTCCTTGACCTCGGTGGCAACTACGGCAAATCCCTTTCCAGCGTCGCCGGCACGGGCGGCTTCGATAGTCGCGTTGAGTGCCAACAGGTTGGTCTGCTCGGCAATATCCTGAATCACTTCGATGACCTTGCCGATCTCATCCGCAGCGCTACCAAGCTGACCAATCGTTTGCTTGCTCGATTCTGCAAGACTAGCGGCATTGCCTGCGACGCTAGAAGCCTGCTCGGCATTCTTAGCAATCTCGGTGATGCTGTCGGTCATCTCTTCCACAGCTGTGGCAACCGTCTTGACGTTTGTCGTCATTTCCTCGGTCGAAGCAGCCATGTTATTCATGTTGATAGACATTTCCTCAGCAGCTGAGGAAACGGTGGCCGACTGATTGGTCGTTTCGCCAGCTCCTTGTGCCAATTGAGTTGCCGTGGCTGAAAGTTCTGTCGAAGTGCTATTGAGCGTTCGGCGTTCTTGGCAACTCCGCCAATCACTTCGCGAAGATTGGAGCACATCGCGTTGACAGCTTTGGCAATCTCAGAAAAAGTCGTATGGGTTGCGGCAGTATCCTCATCTGCTTCGGCTACTTCGTAGACCTGAGTCAGGTCGCCAGCAGCTGCTAGATTGAGAACTTGTGAAACGTTCTCGACTTCATGAGCTTGAAATTCGGCAATTCTTTGCTCGCGAGCAACTTGCTTTCGCTCCTCAGTCACATCCTTCCATTCCAGAGCATTGCCGATATAGTCGCCCGCCTCATCAAACTGAGCGGTTACCGACAAGGCAAACTTCAATGGCCCAACTTGGATATCGGTCTTATAGGGCAGATTGCTTGAGTCGGCCAAGAGCTTGCGCTGATGCTGCGGGTCCTTATGAAACATGTCGATGCAGGTACCCATCACGTTGTTCGGATCGAACGAAGGCCATACTTCACGGAACACAGGCGCATACTTATTTAGCATGCCAACCGTCGTTTCGTTAGCGTAGGTGATGATGAAGTCGCGGTCGATCATCATGACCGCTCCTTCAGAATTATCGACTAGCTGTCGAAGCTTTAGGGCTTCGCTACGCAGGTTCACTTGATTGGTTACGTCCGTAGCAAACTTGATTACCTTAAAGGGTTTGCCTTTTCCGTCCAATACAGGGTTATAGGAAGCCTGGACCCAGATTTCGCTGCCATCTTTAGCAAGACGCATAAACTCGCCTGCCTCGAACTCACCCTGGTTGAGCTTCGCCCAAAAGGCACTATATTCGGGACTTTGTGTGTAAAGCGAATCGCAAAAAATGCGGTGGTGCTGGCCTTGTATCTCTTCGAGTGTATATCCAAGAGCATTTAGGAAGTTGTCGTTAGCGGTGATGATCGTGCCGTCCAACTCAAACTCGATGACTGCTTGCGATCGGCTGATGGCATCGACTAGGCCCTGCAATTCAGTGTTGCGTTTGCTGCTAGTACGTTTTGGGGCAGATGAACGCTGCTTCCGCGAGGAAGGGGCCTTTTTTGTTCTTGAAGGATTTGATGACGCCATTTTTGGATCTCCTCAGGGTAGAGTTAAATTTTTTTATTTCGGTATTTAAATACGTATTGCAATCGCACGTTCAGGGTGCGCTAGGTTCGCCGGCCAAGACGGCATCGACATCGAGAATAACGAGCAATTCTTTTTCTAGTTTGACAACTCCTTTGAACAAGCTCCCGTCCACGCCATCGATATTTGTAGGCGGTTGACTTATTTCGTTACTACTCAAGGTGAGGATGTCGGAAATCCGATCGACCAAAAACCCGATCGATTCGCCTTGAGAATGTACGATCAAATTGCGGCTTTCTCGGGTTACCTTAACACTGGGCAAACCCAAAATGGAACGCAGATCGATCACCGTCGCTACATCACCACGCAAATTGATCACTCCCCGTACATACTTCGAGGAATGAGGCACGTCGGTAACGCTCAACTGGCGATTGATTTCTTGGACTTGTCTGATATCCACACCAAGCAGAATGTCGCCCACGTAGAAAGTGGCGAATTGTAATTCGATGGCGGTTGTCTCTTGACTGTCTAACAGTACAGATTCCATATTGTGAGAACTCCGAGCAATTTAGTTAGTTTGTAATGCAGGATGGTTATTGCCGGCCTTGGTGCCGGCAAAGTTATGCAACGAGTTAAGCAACTTGTCGCGATCCATCTTGATTTGGTAATCGTCGATGCCCACTTCAATGCCACGCTGGACATCCGCTGAACCTGCTAATGAAGTGAGTGCGATGATGGGCAAATGGCTCCATTTGGATTGCTTGATCCGATCGGCAAGCTCAAATCCGTCCATGTTCGGCATTTCGATGTCGGTGACGACGATGTCAAAATTGTGTTCGCCGCTTTGGAGTGTTTCCCAGGCAACGAGACCGTCTTCACAGTCAACCACCTGATAGCCTCGTTCGCTTATCATTGAAGTGACTTGTTTACGGAAGAAAGCCGAGTCCTCGGCCAATAGTACTAGTGGTGGTTGTTCGTCTTCTTCCACGACCATGACTTCTTCGTCATCATGCCACTCAGTATGAGCGATGTCGGCTATTTCGAAGAGGTCGATGAAGCGAGTCGTTTTGTCGCCCAGGACCATTGAGCCGAGGACACCCCGCTCGCGGAAAGTCACCGTATCGATACTCATTGCGACATCGCAGATATCTTCCAAATGCGGCGCGACGAGCCCGACTTCTTTTCCGGCGATCTCGAAAACAATGACATAGAGCCGTTTTTTTGGGTCCACAGTTTTTGCGGTTATGCAGTTTTCAAGCCGTAATAGCGACATGGTAGAATCGCGGTATTGCAGCAATTCTTGCCCACCTACGCTATCAATTTGATCTGCACGAATACTATCGATTCGAGAAATGATGTCCATGGAGACGGCGAAATGCTCTTCCGCATGGTTGCTAAAGAGAAGCATATGCTGAGTTTCCTCGTCGTTTGTCACCGCAAGCTTATCATTTTCCTTGTTCAGTTCTTCGTTGTTTGGAATTTGCTCATGAACCGCGATTCCCGCTATGTCGAGGATCAAAGCGACATGCCCATCGCCGAGAATCGTAGCCCCAGAGAGGCAGGGGCAATCTTGAATGTGACGACCGAGCGGCTTTACGACGATCTCTTCGGAGTCGTGCAACGCGTCGACAACGACTCCGAAACGCTGCTGGCCTGTTTCGACAACAATTATATTTGTAGCAACACATGTCTTGCGCTTCGCCTCTAATGTTGCATCTTCACACATGTTCTTGGATGAACTCATTTCGAGTGCTTCTTCCAAGCGAATGAGTGGGAGCAAATCCCCTCGTAGGCGAAGCACCTCGGCGTCCTTGATTCGTCCAACTCGAGTTTCTAGCTCGCGGGGGCGTAGTCGCACTAATTCGGCTATGTTGACCTGGGGGATCGCAAAGCGATCGTTCTGAGATTGAACGATCAGCGAAGGAATGATGGCCAGGGTCAATGGCAGCGTGATGATAATGTTTGTTCCTTCGCCAACAACCGACTCGACGTCAACCGTTCCTCCGAGCTTGGCGATGTTAGTCCGCACGACATCCATGCCGACGCCGCGTCCACTGACATCGGTGACTTTGGCGGCCATGGAAAAACCAGGATGAAAAATCAAGCGTAGGGCTTCCCGATCGCCCATCTGCTCAGCGCGTTCAGGGGTGACAATGCCCTTCGAGACAGCTTTCTCTTTGAGCTTGTTGGGATCGATCCCAGCACCGTCGTCTTCGATCTCAATACGTACTTTGCCAGCTTGGTAGAAAGCGCGTAAGTTCATCGAACCTTCGACAGGTTTGCCGGCACGTTGTCTCTCGGCGGGAATTTCGACTCCGTGATCGATCGAGTTTCTTACCAGATGCGTAAGAGGATCACTAATTGCCTCGATGATGGTTTTGTCGACTTCGACTTCTTTCCCCTCAATATTCAGATGACACTGTTTGTCGAGCTTGCTACTGAGATCGCGAACAATCCGGGGGAACTTTCCAAAAACGGAGCCGATTTGCTGCATCCGTGTCTGCATAATTGATTCTTGAACTTCGCTAGTGATTTGGTCGAGTCGCGAAGCAATCGTGTCTAGCGCATTCTGTTCGCTTGAGGCAACTGCCTGCATGAGTTGGTTGCGACTCAGCACTAGCTCGCCAGCTAAGTTCATAAGATTGTCGAGTACGCCAACCGAAACACGAATACTTGCTTCGGGTGTCGACGGCTTTTTGTCCTTGGTTTCCTTCGATTTCGGAGTGGTGGGAGGCTTTGCTGGGGCCAGATCTTTCGGCGGCTGAGCTTCTTGTGTGGCCGGTTCTTGGGCCGCTTCTTTTTTCGCAACGGTTTTCGCCAATTTGGCCGCAATTGCCTCTTCAATCTGGCGATCCAATTCTTCGTCGTCGGTCAACGGTTTTTCTTCTTGAAGGGCGGGCTCTTCTTGAGCAACTGGCGTAGGATCAGATTTTTCCGCCGTTGAAGGGTTTGCCTCGCCCTTGGCGATAGATTCCAGCGCCTTGACGAACTCGCTCACGTCGGCTTCATTCGAGTTTTGAATATCGTTAATTAGCCCTTGCAAGCGATCCGCGGCGCGGAGCATGACGTCGATCATTTCTGAGTTGGGAACCAACTCCAAATTACGCATCATGTTGAGAATATTCTCCAGGCTATGGGCCAAGTCGTTGATCTTGGTCATACCTAGAAATCCGGCCGCTCCCTTAATCGAGTGAATTCCGCGAAAAACCTCGTTGATCAGATCGACATCGACGTCTTCTCCCGATTCTTCGATCGAGAGAAATTGATTCTCAATGTCGGCCATATGTTCGTTGGCTTCGACTATGAAATCGTTCAGTAATTCATCTTCCATCGTGGACTTCCTTTTATGTTTCAGCACTAGCGGGAAATATGCCGCGCAGACATCAACACCTGCCATAACTGTTCAAGTTGCCTTGAGAGCATGAAGAAACGTAGGTCACCAAAGTGAGTAAGAAGCTGAAAAATCCCCCAGGATTGCATTATTAAGGCACTTTTTCTGGACCATTTGGCGGTGGAGACTCATTTTTTTCGTGGAGTGCTGGCTAGCGGCCTGGGGGAACAGCGCAGCATTGCTGATAGGTTTCTACTAACAGGGCATCGATAAATCCGCTGAAAATAAAATAAGACGTGCAGATCCTATAAAGCGTAACGACTGTGACTATGAACCTAGAGTGGCCAATCATCACCTGTCGAGGTTAAAGAAGTACCTCGAAAAGCACGGTTTTCGGGATAAACAGGGATAGGAATCAAAAGGGATTTGACCATGTCGACTCACACGTTTCGTCTTCTAGTGCTCACCTGCAGCGTCTCGCTGGCTCTGCTAATAGCGCCTCTAAATGCTAGGGAAACCGAGAAGGGGTCTTTAGCAAAAGCGGACTTGCTGGACAGAGACAGCCAGATTCGCCAGCCTTCGGCCTTTCGCACGGAATGGAGCGGCAAAGGGGACGTTCAATACGCTTCGGAGCTCATCCAGACAAGTTGCACTTGTGCCGGTGGCGAACACTGTAACGGTTGCGTCGACAGTGGCGATTCGGATGTCCCGACCTGCAAGTGTGCCTCGTGCAAGAAGAAGAAAAAAAAGCCCAACCCGTGTGCCAAGTCTCACAAACCGTTGTTCTACAACAATGATTTCAGCTATTTGAACGATCCAAGCTATAAGGGCAAATGTCTTGGCGACTGCATGAAGCTCAATTCGGTGGGAGCCTGTGGACGGTGGGGCACCATGGATATGGGCGGACAGCTACGGGTGCGTTATCACCATGAACAGGGTATGGGCCAAGATTTGGCCGGAGTTGGCACACGCCGGTTTGAAAATACCAATCATGACTTTGCTCTTACACGGTTGCGTCTCTATACCAACTGGAAAGTTAATGACCAGGTGCGGTTCTATTTTGAGGGGATCTTGGCCGATGCTTCCGATGATGGAGGCACCTACAAGCCTCGCGGAATCGACAGAAACTATGGCTACTTTCTGAATTTATTTGTTGATCTCAAGCTCACCGATAACTTGACTGTACGTATAGGCCGTCAAGAGCTGCTCTATGGCGTGCAACGGTTGGTCTCGCCTCTCGATTGGGCTAACACGCGTCGAACTTTTGAAGGCGTAAGAAGCATTTGGAAAAACGGCGACTGGCAGATCGATACCTTCTTGACGAATCTTGTGCCTGTCGTTTCCAACGACCTGGATGAGGCCGACTATGACCAGACTTTCTATGGATCGTATGTGACCTACAGCGGCTGGGAAAACGCAGGCATGGATGTCTACTATCTTGGATACGACAACGAAAACACTGCTCCCGCTGCCCCGGGATCGGATTTTTCGTTGCATACTCTTGGGCTTCGCCTCCATGGCTCGGTAGACAGTTGGCTTTGGGAATTCGAAGGCGGCCCTCAGTTCGGCCGACAATCTGGACTAGGGCGTAATCATAGTGCCGGTTTTGCTACCGCAGGCATCGGGCGCAAAATGGCGGATAGGAGTTGGAAACCTACATTGTGGTTCTACTACGATTACGCCTCGGGAGATGATGGGAGCGGGAACGGAAGCTACAATGGGTTTAATCAGTTGTTTCCTTTGGCCCACAAATACTTTGGATTTATCGATGCTGTCCAAAGGTCCAATGTTGAAGCCCCGAACGCGCTGCTGACGATGTCGCCCAGCAAAAAAATACAATTTCTGGCCTGGTATTGGCATTTCATGGCCAATCAAGCGGGGACGGCAGTGCCTGGAATTGGCGGTGGCCCTGCATCAAGCTACCAAAACACTACTAGCAAAGACTTGGGTGACGAGCTGGATCTCATTTGCAAGTATGTGGTTGGCCCTCGGTCTAATTGCCTAGTGGGCTACTCGCACTTTTGGCGTGGTAACAAGATTACTGCACCTGTTGATGCTGATTTTGTCTATGTCCAGTGGACAAGCAACTTTTGAGATTTTTTTCTTTTGGCGAGCTTGCTCGTGTCTGAGATTGGCAACCTTTGGCGAGGACGTCACGGCTTGCTCAAGAAAGAAGATCTTCACCGTAGCCGGGGGGGAAGGGGTTTTCGAATTCCTTGTCGGCTTTGCCGAGCGAGGAAGGTCTCTTGCTCGGGTCAACTTCATCAGCAGTGGTAGGCTCGGCTACCTCAAACTGTTTCACCCAGTAGTTGATTTCGGTCGCGCTCAGTTTGCCGACCGGTTTTTCTGGAACCCGTTGGTTCTGAGCGGCACGCTGCTGAACGCGTTGCTGCCAGAGTTTTGTGTACCAGAGATCGCTATCGGTGAATTTGGCACGCCTACGCCGAGCGGCACGTTGGATGCGGTGATCGCTCTAAACAACCAACAGTCGGCGGGGCGAATCGTGCTGCTCGATGATTTCTTCGATTAACGTATCGGCGTCGGCATAACCGGTCGCATAGCGGACCGTCATCCCGTCGTGGATAATTGTGCGGGGTAGGCCAGGAGGGGCTTCGGTCGCATCAAAAACGACTATCGTCTGCTTGCGTTCTTCCGCAGGAATCGAAGCGGCAAGGAACCGGAGTAAGGCCTCGCGGGAACGCTGAAAACTTCCCGGTCCGCTGCCTTTGTCGAAAATGTCTGTAGCGTGCAGTAGGTTGTAGCCATCAATCAGCAAAAACATCAAACACTATTCACTTCCTTGTGGAAGAAATCTGAAATTTGATGATCGACACTGAAGATCGACGCCAGCAGCGCGGCACGGATCCACATGCCGTTACGTGCTTGCCGGAAATACATGGCTCGGGGATCGTCATCGATCTCGGGGGGGATCTCGCCAAAATGTTGGTCGCGGGGGAAGGGATGCAAGATTGGTGCATACGATTTCATACGCGATACTAAGTCGAGATTCAACTTGTACCGGGAGAGGTCCAACTCGGCAAAAAGTTTTTCGTCGGCAGGTACATTATGCTCTTTTTGGATTCGTGTCATATAAAGTGCATCAAGCTGTTCGATGACTGGTACCCCGTCGATGAGTTCCTCGAACGACTCGACTTCTAGCATCCGAACTCTCCGCTCGACGAGTCGGCAACGCAAGTCATCTTTGAGCGCCAGTGTCGGGTTATTTGGCGCGATAAAAATTAGCGTAATATCTTCGTAGTTGGTCAACAAACTTGCCAGCGAGCGAACGGTCCGGCCGCGGCCGATATCACCGCAAAAGCCATAGACCTTTCCGGAAAGTCCTTTGGTAAGACCTGGATAGCTTTTGCTCAACTCATCAAATTTTGTCGAATTGGGCGAATTTTTGGGATCAAAAAACTGAAACGTTCGCTGGAGGGTGTAGATATCCAGCAGCGCTTGGGTCGGATGTTCGTCCGCACCGGAACCTGCATTGATAATAGGTACACTACGGTTACCCGTGTCCTCTAAATCGTTCATCAGAAAGGCGCACGCTTCGGCCAATCGAGCCAACTTGCTGCGCATGATGATCAAATCGAAGTAACTGCTGAACATCCGAATCGAATCAAAGCGAGTTTCGCCTTTGGTTTCAGAAGAGGTCGTAGGGTCGCGAACTTCGTTGCAGGTGATGCCAAGAATCTGACAAGCTGCCATGAAAGACAGGAACGTGCGTGTCGAAGGTTGCGTGAAGTAGAGCATTGCTCTCTTGTGATGCAACAAGTTAATCAGAAAGTCCTGGCCTTTGCGGTTTTTTGATAAAACACGAATCTTGTCTGCAGTGCCTCCTAGATTTTCAAGCATGAGAGCCGTGAATTGGCCACTGAAAATGACATGCCCCAGACTCTCTTCCCGTTGCAGCTCAGGAATCTTTTCTCGCACCGGACGCTTAATCCGCGACTCGTAGTGCAGCAGATCGAGTTCATCCTGGGTTGGTATGTGGTCGGCAGGCGAATCGCTCGGCATCGATTGGTTCCTCTGGTGGGCAATAAGAAGCGGCTAATGCGGTTATCGCACACCTGGGAAACACGCGTCAACCTGCTGAGGCACCTCGACCGGAATGTAGAGACGTTGACCGATCCAATAAACTGTATCAGCCGGGCGGCTTGTCGCGGGTGAAAACCGGGCTGTCGTCACTGGAAAGTTCACGGTTGTATCGGTAGCCAGCCCGGCGGAACTTTCGGATCCCGGCCAAATCGGAGATTTGCTTTCGCACGATATGACGGACCATCATGCCTCGTGCCTTCTTGGCGAAGAAACTAATCACTCGATATTGACCTCGATTAAAGTCCTTGAACACCGGTGTCACGGTTCGGCAAGGCAGACTTTTTGCTTGGGAAGCTTTGAAGTATTCGTTCGAAGCGAGGTTGATCAAAAGATCGTCGCCCTGCGCTGCCAACGATTTTTTCAATTCCTGCGCGATTCGATTGCCCCAAAATGCGTAAAGATCTTTGCCATGCTTACCTGAGAGTTTGCAACCCATCTCGAGCCGATAAGGCTGAATCAGGTCGAGCGGCCGCAGCACACCATAGAGGCCTGAAAGGATACGTAGGTGCTGTTGGGCAAACTCGAAGTCGTCTTCGTTGAATGTGTCTACTTCTAATCCCAAGTAGACGTCGCCTCGGAAAGCGAGCAGCGCCTGCTTCGCGATGGCACAGTTGTACTTGGCCTTCCAATTGTCGACGTAACCATGCACCCCTGCAGCCAACTTATCGCTCACGCTCATCAATTTGGCGATTTGCTTGGGCGAGTATTCTCGCAGCAATGCGATGAGTTGTTTAGACTGCGGCAGAAAGGGAGGCTTGGTAGACTCGCTGACCAAAGATTGCGGGGTGAAGTCGAGAGTCTTGGCAGGGGAAATCAGGAGTAGCATTTTTTATTCCGAAACTCGCCAGCGCATTTGGAACAACCACATCGTACCAAGCAGCAGGCCTACGTTGTAGACGACTGAAAAACCGAGGTGTCCCCAAAAAACGGAGGTTACCGCCGGCGCTGACGGAGGCGCATTTTCAATCGTCAGTGGCAAGTTGAAAATCGCAGCAAAAGGGCTACTGTATTCTGCATACTGCATGACCTCGACTACATTGCTGTCAGCTAAAAACGAATTTACAAAGAGGTCGGCCGCCACGGGACCCAGAAACAGAGTGATGATAATCAGGTAAGTCACCATCAAACTTGTTTCGCTTTTGCGAAATAGCGTTGAGCAAAAGAGAGCTGTCATGGCTGTGGTGACGCAAGTCGTTGCAAAGACGAGAAAATAACCGATCATCGTTGGCAAGTTGTGCCAGTATTCGAGCGGCATGATGCAGGCTAGCAGCACGGGCCACATTAGGAAAGAACTCAATACGCTCGACACACGCAGTCCCGAAAACAGCTTGCCCCACAACATTTGCCAGGGGGTGATGAGCGTAGTGAGCAGCAGGTCAAGCGTCTGCCGTTCGCGCTCACTGGTAACACTCCCTGCCGAAAACACAGGGCCAACCAGCATGTTGAATAGCAGTACATAGGCTATGTACCAAGCCGCAAGATGCGGCCACAAGTAGAGGCAAAACGCCATCACCGGCAGTGCGATCAACATGCTCATCTGAATAACAAGCCGCAGCATGAGCGTGCCTTGGCTGAAAATCTCGCTGCGTATTTCTTTGTCGTAAATCGGATTCGCGTTGTCGGGCAGGAAGGTCGTCCGCTTGGGTGGGGCGAAGAGACGATCGGGAAACTCTTCGCGGCTGATGTAGAGTCCGACCGCTTCTTCCGCTTCGGTTTCAAGGTCGACTACTTGTTTGCCGTCGCTACCTAATTCTGGCGATTGGAGTAGACGTCGGCTCGTATCGGCCCAAAGCAGCACTCCAATCGATCCACAAACCACTGGCACCACGGTAAAGACGACTAATAGCCGAGCTTCGCCAAGTTGGTCGAGAGCTTGCCATATCAATACGCCTACCATCGCTAGTGGCAAAATCAGCAGATAGGAGACGGCCAGCGAGGCTGAGGTCCGCGAGAAGAAGCTACTACACCAAAGACTAACCATGCCAAAAAGCGAGACGGAGGAAATCATTGCAAAGTAAGCCGCAAAAACTTCAAAGGGATGGGCCCCCCCCAGGGGCAAGCAAAGCATCACGATCGGCAAGGAGCAGATCATCAGCTCCGCCAAGGGGATCATCGCCGAGGCCAGTTTTCCTAAGACGATCGCCCCCGGCTTCACGGGGCTGGCCATGAGCATTTCAAAACTCTTACGCTCTTTTTCACCAGTAATGGCTCCTGCAGCAAAGCTGGGTGCCATCAACGACATTAAGAGATACTGCCCCAGAAAGAACAGATCCACTAGTTTCTTGGCTTCTTCAGAGCTAGCCATATCGAGCCGCTGCTCAGCCGGCCAAGCGGCATAGACGAGCAGTCCCAAAAACCCGACGTAGGCCGCCAGCAACACAAATCCACGGGTGGTCCGCAGATTGGTGACTAGTTCGCGCTGGAGGACTGGATTTTCGAAGAGATACATGATGGTGTTAATGACGAATGACGAAATACGCAATGACGAAGGAACGTCGAAGTGCGAATGACGAAACGCGCCGAATGGTCGTCATTCGTGCTTCTGCATTCATTTGAACTTCGTCATTCGTAGGGCGAGCAGCAGATAGGAATATACCAGCCTGACGAGGATCGAGGATTTAGGATCCAGGATTTAGGGGCTAGTACCGCGGACGAAAGCCCTCATTTCCCTAGCTCCAAAATCCTAGCCCCTCCCCCCTGATCCTACGCTTTTGGTTGAGTTGTCATTGGTAAATTCTCATCTGCCGATCGCCTAATTCGACATTTCAGTGGCTAGTATTTTCTCGGACTCACTTTCCCCAACACTCGACTCGGCAGCCCTTGCAGTCTCAAAAATCCTTCTGCGTCGGTTTGGTCGTAACTGCCGCCGCCTTCCATGCTTGCGACTTCGGCGTCGTAAAGGCTATGGGGACTGGTGCGGCCGTGGATCATGACGTTGCCCTTGTACAGGCCAAGCTTTACGTCGCCGGTGACTGCTTGTTGGGCTTCGCGGATGAATGCCATCAGGGCATCGAGCTTGGGTACGAACCAGAATCCGTAGTACACCATTTCGGCGACTTCGGGCGACAGTCGATCACGTAGATGCACCAGGTCGCGGTCGAGCGTAAGCTGTTCCAAAGCAAGATGCGCGGCATAGAGGGCCGTGATACCCGGCGCTTCGTACACGCCACGGCTCTTCATGCCCACAAAGCGGTTTTCGACAATGTCGATGCGACCGACACCGTTGCGTCCCGCGATTTCATTCATGCCCTCGACCATCTCGAGCGGGCTCTTCTGCTGGCCGTTGATTGCGACCGGTACGCCACTCTCGAATGAGACGGTAACCTCCTCGATCGCGTCGGGTGCCTCCTGCGGCGAAACCGTCATCCCGAAGTCGACCATCGCGACTCCGTTGGTGTTCGGATCTTCCAGTTCTCCAGCTTCGTAACTGATGTGCAAACAGTTTTCGTCGGAGCTGTAGGGTTTGGCGATCGAGGCTTTGACGGGAATTTTTTTTGCGTCGCAGTAATCGATCATTTCAGTACGACCAGGAAACAGATTGCGAAACGCTTCGATGCGCCAGGGGGCGATCATTTTTACGCCGGGCTCAAGCGCCTCGGCTGCCAGTTGGAATCGACATTGGTCGTTGCCCTTTCCTGTTGCCCCGTGAGCATAAGCGACGGCGCCCACTTCGCGGGCCACTTGCAGGCAAACTTTTGAGATGAGCGGTCGGGCGATCGAGGTGCCCAGCAAATAAATACCTTCGTACTTTGCCTGCCATTGCAGAACAGGAAAAGCGTAGTCGCGGCAGAGCTCTTCTCGGGCGTCGATTAGTTGAGAAGAAATAGCACCATGATCACGCGCCTTCTGTAGAATAGCCTCACGGTCTTCGCACGGTTGACCTAAATCGACATACACGGCGTGGACGTCGTAACCTTCGTCCTGAAGCCAACCGAGAATCACTGAGGTGTCGAGTCCGCCTGAGTAAGCCAATACGCAACTGGGCATCGTTTTTGTCCGTCTATATTAGTAAGAATTAGGAGTGCTTAGCCGCCGACTAGGTGTCGGACACGAACCGCCTATTGTGGTTCGTGGGCCTTGAACTGGCAAGCGGTCAGGGAAAGAGAGTTAACCAACGACGACACGACGAACACCATGTGCGGCTTTCGTTGTGCTCGTCGTGCCGTTGTGGTTAATTTTGAGGCGTGGGGAGATCAACTATCCGCAGATTTCGGAACCGCAGGTCCGTCGTTGGATCGTGGCCTTGGATGGCTAATGTGCCGGGCTCCAGACGCAATCCCTTACGAGGGTTCTCATGCGGCTTACGCTCGTCGGTCCAGTCGCTGACCTGATAGCCGTTGACCCAGACGGCGATATGGGGGCCATCGGCGATGAGGGTTTTGGCGAACCACTCGTGGTCGCGTGCGACGATGCGACGGGCGTTTTGACGGCGAAAAATGCCGCCTGTGCCATAGTCGGCAGGTTGGGTCGGATCATCGTCTTTCATGCCATTATGAATTTGGCTCTCGTAGCCCATCATCATGTCGCCTGGGATGCAGCGAAAGAAAATGCCCGAGTTCAGCGAATCGCCATCGACAAAACACTCGAGCTGCAAGATGAAATTGCCATAGCGGCCATTGCTTTCGATTTGGCCTTTGCCATTGAGTATCCGCAATTCGCCGGCAGAAGAAACGCCAAAGTGGCTCTTCTCAGCCAAGTCGGTATTCCAACCTTCGAGATCACGGCCATTGAAGATGGGCTTCGCCCCGAGCGGTTTGAGACGAATGTTGCGGAAGGCGATTGGGCCCTGGTTCAGTTGTAGTGCGATGTGGCCACGTAGCAGGGGATTGGGGTCAACGTACTCAACCACAAATTCGCCGTCGAGAGAAACTCTGAGCCGATTTCCTTCGGCAGTGACATCCAATGAGTGCCACTCGTCGGGCGCAGGGTCGAC
>Ga0114931_10004075_pt1 | contig 18311 bp, 15 predicted proteins | sample 2SBtaG_FD_89579 | JGI IMG/M metagenome (GOLD analysis project Ga0114931, IMG submission 89579) | Deep subsurface microbial communities from Kolumbo volcano to uncover new lineages of life (NeLLi) - 2SBTROV14_V59a metaG | ecosystem: Environmental > Aquatic > Marine > Volcanic | place: Kolumbo...
GATCGCGTCGCAAAACAATCGATCTCTATGAACCGAATGGCTTACGGCGACGTCTCGGTCTGATATCGAGCATCGCGGCGATGGGAGTCTGCCTGGCATTCGTGCTGAACACACTGGTTTCACTACGCCTGCCTTCTTTGGTGGACGCTGTGCGCAGCGGACTCCATCCCTCCATGACATCACCTCAGCCCGCAAACCGTGCAGACCCCGAAACTGATATGCTGGCGGATTTGCCGAGTCTTGCATCGTTTCCGGAACAGCTGCCGTCAAACACGGCGGCCATCGGCACATCGAGCGACAACGGCCCCAAAACGGCGCTGCAAACCGATACCCGGCAGAACCGGTCCCCAACGCTCGGCGCCCCCCGCGCCGTGGCGCCGAATCAAAGAGCCAGCACCCCGCCCAAACGCCCCGCTCCGGCACACAAGACGGCCGCACCGGCGACGGCAAAAAGCCGCCAGCGCCCCCGAAATCACACTGTGCCGACTGTGGAAGACAATGCGTCGGCCCTGCCGCGGCCGGCCGATCGTCACGACTCCACCTCGTCCCCGACGGCTTCCACCCAGCCCCGGAAACCGGGGCAATCCAGGCAACCTCCGATTGCGGACATCCTCAGCCGCCCCGAGGCCGACCGTTTACTCGCGCGATTTCTTCAGACATACGAGTCCGGCAACATCACCAATTTTATGCGGCTGTTTGCTGCGCAGACGCGCACGGAATACCGAGAAGAATATGCGCAGTTGTTTGCAACGACAAAGACTCGCCGCATTATTTTCTACGATTTCCACTGGCAGCTGCTCGGACCGAACGGAATCGGGGAAGGTCGATTCGTGGTGACAGCTAAACACAAAGGTAAGACAACACCCTCCATCATTCGCGGCAGATTCATGCTTCAAATTCGAAAAAGCCGCCAGGGCGTGCTGATCACAGAGCTTCTCCGTACTCGTCGATAAAAAACCATGAACACGTTCCGAAAACAAAGGAGTCGGGCATTTTCCCGAATCGTATTGGCGACCGCCGGACTGTTCCTGGTATGGCGTATCGCAGCATTGGGAACCTCGCAGTATTATGTCGATGAGGCAAGCCGGGAGCCCCGTTACCTCGATTTTTCGCTTGCCTGGAACAGGGGCAACCCTGAAGCTCTGAGTCTTTCCGGGCAGCTGCTGGTCGAGGATGACTCGAAACGGGCCGAATCGCTGTTGCGCAAAGCTTATCTCGCCAACCCTTCCGACAGCCATGCACTTGTGGCACTGGCGAGGGTGTGGTCGGGTCAGGGAAACATCGAACAGGCCGACCAGACCGTGGAGATAGCGGAACGGCTGTCGCCTGCCGATGTTGCAGCCAACCTTCAGGCAGCCGCCTATTGGCTTCTTCGCAAGAATATAGAGCGCGCCCTCTTCGACTGGGATCGAGCATTGCAGGCGCAACCCCGGCTTTCCAAACAGCTATTTCCGGTTTTACTGCGGATCGCAGAGCAGCCGCCTCAGGGCCAATCCGGTTTTTCCAGGATCGTGAAGCACCTCTCTCCCTGGTGGCAAGACTTTTTCATTTATTCGACGCGCAACGCCAGGCATGTGAACACCCTCCGGCCGCTATATGACCTTTATCAAAAGACCAACCGCCCGCTCACGACAAAAGATCTCAATGCATTCATCACACGGCTGCAAACCGATGGGCTGTGGAGCGAAGCCTATATGGTCTGGTTGAACAGCCTGAAACCGAACCAGTTGTCCGTACTCGGACAGATCTACGACGGGAGCTTCGAGCAGACCCGATTCAGTCACGGATTCGACTGGCATCTCCCGACGCATAAAGGTGTCGAAGTGGATGCTCGCAGCCTGTTCGGCGGTCGCAAAGGCAAAGCCCTGCAGCTGACTTTCCACGGTGATCCGGTACCTGGAATCATCGCCGAGCAGGCGCTGTTTCTGGTTCCCGGACGTTATCGCTTGAGCGGTATGGTAAAAACCGACAGCATCGAAGCCACTCACGGGTTGGTCTGGACGATCGCATGCGCCGATGGAGATAAAATTCCCCTCGCCGACACCGAGCGATTTGTCGGCAGCAATCAGTGGCGCAGCTTTTCGACGCGGTTCACCGTACCGCCGGAGCGATGCACCGGCCAACGATTGTATCTCCACATCAGAGGCTCGCTTCCACGGGACTTCAAAATAAGCGGCAAAGCATGGTTCGATGACCTGGCGATCACCTGGCTGCAGGCTGGATCCGTTGTCGACTCACAGTCATTGAAAGAGCGATGACAGCAGCTTCAAATGGCCCACATCGACATCTTGTCGATAAAGCTCTTCGTACCTCGAGCGCAGCCAACGATCCGCCGCCAACAAGCTAGAATTAAAATTGAAGGCCGGCCGGTGTCTCAATGGTTGACGCTATCGAGAGACCGTATTATGCTCATTAATCGGGAAACGATCCTCATATCCAGTCGGATCACCAACAAGAAGCCAGGATCATCGCCCACAGCAAGCACATCGACTTCAAATTCAACCAAACAAGAGTCCTTTCACTCAAGAGGAAATCACTACCATGCGTCTAATTCAACTGTTATTCAGCATCGCTGCACTTTTGGCAGTGTCCAATGTCGTTGTTGCCGACGGTGTAGCCGGCACAATTGGCGAGCTCGAAGGTAAGGTATTGGTCAACCAGGGCCGCAATTACGTCCCGGGGCATCTTGGAATGCAATTAAAGGCTGGTGCACGAATTCTTACCGTAGGGAAAAACTCTTATGCGGTGGTGGTTCACAGCGACCAATGCACGACTCGGGTCTCGTCGAACGCACTATTTGTCATGGGCACTGTCAGCCCTTGCAAAGGCGGCCCTTCGAATGTCCAAAATCTCCAGCCTAGCCCCATCGGCTGGAAGCAGGTCGACACCGAGCTGCCTTGGGACCCGCCGACAGGAGTCTCCACGGCGGTAGCAGCAGCACCTGCGGAAGTTGGCTCCGGAGCTGCTGCTCTGCTGATCGGCTCCGGGATCGCAGCGACTGGCGCAATTGCCTTTGGAATCTCCGAGGCTGTTAGCAGCGATGGCGGCGGACTGCCCCCCTTCAATCCTATCCCGCCATTTAGCGCTCAATAACGCACGATACATGCAAAACGCCACCCGGCCAGCACATACGCCCATTGCATCGTATAAGGACACCGCCCTGGCGATCGGCGTTGCCTGTGTTTTGATTTTTGTTCCGCTGTTCAGAGCCGGCAATCGACCGCTTCCGCTGGCGGTGCTCGAGCTGTGAGCAGTGGTTCTCCTGATCATTAAGCTATGGCCGCAGACAACAGCGACCGCGGGCACGATTCCTGCTGCATGGTGGACAACCGGGGTTCTGCTGATTCTGTACCCGCTGTTGTACCTGGTTCCGGTTCCCTTTGCGCTCTGGGCCGATTTACCGGGGCGCACACTGTACTCGGAGGCACTGCTGCTGGTCGACAGCCAGCCCGCCGCGCGCCCGGCGACCATCGCCGCCTCTTCGACCCAAGCATCCTGGTTCGCTTTGCTGCCGCCGGTCGCCCTGTTTTTCAGCGCCACCGCGCTGCCTACCCGCTATCTAATGCGGCTGACCTTGGTCGCACTGGTCATGGCTGTCGGTCAGGCACTGCTCGGTCTTATGCAATTTGTCGCATCAGACCCCGACAGTGTATTGTGCCTGGGCAACCACTATTGCGGGCACAACAATGCGACCGGAACCTATGTCAACCGCGACCATCTGGCCGGCTTTCTGGAAATGATATTTCCTATCGGCTTGGGCCTGCTCGCAGTAACCATCGGCCGGTTGCGACATAAAACCCGATATTACCGCCAAAACTGGCGTGAGCGCGTGCTTTCACTGAGCACATGGCAGGCCAATGCGGCTTTTCTCTATGGCGCTGCCAGTATCGTCATATTGCTCGGCTTGGTATTCACCCGCAGCAGAACGGGCGTCGGCTTAGGGATGCTCTGCCTGCTGCTGGCGGTCCTCGCTTTCGCCCGCCGCCTCGGTGGAGACAACGCCTTCGGTTCGGTCGGTACAGTCAGCGCGATCGCTGTCGCGCTGGCTGTGGATATCGGTTTGGCGCCGGTGCTCGGCCGCTTTACCGCCAATCCTCTCGACGATGGGCGCTGGGAACTTTTTGCAATTGCACTGCAGGGTATCGGAAATTTTTTTCCATTGGGCAGCGGCCCGGGCACCTTTCCGCAGGCCGTTCTGCCGTTCCAGCCGGTCGCAATGGGCGGCTCTTTTTTCAATCATGTCCACAACGACTACCTGGAATGGCTGTTCGAAGGGGGATTGCTGAGCGCAGCCATCATGCTGCTGCTGGCGTTCGCCTACATTCGCCAATGGTTCGTTCTGGGCCATAGCGGCGGCGACCACTGGAGTACGTTTCGATTCATTCAGGTCGGGGCCGGTATCGGCCTGTTTATGATCGCGCTCCACGGGACCGTCGATTTCAACTGGCATATCCCCGCCAACGCCGTTTACACTGCATTCCTCGCTGCGTTGTTTTTCCATCGGGCCGCCCCTGCCACCATTCGACAAAGGCGGGTCGAGCGCGAACAATCATCCCCCAGACAGAAGCCGCCAGAGCCAGAAAAGGAGATTGTCCCCGAAGCACAGCCCGAACCGGAACCGGTGAATCCTTTCCTGGAATGAAACGCTTTCCAGCGCCCTAAAACCGCGCCGGGTACGCACCCGCCTTGTTCGGCTTCAGCTCTGCTCCCACGGCAACCCATGAAAGCGCCAGCCGCCCAAAGTACTGCGGTGCTTGTTGTCGTCCAACGGCCCTTCGAAACCTTCCTCGACATTGATCGGCATCCGATAGCCTGCCGCCGCCAATGCCTGCGCCGCAGCCAATGAACGCTGGCCGCTGCGGCACAGCAGCAGCACCGGCCGCGTGTGGTCTGCGACCTGTCGAGCCACTGCATCGATAAAACCTGGGTTGACACGCCAATCCGGCGCCTCTTTCCAGGCGACATGCACCGCCCCCACGGGGTGCCCCACATGGGAAAACTCGAGCGTCGTGCGCACGTCCACGAGCACGGCGTCCGGGTGCTCCTTCATAAATTCCCAAGCCTGCTTGGGATCCATGGTGCTAATTTGTGGTTTTTGGTTTGTTTCGGTCATCGTTATCTCAATATGCACACATGTTAAAGAAAAGCGGCAGGGCGTAGACAGCGTACGGCATCCTTCTTACCTGGGAGCGCGGGCGCCCCGCCCGCATCAAGCGGCCAGGATGGCCACGTTCCAAGGAGAGCAATCGTCACCCATCGAACAGAAAGTGTAAACCGAAAATGAAGGATGCCCCGCGTACCCGCTTCTACGGCCGCCGCTGCCCAATCAACAAAGCCTCGTTTCTCAAGCCTCTGGCGACATCGCCCACCCTGCCTTCTTCCCGGTAAACGAGGGTCTTGAGCGGTTCGAACAGCGACAACAATTCGCCCTCAGTCAACAAAAAATCCGGGTTGTTGGGACCGAAGGAAGTGACTTTTTCCCGGGTAAAGGTCTGATAGAACAACAGGCCGCCCGGCTTCAGCGCCAGCATGATCGCATCGCTGATGGACCTTGCCAAAAAACGGCTGACCACGATGACGTCGAAACGGCCGGGTTCGAACACGGCCGCCTCGACATCACGAACCTCTGCATGAATGGTCAGATGACAGGCGCGCGCCGTTTGTTGCAGCTGCTCGATGGCCACCGGAGAGATGTCCCACGCCCAGGTATCGAGGCCATGCCGGGCGAGCAGCAGCGCGTTGCCGCCGCGCCCGCAGGCCAGGTCCAGGGCACTTCCATGCTGCGGCAGCAAATGGCTGAATTCGGCCAGGACAGCGACCGCCCGAGGGGGTTCCACGGCCCGATTGCGGTAAATCCCATCCCATTTGACCTGTAGCGTCACCCGATGCTCCCGACAGGCGTTCCCATCCTCCGACTTTCACCAACCGTCAACTCGCAACCGGAAACCGTGAACACTCTCCTATTTCTTTTCCTTGAACTTGATCCCCAAAGAGTGCAGCTTCCGGTACAAATGGGTCCGTTCCATGCCGATCGCGGACGACAACTTGGCAACACTGCCTTCGTTTCTTTCGAGATGATATTCCAGATACGATTTTTCGAAATGTTCGCGTGCGTCCTTCAGCGGCAAGCCGTAAAATTGCGGGTGCTCGACGGACTCGGCGCTGACCACCGTCCCGAGCGCGTCTTTGACCTCCTCCATTCCGATCTCGTCCCCGGTGCCCAGAATCAAAAGACGCTGAACCAGATTCTTGAGTTCGCGGACATTGCCGTACCAAACAAAATTACGCAAAAAGTTCTGCACCGCCACCGGGAATTTCCGGAACGGCAGCTTTTCCCGCGTGACGAAGAAGTCGACATAAAACGCCAGCAGCTCCGGGATATCTTCACTGTGTTCCCGCAATGGCGGCACATCCAGCGAAACCACGTTGAGCAGATAATACAACTCTTTGCGAAAACGTCCCGCCTGCACTTCATCTTCCAGTGAGCGGCGGGTCGACGCAATGACGCGCACATCGACGTGCACCTGATCACTGCCGCCAACCCGGAGAAACGATCCGGACTCGAGCGCACTGAGCAGACGCAGCTGCGTTTCAGGATCCATCTCGGCCACTTCATCCAGAAACAGAACACCGCCGTGCGCCCGATCCAGCAGACCGTAATGGACCGTACCACCCTCTTCCCTGCCGAACAGTTCGACCGCGGAAAATTCCGGGGCGATGGTGCCGACGCCGACATCGATGAACGGACCATCGCGACGAGCGCTGTTGGCGTGCAAATAGCGTGCTAATGTTTCCTTGCCGCAGCCGGGTTCCCCGGTGAACAGCACGTGCGTATCATGCTGGGCCAGACGTTTGACTTGATCCCGCAGGCGTTCGATCGCCGCACTCTTGCCCACCGGCTCGACAAAGCCCTGTACCTGACGCCGCAGCCCGATATTCTCACGCTGGAGCCGGTCGGTTTCCAGCGCCCGCTCGACGGTCAACAACAGCTTGGCGAAAGAGAGCGGTTTTTCCAAAAAATCGTAAGCTCCCAGGCGGGTCGCCTCCACCGCGGTCTCGACCGTGCCGTGACCCGACATCATGATCACCGGTGCGAAGCTTTCCCCCTCCTGCTGCCATTCCTTGAGCAGGCTGATGCCATCGATGTCCGGCATCCAGATGTCGAGCAGGACCAGATCCGGCCGACGCTCTTTGTACATTGCTCGCGCCTGGGCGCCATTTTCCGCCAAGGCCACTTCATATCCTTCATCTTCCAGGATATCACCCACCAGCTGACGGATGTCCGGCTCATCATCCACGACCAGAATAAAGGGTCTGTTCACGCTCTCTGTCTCCTCTCTTTGCTCTGAATGGAAGCATCGTTGGATTCCGGCTGACCCGCCTGTTCAGGTAAACGGATCACGAACCCGGCCCCGTCGCGATAGTTCGGATCGACCCAAATGATCCCGCCATGCTCTTCGATGATTTTCTTGACAATGGCCAATCCCAACCCGGTGCCTTTGGTTTTGTCGGTCACATACGGTTCGAACACCCGCTCGAGCTGCTCGGGCGCGATGCCCGGGCCGTTGTCCTGAATACGAATTTCCACATAGTAGGATCGATTTTCCAGTATACAACGGGTGCTGATGAAAATCTCCCCCAGTGCGCGGGCTTCCACCGCTTCCAGCGCATTTTTTATCAGATTGTGCAGTACCTGCCGCATGCGCACCAGATCCGCTTCGATCCCGGGCACCGCGGGATCCAGCGAAACATGAAAGTGCGCCGTACCCTGATTCGAGTAGAGCGTCAATACCTCTTCGATCAACCGGTTGATTTCCACTTCTTCGAGGTGGATCTTGGGGGGCCGTGCGTAATCGGAGAACGCATTGACCATCGTTTTCATGGCTTCGACCTGGTGCACGATCGTCTGCGTCGCGCGTTCCAGCATCCGCGCATCGGCTGGGGCCAATTTTTTCGACAATTTGTGCTTCAAGCGCTCGGCCGACAGCTGAATCGGGGTCAGCGGATTCTTGATCTCATGCGCCAGACGTTGCGCGACCTGTCCCCAGGCGGCGTTGCGCTGCGCCCGGATGAGGTCCGTCATATCGTCGAACACCATCACCGTTCCCGAGCGCTCGCCGACGATGGTCAGCAGCGGGGTGCCGCGGCAAAGCAGTTCCTGGCGACCGTTCGGGCCGAGCAGCGTAATCGCTTCCTGCCACATCGTTTGCGCCTGCTCCAGCTTTTCCTGCAGCATCTCGACAAAAGCAATAAGATGGTGCTGTTCCGCGGCCAATGCCGACAGCGATGCTCCCCTGTAGGCAGCCAACTCGACATCGAGGATCTTGTCCGCCGCCTGATTGGCGGTACGCAAGCGGTGGTCCGCATCGAAGCTCAGGACCCCCGATGTCAGATTTCCCAGTAACGTCTCCAGATAGGCGCGCTGATTTTCCACTTCGAGCTGGGAGCGGTAGGCTTCGTCCCGCGCCTGTGCCAGACGCTGCGTCATCGCATTGAACGATTCCACCAGGAATCCCAGCTCGTCCCTGCTCGTCACCGCAAGACGCTGTTCGTAATCGCCGGCGGCAACCGCCCGCGTGCCCTGCACCAGATCGCGTATCGGTTCGACCAGGCGGCGAATGCTGACAAAAGCCACCCAGACGGCGCCCAGCAGGCTCAACAGCAGCACCAGCGAAAGCGTCAACGAAAAGCTCATCTTCAATGCGCTTCGCAGATAACTCATCTCCTTGTAATGCGCATAGGCCGACTCGACCGATTGTACCAGGCTGTCCAATCGGACCGGCACCGGGTACAGCGCCTGCAGATAACGTGGGAACTCGGGGTCGAGCGTCACCACGACCCGAATCTGCATCCCCTGGTTGCGGATCGGATCGAGCCCCACATAGGCTTTGCCCTGGCGCAGCCGCAGCAGGATGCTGTCATCCGGCAGGCTGGGAATGATCGATCGGGGATTGATGCTGCTGGAGGCGATGATGCGCTCTTGTTCGGAAATGAGGGTCACTTCAGAGGCCGCCAAATCGGTGCGCAGCGCATCCAATTCGATCGCCGCCACGGAATCTGGCAGATGCTCGAGACGCTCGGCCATGGACTCGGTCTCCTTCAGCAGGCTGCGCATGCGCTGGTCGAATGCCGCCCGGCTGAGTTCCAACGCATCGTCCATGGCATGATCGATCTCCACATCGAACCAGCTGTCGATACTCTGATGAAGAAACTGCATCGAATAGTAAAAAACGATCGATGCAGGCGCCAGCGACAGCAAGACGAACAGAAACACCATCCGCGCCGTCAGGTGCGAGCCGGCTTCGCGCTTTTTGAGCTGACGCACCAGGGAGTGCACATTGGCGACGACCAGACCCAGCAGCAATACCGAGCCCAGCACGTTGGTCAGCAGCAGCCAGGCATACATATCGCCCAAAACCGAGGGGTTCTGGGTTGCCGAGCTCATGAGATGAAGCGACAGCAGAATCGCTCCCAGCGCGACCAGGACGGAGATGCTGACCGGCGGTGCTATTTTGCCAACGGCCATGTGTACCAGGAGCTCCCGAGGTACCATTGCGGCGTGACATACGCCACGGGACGCAGCGGCAACGGCAAGGCTTCGATGTCCAGGTCCGCTTTGATACTGACTTCGTATTGATCATCGGAGTTTATCCGCTCGGCTTCGACGATCGCCATTCCGCGAATGCGTCCCAGCGCATCGACCGCATCGGTCAGGCTGACGAAATTGCGCTGCACGCCGCTGCTGTCGTTCAGGACCTGATACACTTTAGCCAATGCATGATAACGCAGGCGATACCGCAGCGTCACATTCACCACCCGTTCATCCCAGATCAAAGCGCGGTCGCGGTAGACCTTGACCGCAACCACCAGCGTCAACGGCACACCGTGTTTCAGACCGTCGACGGCGCGCTCACTGAAACGGTAGTCGATATCGGCGTTGAGGACATATTCGTCCTGCTCGCGCACAAGCTCGGCCGATTTCACCTCAAAGCCGTACTCAGCGGCGATTCCCGCTCCGCTGAACAGCCAGGACAATGCGATGAAAAGCCAACGAAGAAAAGTCATTGCGCTTTGATCAACCGTGCATAAAAAAATCCGTCCATCCCCGATTCGCCCGTCGTGATCTGTCGGCCACAGGCAGCCTCGACACCCCATGGCGCATCGATCGGCCATTCACGGGCATCGACATGGTGGTCGAGAAACCACTCGATTTGCTTTTCATTCTCCCGCCGCAACACCGAGCAGGTAGCATATAACAGCACCCCATCCGATGCCAGCATCGACCATGCGGCCTGCAGCAGCGCCCGCTGCCGCTGCAGCATGTCCGGCAGATCCTCTTCGCGGCGCAACAATTTGATGTCGGGATGCCTGCGAATCACACCAAGCGCCGAACAGGGTACATCGAGCAGCACGCGATCGAACCGCACGCCATTCCACCATTGCACCGGGCGCGCAGCATCCGCAGTCAACACGGTGGCATCGAGACCGGCTCGTTGCAGATTCTCCCGGATCCGGAGGGCGCGCTCGGGCGCCACATCGACAGCAACCAGTTCGGCGACAGCAGGACAGACTTCCAGAATATGCAGCGTTTTGCCGCCAGGGGCAGCACAAGCATCGAGCACCCGCTGACCGGGTCGCGGATCGAGCAGCTTTGCCGCCAGCTGCGCCGCGCTGTCCTGAACGGAAACGACCCCCTGCCTGAAGCCGGGCAGCTGCTCGACATCGACGGGAGTCGACAGAATCACCGCCGTGTCGCAAACCGTGGATGCGTGCGCATCGACACCCTGGGCCGCCAACCGGTCGAGATAACCGGTGCGGCTGCACTGCAGAGTATTCACCCGCAGAACCATTGGCGGTGGTCGGTTGTTGGCCGCCAGCATTGCCGGCGCTTGCTGCGGCCAGTCTTGGTGAATCGCCGCCAGCATCCAGTCCGGATGGGCATTGGCGCCAATCTCGGTTGAATCGGCCAGTCGGTCCAGCTGCTCCCGCTCACGCAAATAGCGCCGCAGCAGTGCATTCAGAAGCGGCTTCGCCCAGCTTTTTTTAGCGCCCGCGGCTGCAACCGTCTCAGCAACCGCGGCATAAGGTTTTACGCGCGTATACGCAATCTGATAAAGGCCCAACAGTGCCAGAATGCGCACATCGAGATCCTTGGATTTCAGCGGCTTGTCCAGCAGACAGCCAAGAATCCGGTCGAGACGGAAATACCAGCGCACGGTACCATAACTCAACGCCTGAACGAACGCCCGCTCCTTTCTGTCTGCAAGGCCGATCAACGCAGCCTCGAGAGCCGTCGACAGCGACTGTTGTTCCCCAAGCACGCGGCCGACTGCGCGAGCCGCCAGTGCGCGCGTATTCAGGGGGCTCCCAGCCTCACACCATCGACCCGATGTGCATTGAGAAAAGGCTGCACCGGCATCCGCTTCTTTCCGGCCAATTGAACCTCCAGCAAGCGCAGCACGCCGTTGCCGGTGGCGACGTCCATCCGACCGGCGACACCATCGAGTACGGCGCCCGGTGCCGCATCCGTCCGCTGCACGAGCGCCTCGGCGCGCCAAATACGCAACCGTTCACCATTGAATGAGGTGTATGCCACCGGCCACGGGTTGAAAGCGCGTACCTGCCGCTCCAGCTCCTGCGCCGGCCTGAGCCAGTCCATAAGCGCCTCGCTCTTCTCCACTTTATGGGCATAAGTCACATCCGTCTCGTTCTGCGGCTGCGGCCGCACCGCGCCGGCCGCGAGCACCGAAAGCATCTGCTGCAGTGCCTCGGCACCCAACAGAGCAAGGCGATCCTGCAGCTCAGCCGCCGACTCATGCGGCACAATCGCGCATTCGGCCTGTTTCAGCATGGGACCGGCATCGAGTTTTTTCACCATCTGCATCAACGTCACCCCGGACCGCTCATCGCCCGCCAATAGCGCACGCTGAATCGGCGCCGCGCCGCGCCAGCGCGGCAGCAATGATGCATGAATATTGATGCACCCGAGTCGCGGCGTGTCCAACACCGCCTGCGGCAGCAGCAGACCATAAGCCACGACCACCATCAGATCGGCCTGAAAAGCGGCCAGGCGTTCGCTCTCCTCAGGACCGGTCAATGAATCCGGCTGAACGACCTCGAGCCCATGGGTCTCCGCCAGTACTTTCACGGGGCTCGGCCGAAGGCGCCGCCCGCGCCCCGCCGGACGATCCGGCTGCGTATAAACGGCACATAACTGATGCGTAGAATCCAACAGGATCTGCAGCGTCGGAACAGCAAACTCCGGGGTCCCGGCAAAGACGATCTTCACGAAAAGTTCAAACCGCCGAGCGCGCTTCGCTTGCCGCGCTGTTGTGGAAACGATGGGCCTTTTCCAGTTTTTTTCGAATGCGCTGCCGCTTCAACGGCGACAGATAATCCACGAAAAGCTTGCCGTCCAGATGATCGATCTCATGTTGAATGCAGACCGCCATCAACCCGTCCACGCTTAAGTCGAGAGGCTCGCCGGCCCGGTCGAGCGCACGGACTCGGATTCTCGCCGCCCGTTTGACCGTGTCCACGAAACCGGGAACGGACAAACACCCCTCTTCGGACTCCCTGCACCCATCCTTCTCCGCGATTTTAGGATTGATGAGGCAAAGCGGCGTATTTTTCTCGTCACTGACATCCATGACGATGATCCGCTTGCGGACGTTCACCTGGACCGCCGCCAAACCGACCCCGTCGGCTGCATACATGGTTTCGAGCATGTCGTCCACCACCTGCCGTATCGCATCGTCCACCGCCTCGACGGCTGCTGCCGTCTTGCGCAGCCTGGGATCCGGAAATTCGAGAATATTCAATATAGCCATTGGCTGCACTCCACGCGATTGGTTTTGCTGATCTGGAATTTTAGCTGAAATTAACTACACTTTGAAAGCAGGTCTTCGGACATCAACAGCAATAGCACGACATTTCCCTCCTGCGAGCATCAGAGGAAACCCATATGACTTTTCGCACCCTCACCGCCATTTTTTTCAGCCTCTTTATAAGTATTGCAGCGGCCGCAGGTGAAATCGCACTGAATCCTTCCCACCCCGATCGTTACACCGTCGTCAAGGGCGATACGCTGTGGGGCATTGCCGGGCGCTTCCTGCAGACGCCGTGGGATTGGCCGAAGATCTGGAAGCGCAACCCCAACATCCGAAATCCCGATCTGATCTATCCCGGCGATGTGATCGTGCTGACATACGATGCGAGCGGTCGCGCCTGGCTCAGCTTCGATTCCGATGACAGCAGTCCCACTTCGGGCCGCCTCTCACCTCAAATCCGCAGCAGACCCCTTGAAGAGGCCATTCCGACCATTCCCATCGATGCGATCAAACAATTTCTCACCCAGGCCCGCGTCGTCTCCAAACAGGAAATCGACAATGCTCCGTATATCGTATCCTTCGCCGAAGAACGCCTGCTCGGCGGCGGCGGCGACACCATCTATGTGCGTGCCATCGCCCGCGGTGATATCGATCGCTATACGGTATTCAGACCAGGCAATGCTCTGAAAGATCCGGACACCGACGCAATCCTCGGTTATCAAACGCTGTTCGTCGCCGATACCCTACTGCAGCGTACCGGCGATCCGGCCACTTTGCAACTCCGAAAAACAGCGATGCAGGCGATCGTCGGCGATCGCCTCCTGCCGGTCCCCGAAGAGCGCATTCCGCTCAGTTATCATCCCCGACCGCCGGACCACATGATCACCGGCCATATCATCAGCGTACTGGACGGCGTCACCCAAATCGGACAGTTCAGCGTCGTGACCATCGACCGGGGCCGCCGCCAAGGACTCGAACCGGGGCATGTGCTGGCGATCGATCAAACGGGCCCCAAGATTCGCGACATCGTCTCCAAGTACCCATCAGAGGTCACATTGCCGAATGAAAAAGCCGGTATGCTGATGGTCTTCCGAACCTTCAACCGAGTCAGCTATGCGCTCGTCGTCGAAGCGACCATGCCGATGCACGTATTGGATACCGTGCAAACGCCCTATTAACGTAACTTCTCAACTACCACGGGCGCCGCATAAAATGAAGCAGGAAGCGGGTAGGCCGAGACAAGACCGTCTGCGGCAGGGATGCTGCAGCCGAGCATACAGGGATCGTATTCACCGCGTGTCTTGTCTCGGCCTACCCGCTTCCTGCCCGGACTTTTTGAGAAGTTACCTATTAATGACAAAAAATACCGGGGCTTCAAGAACAACATGGAATCGGAGCAGATTATACGCGGATAAGACGATACATGCGTTCTGCGCACCTGTGCGCTAAAATACTTCAGGCATCTTCGACACCCACCTGAAACGAAAAACCATCGACACCGACGATCTGCGCTATTGGCTTGCTCTGCTGCGAACGCCTCGCGTAGGCAGCAGAACTTTCATCAAGCTGCTGGAAAGAGCGGGTGGTTCGCCGCGTGAGATTTTCGATCAATCACGTCAGGCGCTGTCAACACTGGGACTCAGCGACATCAGTGTCGATGCAATCCAAAAGCCCGACTGGAAGACCGTCGATGAGGATCTGGCGTGGGTGGAACAGGCGCATCACCACCTGATCACCTTGCACGACCCCGCCTATCCCCCCCTCCTCAAAAACATACCCGACCCGCCGCCGCTGCTGTTCGTCCATGGGTCCCTCGCAGCCTTGCGGTCGCATCAACTCGCTATCGTCGGCAGCCGCAATCCTTCGACGGTCGGAAAAACGATCGCCGCGCAGTTCGCTCAAACGTTGGTTCACTGCGGCCTTTCCATTACCAGCGGACTGGCCTTGGGCATCGATGCCGCCAGCCACCGGGGCGCGCTGGATGCCGGCGGCGTGACCCTAGCAGTCGCCGGTACCGGGCCCGACAAGATCTATCCTGCAACCAACAAACGGTTGGCATGCGAGATCATCGAGCACGGCGCGCTGGTCACCGAATTCCCGCCGGGCACCGCCGCACAGGCGCACCATTTCCCACGCCGCAACCGCATCATCAGCGGCATGAGCGTGGGCACACTGGTCGTCGAAGCAGCCAGCCACAGCGGCTCGTTGATTACCGCCAGGCTGGCGCTCGAACAAGGGCGCGAAGTGTTCGCCATCCCCGGGTCGATTCACAACCCCTTGGCGCGAGGCTGCAACGCATTGATCCGGCAGGGCGCCAAACTCGTTGAAACGGCGCGGGACATCCTCGAAGAGATCGGCTCGCTGGCCGCTGCCGCCGAAGCGCTCGATGCAGCCGCAGATTCCGCCGCTCAGCCGGAAGAAGATCTGTCCGAAGAATATCGAAATGTGTTGAAAGAAATTGCATATGCCCCCACAACAGTGGATACTTTAGTCGAGACCACGAAACAATCCGCCGAGAACCTTTCCTCGATGTTGCTGATGCTGGAGCTGCGTGGGTTGATCGCATCAAGCGAGGGCGGCGCGTATTATCGGCTCAAATAATGCTTGATCGGCAAAGCGGCATATGAAAGTGCGGTAAACAGGATATAATCACACCCTCATCAACTGGAAGTTCAGCGATCATGAAAGAAAACGTAGTCGACGTCCTGATTTACCTGTTTGAAAATTATCTGGACAGTGAATCGGAAGTTGTTCCGGATCCTGAGGTATTGCGTACTGAATTGCTCGAAGCGGGATTTCCTCAACCCGAAGTGAACAAAGCCTTTGACTGGCTCGAGTCTTTGACCCCCCAAAAAGAGATCAAAATGGCCAGCCGCGCATTCCGGATATTTGCCGAGCAGGAGATCATAAAACTCGATGTGGAGTGCCGGAATTTGCTGCTGTTTCTCGAGCAGACAGGGATTTTGACGCCGACCAGCAGAGAACTGGTCATCGACCGGGCGATGGCATTGCAAGACGAGGAAATCTCGCTCGACAGCCTGAAATGGATCGTCCTCATGGTACTGTTCAGCCAACCGAATGAAGAGGTCGCTTTCGCTCGCATGGAAGACCTGGTCTACGCCAGCACCCCGGCTGTCATGCACTAACCCGAATCTTTCACAAATTATGCTTGATCTCGCTTGTCTCTTGATTCCACAAGAAATATTTCCTCAGTCGGCCGTAGTCACCGATACGCCACTCCTTCAGAAATTTCCTTGTGAAACCAATATCCGGCGCGATATCGGCGCAAATTTATGAAATATTCGGGCTAAAAGCCGCCCTTACGAAACATCGATTGTCGCCTTTACCAAATGAGTTACAACTTAGTCATCGTCGAGTCACCCGCCAAAGCCAAAACCATCGAAAAATATCTCGGCAAAGAGTTTCATGTACTCGCCTCGTTCGGCCATGTTCGGGACCTGGTCCCAAAAGAAGGGGCGGTCGATCCCGAACATGACTTCAAGATGAAATACGAGCTCATCGAGCGCAATCAAAAACATGTTCAGGCCATCGCCAAAGCAGCGAAAAAAGCCGATGCCCTCTATCTCGCCACGGATCCAGACCGCGAAGGCGAAGCCATTTCATGGCATCTGCTCGAGATCCTGAAACGCAAGAAACTGTTGAACGGCAAACCGATCCACCGCGTCGTCTTTCATGAGATTACGAAAAACGCGATTACGCAGGCGATCGAACATCCGCAAACCCTTTCCGACAATCTCGTCGACGCACAACAGGCCCGCCGCGCCCTCGATTATCTGGTGGGATTCAATCTGTCACCGCTGCTGTGGAAAAAGATTCGCCGTGGTCTGTCGGCAGGACGGGTGCAAAGCCCTGCGCTGCGGCTGATCGCGGAACGCGAAGCCGAAATCGAACAGTTCAAGAGCCGAGAATACTGGACGATCGAGGCAGCAGCCAAAGCCGATACCCAACCATTCAAAGCCAAGCTGACCCATTATCAGTCTGAAAAACTGACCCAGTTCAGCATCGAACAGGAACAGCAGGCGACCAAGATTCGCGACACCCTGCTGGATCTGGCCAACGGTCGCCTGCAGGTCGTCAAAGTCGAGCGCAAACAGCGCAAACGCAACCCGGCCGCACCGTTCATCACCTCGACATTGCAGCAGGAGGCGGCTCGAAAACTGGGCTTTACCACCAGACGCACCATGTCGGTCGCACAGCAACTCTATGAAGGAATCGATATCGGCGTCGAAACGACCGGCCTGATCACCTACATGCGGACCGATTCGGTCACTCTGGCCAACGATGCGATCAGCGAGCTGCGGGAGCTTATCGCGTCCCGCTTCGGCAAAGACACTCTGCCGTCGCAGCCGCGCCGGTACAAAACCAAATCGAAAAATGCCCAGGAAGCGCACGAAGCCATCCGTCCGACCAATGCCCATCGCCAGCCGGATGCCATCAAGGCGCATCTCAGCAGCGACCAGTACAAGCTGTACAATCTGATCTGGAAACGAACCGTTGCCTGCCAAATGATTCATGCAACGATCAATACCATCGCCGTCGACCTGGCCTGCGGCAACGAAGAGAACCTGTTTCGAGCGACCGGCTCCACCATCGTCAATCCCGGATTCATGGCCGTTTACCTCGAAGGCAAGGACGACACCAAAGAGAGCGACGACAAGGAGACCTTTCTGCCGTCACTGCAAGAGGGCCAATACGTGGCACTCGATGACATCATTCAGCAGCAGCATTTCACCGAACCGCCGCCGCGCTACAGCGAAGCCAGCCTGGTGAAGGCACTGGAGGAGTACGGCATCGGCCGCCCCTCCACCTATGCATCGATCATCGCCACCCTGCAACAGCGCAACTATGCGGTGCTGGAAAAGAAACGTTTTCATCTCACCGACGTCGGCCGCATCGTCAACAAATTTTTGACCGAGCATTTCACCAAATATGTCGACTACGGTTTCACTGCCGACCTGGAAGACCAGCTCGATGCCGTATCACGGGGTGAAAAAAATTGGATTCCGCTGATGCGGGAATTCTGGCAACCGTTCAAGACGCTGATCGGAGAGAAGGACGAAAGCGTCCAGCGCAAAGATGTCACCCAGGAGATGCTGGACGAGAAGTGCCCCGAATGCGGCAGCCAGCTTTCGATCCGTCTCGGCCGCAACGGGCGCTTCATCGGCTGTACCACCTACCCGGAATGCAAATACACGCGCAATCTGAACGATGACTCGGCACAGCCGGAAGCGGAGATCGTGGAGGGACGCACCTGCCCCAAATGCAACGGGCCGCTGGCGATCAAGACCGGCCGCTACGGCAAATTCATCGGCTGCAACAACTATCCGAAATGCCGCTACATCGAACCGTTGGAAAAACCGGTCGATACCGGTGTGGCCTGCCCGCAGTGTCACAAAGGTACCTTGCTCAAACGCAAGTCACGCAACGGCAAGATCTTCTACTCCTGCTCGACCTACCCGA
>Ga0114931_10004076_pt1 | contig 18310 bp, 16 predicted proteins | sample 2SBtaG_FD_89579 | JGI IMG/M metagenome (GOLD analysis project Ga0114931, IMG submission 89579) | Deep subsurface microbial communities from Kolumbo volcano to uncover new lineages of life (NeLLi) - 2SBTROV14_V59a metaG | ecosystem: Environmental > Aquatic > Marine > Volcanic | place: Kolumbo...
GATCACAGACGAGTTGGGCATCTTCCTGTAGTGTAATTCCGCAAACTTTCACCTGAACATTCATCCTGTTATTTCTTGTAAATGCTGAATGAATGCCCGGCAGGCTTGCCCCGGATCTTTCTCGGCCATGAATAGTTCACCAATTAACCATCCATCAAAACCGGCCTGCGACAACATTCGTGCATCTTCCGGCGAGTGAATGCCGCTTTCTGCAATTTTTGTTATCGAATTGTCTAACTGACTGACCAGAGCAACAGAAGCGGACAGGTCAACTTCAAAAGTATCCAGATTTCGATTGTTCACCCCTATCATTGATTCCAATCCCGACAGCTTATCTAAGTCAGACGGGCTGTGGACTTCCACCAAGGTCTCCAATCCTATATCACCCGCTATCCTTTGGAAGTTTTTGATTTGTTGTGGTGTTAGAATACAAGCAATCAACAAAATACAATCAGCTCCCATGGATTTTGACTCAATAATTTGCCACTCATCCACCATAAATTCCTTCCGAAGAAGTGGGAGATATGAAATTTTCCTGATTTCTTCAAAATCATTAGAACAAGCTTTAAAAAACGGTTTGTCTGTTAGAACAGATATTCCTGAAACTCCTGCTTCCATATAGCCATTCACTATCTTTTGTGGGTCGGCCATATCATGGATTATGCCTTTGGAAGGAGATGCCCGCTTGAACTCGGCAATGACGCCGGTCCCGTTGATAATATTACCTTGTAAAGATCGTGTCATCCTTTGAAATGTATCTGATTTCTCCAGGTCAGACATGCTCTTATCTCCCTTCAACTTCTGCACCTCCTGTTTTTTCGAGCGCACTATTTTCTCCAGGATGTTCATATCAACTTAAAACAGCTTTCAATGTTGCAAGCGCCTTACCTGAACTTAATGCATCCGTGGCCTCCCCTACACAATCATTCAGTGTTTTATTTTGGTTAAAACATCGAATGGCAAGCGCAGCGTTGGCAATCACTACCGAATTCTGGGCCTGAGTGCCTTTACCCTCGAGTATCTTCATAAAGATGGAGGCTGCTGTCTCAACCGAATCACCTCCATTGAGCTCACTTTCTTTCACCAAGGAAAGACCTAAATCTGCCGGATCAAGGGTACTATCCAACACATTGGTGATCACTCGCACACCCCCCGTAAGCGAGATTTCATCGTAGCCATCTAATGAATGAACCACAGTAAACTGCTTGTCAGATTCCTGAAGCAGGTAATGGTAGAGCCTGGCTACCTGCAGATTAAATACCCCAACCATTTGATAGTGAGGCTGAGCCGGATTTACCAGAGGACCAAGAAGATTAAAAAAAGTCTTTACCTTAAGACCTCGTCTTACCGGTCCTACGGCTTTCATGGCCGGATGAAACAAAGGAGCATGCATGAAACATATATTGTGCCTATCCAATTGTTTAAACAAAATGTCATTATCATTTGTAAAAGTATAGCCTAAGTATTCAAGTACATCTGAAGAACCTGATACCGACGAAACGCCGTAGTTCCCGTGTTTCGTTACCTTGTAACCCGCCGCAGCGGTGACCAGGGATGCCAACGTAGAGATATTAAAGGTGTTCTTACCATCACCACCGGTTCCACATAGATCTATGGTGCAATGGTCTTCCGTTTTAAGAGGGATGGCCAACTCTAAGAGAGCCTCTCGAAATCCGGTGAGTTCTTCTACTCCAATACTTCGCATCAGATAGGTCGTCATAAATGCTGCCATCTGAATTTCAGAAAACTCTTCCCTGGCCATTCGCAGCAATACCTCTCTTGATTGATCCCGGGTAAGGGGTTCCTGATTGATGAGCTGGTTAAGTATTTTATTCATTTATCACTTAATTATAGTATAGTTATCTAACTGATTTTGAGAAAATTACGAAATATCTTGTAGCCTTGATTAGTGAGAAAAGACTCAGGATGAAATTGTACTCCTTTTACCGGATACTTCTTATGCGTGACTCCCATAATTCTTTGTTCTGAATCAATGCAATTTACTTCAAGGTCATCCGGAAGATCATCTGAATTGGCCACCCAAGAATGATATCGGGCAGCAGTAAACAGATCAGTCATTCCCGAATATATTTGTTCGTCGAGCTTGGTGATCTGCAGTTGTGCACTGACCCCATGAAACACATGATCCAGGTTGATCAGGGACCCGCCAAAGGCTTCAACAATGGCTTGATGACCCAGGCATACGCCCAGGATAGGTTTCCGTTCGGCAAATGTGCTGATAATCTGTAATAACGAGCCGGCTTCCTTCGGTAAGCCTGGGCCGGGAGATAGTATCAAATGTGAGAATGACTCAATTTCATCCATTGATATCTTGTCATTTCGCCTGACCGAAGGACTCTCATGGGTAAGTTGAGTTACCGCATGAACGAGGTTATACGTAAATGAATCGTAATTATCGATGATCAATACCTTTCCCATCTTCTAATTACAGCTTTTCAGCAAGCTTAATAGCCTGACGCATGGCTCCAACTTTATTTTCCACTTCTTTTAATTCATTTTTTTCCCTGGAATCAATGACAATACCTGCTCCTGCCTGGTAAAATAGTAGATGGTTGCGGGACATCAAACTACGAATAGTGATGGCCATGTTTACATTGCCTTCCATACTCATATATCCAATAGCACCTCCATAGAAACCCCTGGCATTAGGTTCATACCTGGCAATTAGTTCAATTGCTTTGTACTTGGGGGCTCCCGTGAGTGTTCCGGCAGGAAAAGAGTCTTCGAAAACCTGGAACCCACTGGCGTCATCGTTCTTTTGGCCTACTACCTTAGACACCAGATGAATGACATGGCTGAAGTACTGGATGATCTTGTTACTGGAAACACCAACCTCATTACAATTTTTTGACAAATCATTACGAGCCAGATCCACTAACATGTTGTGTTCTGCATTTTCCTTAGGATCCTCTGATAATCTGATCGCCAATGCATGGTCTTCTTCGGCAATACCTGTTCGTTTTATGGTCCCGGCGATAGGATGAATTTCGGCCTTCCCCTCACGAATAACCAACTGGGCTTCAGGAGATGAACCCATGATCCTAAAGTCTCCATAATCAAAATAAAAAAGATAGGGCGACGGATTGATGGCCCTCAACGCCCGGTAAACGTTAAAATCATCTCCTTTGAATGACTGCACAAACCTGCGACTTAAAACGAGTTGAAAGACATCACCACGTTTGCAATGGGCTTTGGCCTTGGTTACAAGGGACATATAATCAGCATCACTCAAGTTAGTATCAACTTCTCCTGCGGTAAACTGAAAAACTCCTGCAGATTGCCGGTTTACCAGGGAAATGATCTCATGCATCTTCGATGGCTCATCTCCAACCCTGTTTTCAAGGATGGTTAAACCATTGGAATAATGATCAAAAGCAATCACATATCTAAAAAAATGGAATTGTACATCGGGAATATGCTCTGGTTCTACCTTATGCAATGGCATGGTATCATAGTATCGGACCGCTTCAAACGCAAAATATCCAAACATCCCATTAAATTTCTTTGCCAATGGGTGCCCACTTAAAATCTCATGTTCCTCATAAAATTTTTCAAGCGTTGGGGTTAATTCATTTCGCTTTATGGTTCCTTTTCTCTGATTGGGGCCCCTTATTTCGTACTTTCCATCATCCAGGATGAACGATGACAAAGGATCAAAACCAATGAAAGAAAAACTGTTTTCCTTGCTTTCATAGTCCGAGCTTTCGAGCATAAGTAATACAGGAAACTGCTCCCTGATTTTTAAAAACAAACCAACCGGAGTGGTAAGGTCCGAAAGTTGCTCATGTACATTTGTTTTAATTTTTGTCATTTTTCTAAATTAAAAACGGCTTGCTGAGAGATTTCAGCAAGCCGTGTATAAGTAATTGGTTAACGAGCTATCTAGTCTCTCAATGTCTGAAAAACATGTAGCCACCACCAATATGATCTTGTCAAATACATGAAGGACAAATGTAGGAGTAAAAATCTAATTAAGAAGAATAACGAAATTATTTTTCTTGATCAGTTGTGTTTTGCGGCATTAAGGCGTTTCATTTTCCTGTATCGCTGGTTTTCCCTTACCGATCCAATGAAATCAATCAGGCGCTTCAACCAATCGTAGTAAAGCGCCAACATTAAAAATCCGGACATGAGCCAAATAATAAGAATATTGAAATAAAAGGTATCAAGGACCAAACCAAAAATGGCCTTCTCCGAAGCATAGAATTTAGACCTGTAATCAAACCAGTTCGCAGTATTTGGTTTGTAATAAATAGGATATATCTTCATGATCAGGTTTTTTCCTTTCGTTACGATGCGCGGTAAACTTTGGGTGTGCTCCACCATGGCCTTAACTGCATCATTTTGATAGGTTTGGCGAAAGGTAGTCAGGTCTATTCCCGGGTTGGCCGTCTTGAATTCATCCTCTTTCTTTTCTCTTTTCTCTAATGCAGCGATATGTTTCCGTTGATAGTTAGCCTTAAGCACTTTCAAGAAGTTTTTGGTTAATTCCAAGGTAGCAGAATCCACATCAGAAGGCAATAATCTACTATAAGTAGGAAAATGCTGGAAGCCTACCCGCTGGAGTTCATGTTCAATGCTATTTCTGATTATTGCCAGATTGGATGCCACTTGCTCATTTTGCTTGAACCCTGGTTTGGAAAACTCAGAATTCACCTTAGCAAATATGTTTTCGAGCCTGGGAACATAGTAAGATTTGCTATACTCGTTAAGGGCGACTTCACGATCGACATTGAAAAAATACGACTCATACGGGTTGTCTTTGAACTGCCGGACATTCAATGCTTCAAACCCCCATCTGGAGACCATCATATCACCTACCAGGGGAATCCTGTCAGCAGCAGTCATTTGATAATTAAATTTATCAAAACTGATGATCACCCCACTCAGAACTAATTGAGGTATCAACAGTATGGGAATAAGCACATACACGGTTACCGCTGTCTTAAACGCTGAGGAAATATTGAGTCCAAGAAGGTTGGCAAAACAAGAGACTGAAAACAATATGATCCAGGTGCTGAAGGTCATTCCTTTGATTTCGAGGATGAGGTTGCCGAGAATGACAAAACAAAACGTCTGCACGGCCGATATCGAGAACAGGATAGATACTTTCGAGGTCAGGTAGCTCATCCTGCTCAGGTGAAGAAACGATTCCCGCTTAAGATTTTTTCGGTCTTTTATAATTTCTTCGGCACTCAGGGTAAGTCCCATAAACAAAGCGACGATTACCGCCATAAAAAAGAATATGGGAATATTGGAGTTTTTCGAAAACACATATTCCTTCTCTTGATCGATGGTTGAATAAAACTTGATCAGATAGGCAAGAAACAAGGCCAATACCGGTGCTTCCAGGAAAGTGATAAGCAGATACTGCTTATTCATTAGTTTGGTCTTTATATCCCGGATAGAGAAGATTTTTAACTGTTTTAACATCCCCGGGATCTTTTGGCTTACCTTGATCTTATCACTGCTTTCTTCTATGGGAGGGATCTCAATATTCTTTTTATAATATTTGTACCATTGCTTGGGAGGGATCTTCCTTCGTTCTGTGAATCTCCCGTATTCGTTCACCACCCTGGCTTCTATGATATTGAATATCTGTTCAGAGTTTACATTGCCACATTCAGCACAGGCCCCTTGTTCCTTGTTCACCATGTTGACAATACTTTTGAAATACACCAGGGCTTCTACCGGATTCCCATAATACACTTGGTAACCTCCAACATCCAGGATTAGGAGGGTATCCATCATTTTAAATATATCAGATGAGGGCTGGTGAATAACCACAAACACCATCTTGCCATTCAGAGTCAATTCTTTTAGTAAGTCCATGATGTTCACGGAATCCCTGGATGATAACCCTGAGGTAGGCTCATCAACAAACAAAATGGAAGGAGCCCTTAATAACTCCAAACCTATATTAAGTCGTTTTCGCTGACCACCACTAATCGTTTTATCCAGGGGTGAACCCACGCGCAATGATTTGATCTCAGACAAACCAAGGCTTTTCAGGGTCTTGGAAACCAGTTTGCTGGTGGCTTGTTCACTGAGATAGCCGAAACAGAGACGTGCCGCATAGTACAGGTTCTCATATACGGTAAGCTCATCGATGAGGAAGTCGTCCTGAGGCACAAACCCTACTACTCCCTGTAGCCACTCAGGTTTTTCATAAACATCGATCCCGTTAATGATCACCTGGCCGGATGTTGGTGGCTCACTGCCATTAAGTACGTTTAATAAGGTTGACTTTCCTGAGCCCGATGCTCCCATGAGACCAATGAGCTTTCCGCCCTGTTCGGCAATAGTGATCGGATGTAGCCCGATCGTACCTGACCTGAACATGTAGGTAATTTTTTTCGCTTCAAAGGAGATAGTAGAACTAACTTCCCCTGACCGGAAACAGGTGATCACGTCGCTATAATATATAGGTTGTACCTGTGACCCTCGTATGGTGCTTCCCGTAGGAAACACGTAGGCCTTCCGGCTGCGAAGGTTGAAATCATTCAGGGTGAGGGCCGATATACCCAGATACTTAACGAAATATATACCGGCATCATGGATCCTCAAAAAAGCCATGATCCCAGTAATCTTTGGCCTGACCAAATGCCGGCTCATGAACTCATGGGGTATGGACCCCTCATCAACAATCAGGAAATCTTTGGAATCCATTTCATCCATATCCTGGGCGGTTAGGAAGTGGGTAATATTATCAATATTCTTTTGCTTGATCTTGAGCACCTCACCGATGTAAAAGATCAGATTGCTTTGTCGCTCTGAAATGTTGCCGTCCTGCAGCATCATCTCAATGAGTTTTAAGAGGAGAACAATTTTCTGCTGACGGGTTAAACCTTCGTTGATCTGTTTGCACATCTCCATGATGTTCGACCAGTCATCAACATACTCAATGGTATCATTACTGGCATCCTCCAGTTCTGGCGGATTCTCAATGGAGTGCTCCAGATGTTTTTCAAATAGTGTAATAAATGAAGGAACAGTATCGTGCGACACATGAATGGCCAGAAACTCACGGAGGTTGTCTTTCTCATCATCGGTAACCCGTTCTTTGGCAACAATCGCAAATAACTGGATAATTACCTTTAGGAGCTCTTCATTCATTGGTTAGGAGTGAGGAAGCAAAATAATAAAAAATAATATATTTAAGTGCTCTCCAGAGGTTGGCTAGGCATCTTTTATGGCCACCATGTCGGCCAGGATCAACAAGCCCTCTTTCAAATACTGGTCTTTAAGGTTTAATCCACTATCTTCAGACGTTCCTGTTTCGGTGTTCACAACCTGACCTTCCATCTTCTGTAACGACTTACGTCGTTCCTCATCTTTTTTATGTTTTTCCAACCGTTTGGTTTCGTTGAGTGATATTTCCTTAATGTTTCTGTTCTCCCGCATCTCCTTGGCTGTTTCAACAAGTTCCTGCAAGCCCTTGTCTGTCTTCAACCGCTCATTGTACCTTTTGTTTAACTCAGCAATCAATTTCGGATCGAGGTCATTTACGGGTCTAAATGAGCTAGACTTTATTTTATCGTATGGCATAGCACTTGGATAGGTACTTTCTCCATAAACCTGGGCGTCATACTCTGACGGCAACTTGAGGTCGGGTTTAACTCCTATATTTTGTGTACTTCCACCATTAACACGGTAGTATTTAGCCATGGTGAGTTTCAACTGGCCCAGTTTATCCTTCTCTTTAGGTATAAATCTCTGAAGAGAAAGAAGATTCTGGACGGTCCCTTTACCAAACGTTTGTTCACCTACGATCAAACCTCTCTTATAATCCTGGATGGCTGCCGAAAAGATCTCAGAAGCCGAAGCGCTCAAACGACTGGTTAGAATTGTCAGGGGACCGTCATAAAATACCGAACCGCTTTCGTCATTTTCTTCTTCAATTCTGCCCCCAAAATCTTTTACCTGAACTACCGGACCGTTTTTAATAAAAAGACCGGTAAGTTCTATGGCTTCATCCAACGCTCCACCACCATTTCTTCTCAGATCAATAAGCAGTCCGTTAATATGTTTTTCTTTCAGATCTGTAATCAGCTTTTTAACATCCCTTGTAGTACTATTATATTCTTTATCCCCTTCCCGGGCATCTTTAAAATTTTTATAAAAAGAAGGAATGGTAATAACTCCCAGCGTATATGGTTTGCCCTCGTGTTTGAACGAAACCACTTTACTTTCAGCCCGGGCATCTTCCAGGTTGATTTTATCGCGCACAATACGTACCACAAAAGGCATGGCTGAGGCTCCATCCTCTGCTTTCAAGACATTCAATATGACCACTGTTCCTTTTTTTCCCCGGATCAACTGTACAACATCGTCATTTCTCCAACCAACCACATCAACCATCTCCCCGGCATCACCCTGAGCCACACCAACGATTTTGTCATTTTCATGGATCAAGTTGCTCTTAAATGCGGGACCTCCCGGTACTACACTAACCACAATCGTATAATCCCCATCCTTGCTTAACCTTGCCCCAATGCCTTCCAATGATTTCGACATTTCGATGTCAAAATTCTCGGCAGTAATAGGGCTGAAATAACTTGTATGCGGATCCAGAGCCTCGGTAAAGCTGTTCATAAAAACCTGATACACATCTTCACTCTTATATTGCTGAATGATCGTTCGGAACCTCTTATATCTCTTTTTCAATACACTAACCGCAGCACTGTCTGATTTACCGGACAACTTCAGGCTGAGCATTTCATTTTTTACATATTTACGCCATGTTTCATCCAATTTCTCCGGAGTGGATAGCCAGTCCACACTATCACGGTCAACTTTGAAATATTCATCTTTTGTGAAGTCAAAACCCTTCTCTAACAGAGCGTCCACATGCTGCAATCGTTCATAATACCGCTGCTTGAACACCGCAAATATTTGATAGGGAACACTCAGTGAGCCTCTCTTTAAACTGTCATCGATGGATAACCTATATCGATCGAATCCGTTGATATCAGATTTCAGGAAGTAGAGCTTGCTATGGTCGAGAGCATCCAGGTAATTATGATAAATTACGGCAGACAATGAATCACTCAAAGGCACCTTCCCATAATGATAGGCATTGAGCAGCTGAGTAATCAGTACCGTTTCGCTTACATTTTTTCGTTGTGGTTTAAGGACAATGATGCTGTCGTTGACCTTGAACTGCAAAGTAAAGGCTGGAATGGCATCCACAGGATCATAGGAGGTCCGTTTGAAGGGGAATATGGCGAAGCCTGCAATTACCAAGACTATCGGCAGGATATATATTAATTTCTTTTTGATCATCTCTATCATTTCTTTAAGTTCATTTACGTAAATCAGGGTAAAATGATTAACGCCATATCATCCATTATGTAAGCGGTGATTAAATAAAAAATAATGATCACCCCCTTTATGACTCCCTTACGGTATCAAAGTTAAAGTTCTCAAGAAACTCGGAAGCTTGTTTAGTGTTTTGAAAGAAAAATTCCTTTTTATCCCCTTTATTTGACACGATTTCAATCATGATCGACTTCACCTGACGTTGTCCCTTTAACACATAGTCCTTCGGTAACTGATATTCACTAATCGAATCGATAAGCTTTGCAATAGGCACTTTGGTATGCCGAACGGACTGACAATAGGTGCACTTATAATGCTTAATCAGTACACCTTCCTCTTCTCTGGTTGCAGGTTTTACAATCTCTTCATTCTCCAATGTTAAAGTTTGAAAATTACAAGACCCACACTTGAGCGCTTCCAGGTATCCCGGGTATTTTTCTATTTGCACCTCCTTGGTTTTTTCATCCACCCAGACATCATAATCCACTGAAAAAACATTTTCCTCAGCCTGCATCCCTTGATCGAGGTGTACATCCTCTTCTTCCTCGCTAAGCAATCGCATTTTATTTCCATCCTTTGATATTCTGGGAGCATATCTCAGCTTGACCAGTTGCTTTTCTAACATCCCCGGATAGTAAAATTTGAGAATGAGGTAGTTTACATAGGCCACCAATGTAGCCACACATAAGCTGATAAATGCACGAACAAAAACATATACAAGACTCTTTACAATGGTTGCATCGCCAATGGTATTGCCGATGAAAAATATTGCGGCAGAGAAAACGATGAAAATAAGCTGATATTGACGAACCTGGTTGAGCTTTAGAAAATCGTATTTCCCTTTATTCGTTTTGATAGAAGAAAATCTAAACTTATGAATGACTAGCAAAATAATAGAAGCGATAAACGAAGCGGCCGCCAGGATATACATAACCTGGTGCCATTTGTCAAGAAAATCAATATAAGATTGGCTGGGGCCGTACATGTTTTTTTAAGACAACTAGTTAATAATTATTATTCCTGTAATTTACTCGCAAATAACGTACTTTAAAGTGAAAAGCCATTAATTTGAATTTGAGATGCCGACATTTTTTTTCAAATGGTTAGCACGACTGAACAAACTGATCCTGCCACGATACAGCAAGTGGGATCTAACCCGCCTATCATCCTTTGACAAGGTCATCATCGCCTACCGGTACTACATCACCAAACGCTCTTTGGATAAATAAATCCTAGTCTGCGATCAACAATTTACGAGGGTAAAACATACCTGATCATCCATAATCAGTCCAAACGAGCCAACAAAAACCAGAAATATAGTTTTGAAAATATTTGTGTATTTTTACTCAATTATATTTTGTTATTATTCCTGTTATGATTATAATTGTATATATATTTAATATTTATTTGTGAATAAATACACTAAAATGACCAGATTTGAACAAAAGAAGATCGAAATGGAGTTTCATCGGTTTACTCGAATGAACTTTGAAAGTCCCACAGAATGCCGCAGTTTAGGCCAGCTTCAGTATTACATTCATGAATTGAGTGATAAGATAAAAGAGCTCAAATCCGCCTTTAATTATGTTCCGAATCATGCCTATGTCCTGCTAAATCAGTACAACCAGAAACAAAACCGATTGATTTTCAGTAACTTTCAGGAGATTTATAGTTGATGATGTGGCCCTCTTCCATTGCCTTTGTCCCCTCCCCTATTCCTTTTGATTATGATGAATCTTATCTGGCACTGGCCAATAAATCGGGAAGAATGCAGTATTATAGGGAACCGAGAGGTCATAAAAGAGAACGGGTAGGTCGGACCGATTTTCTTCAGGCTTTTAACAAGCATGTTATCCTGGCACTGGTGCCCATCCAAAGCTCAAATCCTGTTTTTCAATTCAAGTTTTTCATAAAATTCCGATCTTAATGCTCGTTCTTTCGTTTTCTATCGCATGGCCAACGTAAGATACAGCGTGGTTTTCGGTTATAAAGACGTAGCCGACAGGTTCATTCCCCAGGGAGAGATCTATCTGAGGGGCGCCTCCCTGGAGCAGGCCAAAATCATTTTCAAGTCTCTGCCTCAAGATGTCCAGGAGGGCGAAGTAGTGGTACGACTATACGAGCGATACTATGATAAGCACCTGGAACCCGATCTTAATTACGAAAAGACTGAGTATACCATTGAAACCGACAAGGCCGGGCTTCAAAAGATACTAACCTTTCTCACCAAAAAAGATTAACTCAGTTTTCACTCCATGCGCAACATGTCCACGGAGTTGGTTTGGGCCCCTTTCACCATTTGATAAGCCAAGGCCAACCAACTGATCAATAGTATGGATCCTACGGCCAGAGCAAAAATTTCCCAGGAAACCGGAATATGATAGGCGAATGTAGCTAACCAGGTATTGGCAATCCAGATTGAGGGTAATATAGCCAGACCGGATCCCAGCAGAATCAACCATGAATAACGTCGTAGCTGTATTAGCATGACCTGAAGGTTCGATGCACCTAAAATTTTACGAATCCCAAATTCTTTACCACGCCGGGCAACATCATAGGAGGACAAGCCATACAACCCAATAATAGCCAACAGTATGGCAAGCAACATGCCTGCTCCGGCAAACCGTTCCATCCTTATGTCATCATTGTACTGCTCATCAATGCCGGACTTGAAAAATCCATATTGCAAGGGATGATCTGCATCAATCTCTTTCCAGTGTTTTTTGATCAGATCAATTACACTGGAGAATTTATCAGGCGCAATGCGTATGGATAGGTATCCAAACCAAGTGGGCTCCATGAATAAGACCAAGGGTTGAATCGACTCATGCATTGATCTGAAGTGAAAATCCTTGACCACACCAATGACAGGTCCCGGCTCCCTGTCAATGGCAGGCATAGCGATGGTCTTACCAATTGGACGGTCCCAGCTAAAAGCTTTGGCGGCAGTTTCATTGATCAGGTAGGCCGAATGATCCGCAGGCCTTCGCTGATCAAACCCACGACCCTGTACCAGCTTTAGCTGATAGGTAGTAATAAACTCTTCATCAATGATCAACATCCTTGTCTCGGGTACTTGTTCAGGATCAATCCCTTCCGGAAGTAACCGAATACCATAGTCTCCCCCTCCAGGCAGATTGGCAGACAGCGAACTGGACAAGACACCCGGCATTTCATTGAACGGGTGCTTAAATCCAGGTACATCTTTGATCAGGCCCGGGTCATTCACCACTATGTTGATAATATTGTCTTTAACATAACCAAGTGGTTTTGTGTTGATGAAACGTAACTGACTCTGCATGACCAATACCACAATGATCATCACAAGAGACAGGGTGATCTGGCCAACAACCAATATCGCCCGAATACGGCCCTTACTTATATGGGATGGGCCTGAACTAAATAGTCGGTTAGAAATTGAAGACATTATCACGGATTGGAAAATGGTCGTCAGCAGGGATATGCCCAGTATCAGGCCCAATGCTGCCAGGAAGAACGTACCCGTAGTGAATGCTGGCAGCGTAAGATGGATCCCTAAAAGTTGATTTATATAAGGCAAAAGAAAAACGACCCATCCAACTGATAACAAGGCAGCCACTACAACAAGGAATGAAGATTCTACCAAGAGCTGGGACCAAAAATCAACCCGTGTTGCACCCAGCGATTTTCTTACCCCAAGCTCCATGTAACGCTGAGCTACAATAGATGCCTGCATATTACTAAAATTAGCGCAGGTGATCAGCAGCAAGAAAACACCAATCCCACCAATGAGATAGATGAACATCATACTTGAGTTTTCACCAATCTCCCTGTGCAGGTGGGAATGAAGATGGATTGACGACAGCGGCTGAAATTTTATGTGTGCATCTTGGGTTTCCGGTTCATTCAGTTGGGAAATAAATATTTTTGAGAGCTCTTCCTCTAAAAGCCCCAGGCTATGGTGGTCAGGTAGGTAGGCATAGGTGTAATACTGCGTCCTGTTCCATTGCTCCTTCCATCCCCTCGTATCGTCTTCCATGGGTAGCAGGTAGTCAAAATGAAAATGACTCGTCTCAGGAACATCATTGATTACTGCTCCTACCCGGTAAGGCTTGTCTTCAATGGTGATCGAAGCGCCAATGGGGTTTTTGTTATTGAAGTATTTTTTGCTGAACGACTCTGTCAATACTATACTCCCTGAAGAGCTTAAACTACGTTCGGCATCTCCATAAATTGAGGTGAAAGTAAATACATCAAAAAATGAAGGATCAGCATACATGCCTCCTTCCTCGTACTGTTTTAGGTCATTTATAGTAAACAACCGGCTGGGCATCCAGGCCAGTCTGGTCACCGACACCACCTGGGGAATGCTTTCATGTATGGCAGGTGCTAATGGACCGGAAACTTTAGCGATACCTGACCCGGGCACATCATCCCCTAATAAAACAATCCTAAAGATATCATGATAGTGCTCATTGTAGCGATCATACTGCAGCTCCCTCCTGATCACCATGAATATGATCAAGGCACAAGCGATGCTTAAGGACAGACTTGATAGGTTGATAAGAGCAAAGGACTTATTATGCCGGAGATTACGAAGTCCTGTTTTAAGGTAATTTGAAATAAAATACATGTCTTTGGGCTTGATAAATCTTGGATGAAAAAATCGAATCGTGTGCCATCTGAAAAACCTGACCACATCCCACGCAAACCATAAGTCGGCCCGTCGTCCCCAGCCTGAGTTAAGCCTTTTTTGATTCAGTTCAGCCAGGTCGCCTTCAATCTCTTCAAGAAGATCGGGTCGGCAATACCACCGTAGAAAATTCAAAAGACAGGTTTTTAATCTATGCATGCGTAATGTTTAAGGATATTTTGAAGTCAAAACCCGGCAGGTTTTCATACATCCTATTGCGCACCATCCTGATTTCCTGAAGCGCTTTCAAACCTGAAGGTGTTAGACTAAAAAGACGTTTTCTTCTACCCCCACGGATAGCTAGAGATGGTCCAAATTTAGATCTTACCAACCCTTTTTTCTCCATCCGGTGCATGACGGTATGTACAGCACTGATGTTCACCTGCCTTGAAGCACACTGATACAGTCTCTCTTGCACGGAAACACCATAAGCATCATCATCTAACATTGCAATGGTTAAGAGGATCAGCTCTTCCAGCTCGCCTAAATGAATACCTTTCATTAATATAATATTTGTTCTACAAACACAAATGTAATATATATGTTTCATATTTGTATATGATATGAACATGCCCTGACCAATCCTACTCAGCCTTGCCGGATAAGTGTAGATGCTATTGTGAGATAATGCTTCTTTTGGCATGCCAACAGGCCTTGACAACCATGAGATTCCCCTCAACTGCCGTTGGACTTTACACACTTCCTTATTAGCCACATACCAGGTTGACAATGATTATTTTTCAAGTGTGAATATAATTTCCCCCTTTTTAATTCCGATTCCATACGTATGGTTCCACCACTTTTTTCTACTATTTTTTTAACAGTTGCTAGCCCAATTCCATTTCCGGTAGAACCAAATCTATCATGATTCGTCAGTATGCTAAATATGTAGAATATTTTCTTATGGTATTTACAAGGAATTCCGGGACCATTATCCTGAACATAAAATTCTTAGTGGGTAGCCGATGGATTTACAGACTATGTGTTTGGCCAATGGATTAACCTCAGCAATACCTTATTTGCTAACTTTTATCATTGAATTCTCAGGGTCGCTTTAGAAAACTGACAACGTTTCGTGTAACCTGTGTTTTAATGTGGTTTAGGTTTTGTTATAAGCTTTTACTTTTAGCTACCACAAAATGCTCGAGTTTGAAAATGTGATCTTCAGGAAGGGTTCTGCCAACAGGTGTAAAGTATACAGCGTTGAGGTCAGCTAACGTTCTATTTTCTGTGATCGAAAACCCATGTTGAGAAAGCATACCTTCAATTTCTTCAGCTGAGTAGAATGATATCCATGGTTCCCCAACCTTAGATGCTAATCTCTTTATTGTTTCAGCTCTCTTTTCGGCATTGGGGTAACCCTTACCAAAGCAGTCCTTAGGATTTTCATTTAGTAGTTTGTCCACGTACGAAATAAAAAAAGTAGCTCTTGTTTTTTGAGTTAGTTCAGCTAGTTCTTCTAACGTTGAATTAATAGCACCTTTCGATATATACTGTGAGACACCTTCAAGCGTGAAAACTGTAGGTTTATTTTGATCAAAACCTGCATTCAAAAGCTGTTCTTTGAGAGTCTGGTGATTAAAGTCGACACCTACATACGTGACGTTTTCTGAATTAGGCAGGTTTTTGGGAAGCTTAGCGCGCTTTCTTAGCTGCACTTCAGGCTGATCAACCTCAAATACTTTCAACGTAGGTGGAAGAGCGAGCCGATGTGCTCGTAAGTCATATCCAGCACCTAGAATGACATATTGTTCTGCCTGACTAGCAGTACTTTTTTCGATAAGGTCATCTATGAATCGAGTACGGGAAATTAAATGTTCGTGAAAACCAGGTGCAAACTTTTGAGTCAACCAAACACTCAGCTTGTGCCCCATAAGTTTGATTATAGTTGCCCCAAGTACAAACTTGTCGGCATAAGGGTCATAGATGATACGTTTATCAGGTTTAGCGAGTGATTCAATCAATCGCTGTTTCGCAACCCCTTGGGCAGTACCATCTTTTCTAAACATCCCATCACTCATTGTTTGTACTTAATGCTTGGTTTATTAATTTCTTGCAACGGCCATGGCTATGGCAAGTGCGGGTTTTAAAACTGTTTACTTGTCCGCCTACCGTAAAGTTTATTAGTTGCAATATCCTAATTCTTCCGCAGTAACCCCGCATTTGCTATAGCCGATGTTGTGCTTTCGTGCTTTTTTCTTTTCCGTCAGTGTGTGAGATTAGACACACTCTTTGACAAGCCTTGGCTTTTGCGGCTGCTTTGAGCGGCTTGGCAATGTGTGTGGCTGTGAAGGGCTGGCATATTCAAACACTTTTTATTTTTTTCTTTCCATTCTTAACCCTCTTTCAATAAGAAAGTCATTTATGTCAATACAGCGAACACCGTTTCTCTCTGACACCGCTGGAATCTTATTATTTTTTGTTTTGCTTTCACTTGCTATAAGTGTGCAATTATGCACCTTGCAATAACCAATTAAGTAAGGGTCTGCTTCTTCTTTTCCTTCTGCTTGCTTTCGTGCATTTAAAAAGCCTGTTTTGTACTCAGCATTTATAATCGGTATAGCTTCGTTGAAACTTGATGCATCTGTATCAACCACTAAATACTTTTTCCACTTTTTAACCCACTTTTTAAAAAAATCCTCTTTGCCTTCATAGTCGTTTATTTCTTGCTCTACAAAGTCAATTGTTTTGAAACATCCTTGCTTTATTAAATCCTCAATTTCTTCCCAAATTGCAGCGAATACAGGATTATCCTTCTTAAATGTAGATTCAAGCATGATGAGTCCACTCGTATCAATAACATAAACCGTATTTCCTTCGCTGAATAAATCCATCCTTAAGCGTTGAGAAGTTGTCTTGTCTTCGGAATGTAGGACAACTTAACGCCTAAAAAATCAGATAAGTCCTTTAAGTTTATACGGTTTTGGTCATAGGCTTTAAACGCTAAGCCGATATAAGTTCTTCCCTTTTCCTGAACGGTTTCTTTGGCTAAATTTCTGCCTTCAGGGTTTTTTGCTCTACCAGACTGCGGTTTGTTCCATTTTTCATGTTTCTCTTTGTAGAAAGCTTTTGTTGTTAAACCATTTTCGAGAAGGCTCCTTAAAATGGCAAGTGGCCCAACATGAAAATGATTCGCTAAATCAACCAAATCTTTCTTTGCCCAAATCTTCTGATTCTGTGATTGATATTCTTGCAAGATGCGCATTTGCAGAAGTTCAGATGTTGGCACCAAAACTTCTGCGGCAAATGCATTACACCATTTTTCTAATTCCCATGCCGGGTTTAAGGATATATCAGTTATCGCTCCTTCGTTTAACAGGATGTGCCCCAATTCATGGAAAAGCGTAAATATTTTTGAATGTGGTGGTTCTCCTCCTCTTTTGATTCCAATGATGGGAATGATGTCGTCAACAATTGCAAAGCCTCTTACATTATCTTGTGTTAGGCTTAGCTGAAATACTGCCACTCCCAAAGATTCGATTCGTTCAATGTAAGCTTCTAATGCAATTCTGATATTGTCAATTTCCCTGATTTCATTCAAATGGAGTAACTGACGGATTTTCACTGCAATTTCTTGTGGATAGTCTTGTATGGAAGCGGATAAATTGAATTTCGGAAATGGTATGCCCATTTCTTCGCGCAGTTCAACAAAGGATTGAGCCAATGCCCTTGACTTACGAACGGCCATGATGGTTTTTTCATGGAAGTGTCCAAGCTCCTTTGAATCTACGGTTCGTCTGTCCTGTGGAGGTGGTTTCTCCTTTGGTAGTTTATTCAATAAGAGTGTTGCAATGGTGCGTTTGTAAGTTTTGGAAAATGCCTTCAGTTCCTCCAAAGTGGGCTGCTTTTCACCTGTTTCCAATTGAACCAAACGCTTTGGAGAAATACCCGTACTTTCAGAAGTCTGTGCACGATTCAGTGCAAGTGATTCCCTTGCCCAAACAAGGACTTCATGATTTACATTGATATGGATATTATCATTCATTTATCTGGTTACTAATAGCCTGTATTGATTAAACTCCATTGGAAATGAATTCGTGCTTAAATTATTTTCAATAAACTCAATTCCTTCTGCTGTCAATCTGCCAACCAATTCAAAAGCCCCTCATACCTGAAACTTAACGGGTTTAGGTATGAGGCGAGTCGGGCTTTCCACCTACGTATCTGTCCCCCGAGTAATAAACCTACATAAAATTCTTAATTATACATAAGCACATAAAAATCAAGGCCGCTGCTTTATAACTTTGTTACGAGCTCCAGGCTCACTAAATGATTGTTAAACTTAAAATACATTAA
>Ga0114931_10004077_pt1 | contig 18307 bp, 16 predicted proteins | sample 2SBtaG_FD_89579 | JGI IMG/M metagenome (GOLD analysis project Ga0114931, IMG submission 89579) | Deep subsurface microbial communities from Kolumbo volcano to uncover new lineages of life (NeLLi) - 2SBTROV14_V59a metaG | ecosystem: Environmental > Aquatic > Marine > Volcanic | place: Kolumbo...
AGGCCCTCGAGCGCCGTCGGGAGCTGCGCGAGTCCGGGATGCCCATCCGGGTCCGCGCAGAGGACTTCGTCCGGAGCCCGCCGCACTCGCTCGATGGCGACCCGCACACCACCAAGAGGCTGCGGGATACGCTTCCCTGCGTCCCAGCGATCGTCGGTCTGCGCCGACAGGTCGATCAGACTCAGCAGCAGCCCGTACTCGGTACGCATTGCGCGTGTCCACAACGTGCCCGGTCGTGGGTCGGTCGCCACCGGGACGGGGGCCGTGATCCGGATCTCCTGGTTGACGCCGCCAAGGACGGTCCGGGTCACGTCGACCGACGAGGGGTCGAAGAGCAGGTCGCCGTAGCGCACCGCGAAGTCGTAACTGCGTCGTGTCGCGGCGAGGCTGCTGGGGCCCAGGGGGTGGTGGTTGACGTAGTAGGCCTCGGTGAGGGCGGCGCCCTCCTCGCCGTGGAGCAACACACCCCCGCCGTGCGACCAGGCCGTGGCGAGAAGCAACCTCTCGGCGGCGTTCGCGGCCGCCTCGTCATCGGTGTAGGAAGACAGGTAGGCGGCCAGGATCGGCGCCTTGTCGGGCGCCAGGGCTCGCGCCTTCTCCACGAGCCCGGCCAAGTGCGTCCACCGCTCATGGGGTGGCCACACCTCGATGTAGATCGCCGCCTGACGCGCGTGGGCCGTGGCCCAGGTGGGGAAGTCGTTGACGTTGTTGAAGATCATGCGGCTGTCGGGCAGCTCGACGGCCAGCCGATCGACGAGGGCAGGAAAGGCGGCCGCGAGGTCCACCTCGGTGTCGTCGGCCCGAAGGGCCCGCTTCGGCGCGCCGTACTGGTCGAGATGGAACCCGGCGAAACCGACCTCGTCCCGCGCGAGGCGCAGCTGGTCGGCGAGGTGCGCGATCCACCCCTCATGGGTCGGGTCGACGTTCCAGAGGAAGTCCTCGCCCAACGTCCACGGAGTCCCGTCGGCGCGGAACAGCCCCGCATGCCGCCACGTCGGCCAGGCCTCGCGGCCGACAGCGTAGACGGCCGCGTAGCCCATCGGCAAGGCGCCGGCCGCGCGCATGTCGCTTGCGAGCCGCCGGACGGTGTCGAGCGACAGGCGCCGCCCGAGCGCGTCCTCGAACGTGTCCTGCGGCGGGAGCAAGGTGGCGTGGCGGTACATCCAGTCGTAGAACTGCACCGCGTTCAGGTGCAGGCGCCGCACCTGGTCCACCGCGCCCACGGTGGTGCGGCCCTCTGCGTAGTTCGACACGAACCCGTAGCGGGGCCTCTGCAGGGGATCGGCGAGCACGTCCACCGCGGTGCGGGCGCCGGCCGCCTCGACGCCGTAGCCCCCTTCGGGCCGGGGAGCGAAGCGCGCCACGGTCTCGCCCGCCGGGAGGGTGGTCGCGGCCACCTTCCGATCGAGGTGCCAGAGCGACAGCTCGACCGGCCCTTCGGAGCCGCGCACCTCGATGTCGATGGGATCGCCCGGGGCGAACGTCGCGCGAGACGGCAAGAGCTCCATCAGCGTGTCGCCCGTTCCGCGACGAGGTACATCGCATGCGACCACAGCAACGGCGTCGCCACCGAGCCCCAACGTCGCTGCCAAGGCTCCAGCATGGTGGGGTCCTGGGCGTGGTCGGTCACCTGCTCGGGAAGGTCGCCGTCGGGCGTGACCTGCGCCCGGACCCAGTCCTGTGCAGAGGTGGCGTCGCCGTCGCCCGTCACCGCGTCGTGCCAGGCGAGGGTGCTGGTGAGAAGGAGCCACTGCCCGCCGCCGTAGTAGCTGTCGCCGAGGTACCGATACAGGCCCCCGCCCGGGCCGGTGAGATCGCGGCGGACCGCCTCGACCGTGGCCCGCATGACGGGGTGCTCGGGCTCGAGCACGCCGAACGGCACGCCGAGCCACAGCAGGCTCCCGTCGACGCGATCGTCGTCCGACCCGCGCTTGAAGCGGCCCGCGACCGTGAAGCGCTCCAGCAGCGCATCGCGCACGCGGTCGGCCTCGGCGCGCCAACCTGGTTCACCGAGCAACCGTGCGGCGCCCTCGAGACCTGCAGCCACGGCGCCAAGCGTGGAGGCATGCTCCCCGTTCCCGTACTCTTCCCAGCAGTCGAAGCATTTCAGCTGCCAGGCGGCCCGCAGGTAGCGTGCTACCAGGTCCACCGCTGACGGCCGGGTCGCCGTCACGTCACGGCCTGCCGTGTGCATGTCGAGCGCCCACAACCAGATTCCGTAGCCGTCGATCTGGAAATTGGGCCAGGGCTCATCGCCGGCGGGTTCGCGCGCGCCCTCCAGCGTGTAGCGCGTGGGCGGCATCGCCTCCGCCGGGAGGGCCACACCCGCTGTCGCCGCGGCGATGGCGTCCTCGAACACGCTGCGATGGGCCTCCACGCTTCGTGCCGCCCAGTCGTGGAAGGCGCGCGCGGCGTCGTACTCCCCGGCCACGTCCAGGGCGTGAGCGCAGAAGGCGCCGTCGCGCAGCCAGCTGTAGCGGTAGACGGGGAAGGCGGGGCTCGCGATGATGGCGCCGCTCTTCGCCTGCCCCTCGAGGAGCACCTCGATGCTGCGGCGCGCCACGCGGTCGTCCGGGGTGCGGGTCGTCACGCTTTCACGGCTCCACTCGCGATGCCAGCGACGAACTGCCGCTGGAAGATGGCGAAGATGATCAGGACCGGCGCGATCGCGATCGCCGAGGCCGCGAACACGAGTCCCCAACTCGTGGAGTGCTGGCCCTGGAACAGCGCGATGGCGATCGGCAACGTATAGCGGGAGGGATCGTTGATGATCGTCAGGGCCCAGGTGAACTCGTCCCAACTCGCCAGGAAGGTGAAGATGGCGGCCGTGGCGAGGGCGGGCCGCGACAGCGGCAGGATGAGGCGCCAGTAGCGCGTCCAGGGGCTGGCCCCGTCGACGATCATGGCCTCGTCGAGCTCGGAGGGGATGTCCTGGAAGAAGCTGTGCAGCAAGAAGGTGTTGAAGCCCAGGTTGCCGCCCGTGTAGAAGACCACCAGTCCCCACAAGGAATCGAGCACGTGGAGATCGCGCGCGAGGAGGAACTGCGGGATCAGCATCATCATCGTCGGCACCATCAAGGCGATCAGGATGAGGCCGAAGAAGAGGGACCGGCCAGGGAAGCGGAAGCGCGCGAAGGAGAACGCCATCATCGACGACAGCAACAGGGCGGCCGCGGTGGTCGCGATCGCGACGATGACCGAGTTCAGAAAGTACTGTGCGAAGCGGTTCGAGGTCCAGGCGGCGACGTAGTTGGCGGTCGTGGGGTGTTCCGGGAAGAACTTCAGCGGAATCTCGAGCACCATCGCGTTGGGCTTGAACGACGTGGCGAGCATGTAGGCGAACGGCAACAGCATGACCACCACGCCCGCGGTCAGCAATGCCAGCCGCAAGGCCATGGCGCCGCGGCGCCGGCCCCGGCCGCCGACCACCATCAGCTCGCGCCCGCCGGACGCCGGAACAACCTGAGCTGTGCCAACGAGATCACGAACACGATGAGCGTGAGCAGGAAAGATATCGCCGAGCCGTAGCCGAAGTCGAGGAAGGAAAACGCCTGACGGTACATGTAGCTCAAGAGCACCTGGGTCTGGTCGACCGGCCCGCCCCCCGTCATCAGATACACGGAGATGAAGACGTTGAATCCTCCTATCACGAGCAGCACGGTCACGAACGCCACCACCGGGCGGATAGCCGGAAGCGACACCGCGCGGAAGCGGCCCCAGGCGCGTGCGCCGTCCACGGCGGCGGCCTCGTGCAACACCTTGGGCACCCCCTGCAGCGCGGCCAGGAAGATCACCATCGACCACCCCACACCTTTCCAGGTGCCCAGGATGCCTAGTGCCGTCATCGCGGTCCAGCGCGCCCCAAGCCAGTTGATGTTGTAGGCGACGAGGTGCAGCTGGTCATGGAGGATCCAGTTGACCAGGCCGCCCTGGGTGATGAACAGATAGCGGAACACCAGCGACACCACGACCCAGCTCGTCACGACCGGGAGGTAGTAGAGCGTCCGGAAGAGCGCGCGAGCGGGCATCCGGGCGTCGAGCAATACGGCCGCCAGCAAACCGAGAACGATCTGCGCAGGCACGGTGATGAGCATGTAGAAGCCGGTGTTCGCCAACGCCCGCCAGAACACCGGGTCGTGCAGCGCGTGCTGGTAGTTCTTCAATCCCAGGAAGTCGCTCGCGCCGCCGGGAACGATCGACCAGTGGAAGAGGCTGATCTGGAAGGCGCGCCCGATGGGATAGAGGATGGTGAGCGCGAATAGAGCGAAGCACGGGAGCAAGAACAGATAGGCGTGCAGGACCTCCTGGCGGCGGCGCCTGGAGAGCCTGTTGGGGCCCGCATCGCGGGCCCCAACAGCAGACGCCTTACTGGAGGAGGGCGTCGATCTGGTGGGCAGCATTGGTCAGCGCCTGCTGCACCGTCTCGGTGCCTTGGAAGGCCTTGGCGATCTCGGTGGTCATCACCTGGTCGATCTGGGGCCACTTGGGTGTCGGCGTGCGCGGCTTCGCCGTGGCGATCTGCTTGAGGAAGGTGTCGTAGTAGCCGTGAATGGCCGGTAACCAGCCGTCGGCGCTCTTCAGCACGGGCATCTGGCCGGCTTCGGCCATCTGGCGTTGCGCGAAGGGGCTGAGCATGAAGCGGAGGAACTCCTGCGCCGCCTCCTTGTGCTTCGACTGTTGCGTGAGCACGATGTCCTCACCGCCTACCACGCTCACGCTACCGCCGGGACCGGCCGGGACCATGCTTCCCGCCAGCTTGGTGTCGGGGTGCGACGAGGCGAAGATCGCGAACATCCAGGGACCGTCGAGGGTCGACGCGTACTTGCCCTGGAAGATACCGTCGTAGGTGCCCAGCCCGCCGTTGGGGTTGACGATGATGTTGGGCAACTCGCCGGCTTTGTACAGGTCGACCAGCATCTGCACGGCAGCCACGCTCTTGGGACCGTCGAGGTAGCCGGATGCCTTGGTGTAGGTGTCGTTCGTGAGGCTACCGCCGCCGGACCAGATCCACGGCAGGATGTTCCACCCGCCCGTGCCCCCTTCGGCGTACAGGTACACGCCCTTCTGCTTGGCCGCCGCCGCCATGCTCTTCAGCTCGGCGAAGGTCGTGGGCGGCCCGCCCATCCCGAGCTTGGTCAGGGTCGCCGGGTCGTACACCCAGATGCGGGTGTTGGTGTCCAGAGGCAGACCGTAGTAGTGCCCCTTCCAGTAGTTGGTGGCCAGCGGGCCCGGGAAGACGCTGTCGGACAAGGACTTGAAGTCGGACATGGTGGTGTCGAGCGGCGCGAGCACGCCGAGGTTGGCGAGCTCGGGCACCCAGATGATGTCGGAACGTACCAGATCGGGGAGCTGGGCGCCGGCCACGGCCGTGATCAGCTTCTGGTGCAGGTCGTTGTAGGGGATGGTGACGTCCTTGACGGTGATGCCCGGGTGGGCCTTCTCGAACGCGGGGATGATCACCGAATCGAGTTGCTTCACCTCGGGGCCGTCGGAGCTGTAGGCGGTCCAGAACGTGATGGTGGTCTTCGCCTGGGCGGCGGCCGTCGACGCCAGGCCGACCGCCAGGACGGCCAGCGCCAGAACCTCGAGGAGCCTTCTGTTGCTCATGCTCACGATGCCTTCCCTTCCGTTCCCGTTGGGTCGTTGCTGAGCGCCGGCGGCGGCCGGCGCGATCGGATCGTTCACCGGTTCGCGTGCTCGTCGATCACCTCCGCGGGCGCGGACGCGGTGGAGCCCATGCGCGCCCTGGCCAGATTGGTGTGCTCGCCGTCGAGCGGGCCGTTGAAGGTCGCGCGGAGCACAAGGCTGGCTGCCCCCACGGCCCACTTGGTGTCGTCCCAGGGGTCGACCTCGACCTGCACGTCGGACGCAGCCGGGAAGAGGTGCGCACGCAGCTCCTGCTCGAACGCAGGCTCGAGCCAGCGCCAGGCCCGCGTCCCCTCGCCGCTGAACAGCACCCGTTCCGGGGCCAGCACGTTGACGAGCCCCGAGACGGCGCGGCCGAGGACTGCGCCGGCGGCGGCGTAGATGTCGTGGGCCCGCACGTCGCCCGCCTCGGCGCGCTCCATCAACGCATCGATGCCCTCGTCCCTGCCCAGAACGCCGGCTGCGTGCGCGCGCGCCACCAGGGCCGGGTCGGCGACGATGGCCTCGAGGCAGCCACGCTTGCCACAGCTGCACAGCGGGCCGTCGGCGGCGACGCTGACGTGGCCGAACTCGCCGGCTCCTCCGCGGTGGCCGCGGTAGATGTCGCCTCCGGCTACGATGCCGAGCCCGACGCCGCGGCCGATGGTTACGGTCACGAAGTGCTCGTAGCGCTGGCCGCGGCCGTACAGGCGCTCCCAGATGGCCAGCGTGTTGACGTCGTTGTCGACGAACACGGGCACGTCGAGCCGTTGCTGCAGCAGCCGCGCCAGAGGCAGGTCGCGCCAGCCGAGTAGCGGCGAGTCGAGCGTGCCGGCGGCCGCGTCGAACACGCCCGCCACGCCGATGCCGAGCCCGAGCAGGGGCGGCGACGACGGGGAACGCGCGAGCCAGTCGTCGAGGATGGCGCCGAGCCGCTCGATGGCGTCGTCGGCAGCGGCGTCGAAGGGGCTCTCGAAGCGCTCGTGCACCTGCGCTTCGAGGTCGACGCGCACCCCGACCACGTGATCCGCGGCGACCTTCGCTCCCAGTACGGTCGCGGTCTTGCCGACGAGCTCGAGCAGGACGGCCGGACGTCCGCCCTTCGAGGGAGCGTGTTCGGCGACGTGGATGAGCCCCTGGGCTAGCAGCTCGCGGGTGATCCCGGTCACGGTGGCGGTGCTGAGCCCGAGGCGTGAGGCCATCGTCTTGCGGGCGATCGGTCCGGCGGTTGCGATGAGGCGAAGGATGGCGGTGCGGTTGACATCGCGGGAGAACCCCGTGGTGGCCGTGCGGTAGGTCCGCGCGCCCCTGGAACTGCGGTGCTTCATGTCCGCGCCCGCCGTGCGACGCCGGGCTCGTGGCGCACGTTCGGGACCGCCGTGGCGCGCTCGCACGGCGCCGCCTGGATGGCTGGGTGGGGCGGGGTCCGGCGTGTCGGCACGAAGGTCTCCCTTTCACCGGTCACCGAGCGCTACTTGCTCGGGAGGGCGCACCGGTGGATCCGCCAGGGCGGAGATCGGATGATGGTTTGGATAATAAATTTACTTCCTAGCAAAAGTCAAGCGGCAGGTGCACCCACACCCCGAAGCGCCTCGTCGGATTTCCGCCCACACGCCGGTCGGAGACCTCCCGACCCCGGAGCGCGGCCACCCACAATCCCGGAGAGGACGCCGCTGCCGGGCGCGGGGGCGCCGTGTCGCGGTGTGCCGGATGAGGTGGGACATGAGAGGATCGAGGCCGGGCCGGCGAAGCATGACGTGCTTCTGCGGTCGCGAGCCCGCCGGTCGCTCCCCTGCGACGCCGGCGGCTCAGGGCGGGTAGCTCACCAGCAGGACCTCGTTGGCGCCGGCGGGGGGCCGCGGGCTGGTGTCGCTGTCGTCCGGCGTCCCACCCGGCGGCAGGACCCCCGAGGTGACGACGTAGACGCCGCCCGTGCCGTCGAGCGCCAAGCCGACCGGCTGCTCCATGCCGCTGGTGCCGAACTGACGGACGCCTCGCGGCGCGCCCTGCGCGTCGAAGGTCGCGACGTAGGCGCGCCACGGGCCCGGTGCCGGGCTGCCGCCGAGCGGATCGAGATCCGCCCAGCCGCCCACGACGGGGTTGCCGGCGGCGTCGAGGGCGACGGCATAGCCGAACACGGCGCCGTCGTCCCCGAACTGCCGTAGCAAGGTGCGGTTGCCGTTGGCGTCGACGTGCGCCAGGAAGCCGTCGATGTTGCCGCTGCTGGTGTTGCCCGGCAGGCTGCCGTAGGTGAACCCGGTGGCGAAAGCCCCGCCGGCCGCGTCCGCCGCGACGCCGTAGGCGTAGTCGGCACCCTCGCTGCCGAACTGCCGCAGCCAAACGCGGGTGCCGTTGCCGTCGAGCTTGACCATGAACGCATCGCTGCCGCCGCGGGTGCGGTTCGTCGGGAGGGTCCCGCGGGTGGTGCCCACGGCCAGCACATCGCCCCGTGCGTCGGCCGTCACGGAGGTGACCTTGTCCGCCGCGGCGCTGCCGAACTGCCGTAGCCACACCAGGTCCCCGCTGGCATCGAACTTGGCCAGGAAGGCGTCTCCGTCGCCGCCGAGGTTCGTGTTGCCCGGGAGCGTGCCGTTGGTGTCGCCGCCAACGAACACGTTGCCGGTGGCGTCGACGGCGACGCTGCGGGCGTAGTCGGCACCGGTGGTGCCGAACTGACGGAGCCACAGCAACGTTCCGTCGCTGCCGACCTTCGCCACGAAGGCGTCGCCGGCACCCACGCTGTCGGCGGGCGGGAGACTGTTGCTGGTGAAGCCGCTGACGTAGGCGTCGCCCTGTGCGTCGACCGCCACGCCGGTGGCGCGATCGGCGCCACGCCCCCCGAACTGGCGCGTCCATTGCGGCTGCCCGTCGGCATCGAAGGACGCCACGACCAGGTCGCTCGCGCCGGAGCTCGTGGCCCCGGGCAGCGTCCCGTCGGTGTAGCCGGCCACGACCAGCGAACCGTCGGCGCGCACCGCGACTCCGGCGGCATGATCGGCCCTGTCGCTGCCGAACGTGCGGGCCCAGCGTGCCTGTGGGGGCGTGTTCTGGGCGAGGGCCGAAGCCGGGGCCCCCAGGAGCAGGGCGACGGCGCCATGAGCGAGGAAGACAGCGAGGAACCTGCGCATCGAACCTCCCAAGGTTGCGCGGCGGGTGCCCGGCCCCGGAAGGGCCGTCTCCCCGTGACCACGAACGAGCGTGTAGCGCACAGCATACAGGTCGTGGGCACACGCGAGCGGCCTCCGCGCGCCCCGCGCCTCGGGCGCAAGGCGCGCACGCACGGAGGTCGTCGGATATCCACCGACCCGTCGTGCCATGCGACCGTATATGCTCCCTTCGTCGGGGACGCGGCGTGCTGTCGGAGAATGACCCATGATCGCCGTACTGGTCTGGATCGCCGTTGCGCTGGGAGCACTCTTGACGCTACTGTTGCTGGCGGTGGCGCTGTTCCTCGTGGTACCGGTCGAGCTCGACGGCGTGTGGAGCGACGAGGCGCGCCGCTTCGTGGTCGCCGGGCCGGGGCTGAGGCTCGGCTACGACGTCGCCGACCGGACCCTGGAGGTCCGCGTGTGGTCGTTGCGCGTGCGCCGGTTCACGCAGGGGGAGAGGGGGCGGTCGCGCCGACGTCGCCCGCGGGCCGCGCGGAAGCGGGCGAAGCGGCCGTGGGCGCGCATCTCGCCGCTGCGCCTGTGGCGCGAGCGTCGGCGCATCGGCCGGGCCCTGCGCGCTTTCATGCGGCGCATCCGGCTCCGGCGTCTCCGCGCCCGCGCGGTCATCGCCAGCCCCGACCCGGCGTGGACGGGGTGGGCCGCCGGCATGGCCTACGCGGGATGGGGCGCCATGCCCGCCCCTTTCCGGCGCGGCGTGGAGGTGCGCAGCGATTTCGAGACCGAGGTCCCTCGCCTGGAGGGCGAGCTGGCGTTGCGGTTCCGGCCCGTGAATCTTGCGCTGCTGGCGCTGCGGATGTGGTGGATCGTTCGTCGGGCACGGCGACCGGCGCGGACGGAGAAGAGCAGGGTTCGACCCGCGAACGTGGCGGGAGGAAGGAACGAAGCATCATGAGCGTACAGGACCTGTTGAAGACGCTGATCGACGAGATCGGCACGTTGGCCAAGACCGAGACCGTGGTCGGCGACCCCCTGCAACTCGGTGAGCACACCGTCATCCCCATCTCGCGGGTGTCGGTGGGCTTCGGCGGGGGCAGTGGCGAGGGGGAGGGCGGCGCCGCCACCAAGGGTCAGGGCAAGGGCATGGGAGGCGGTGGCGGTGGCGGCGTCAAGGTCGAGCCGGCGGCGTTCATCGTGGTCAAGGGTGGCGAGCTCTCGATCCTGGCGGCTCCGGGCCGGAAGGGCGCCCTGGGCGAGCTATTCGAGCACATGCCCGACCTGGTGAGCAAGATCAAGGCCGCCCAGACCGGCAAGGCCGGGAAGGGAGCCGAGGCACCCGCAGGCGAGACGGAGGACGAGCCGCCGCAGAGCTGACAGGAGCCGGCGCAGCCGCCGTGAGCGCGCAACCCGGCCCCGGCCCCGGCCCCGGTCGCGGGACGCGACGGCGGGCGGCGCAGGCGTGGGCGCGGCCGGGCCGGCAGCCCGTCCCGGCGGCCCGTTCCGGCGGCCCGGTCCGGCAGCCAGCAAGGACGTTCGCCCCTGGCCGCGCGCCGTCGGCGCGGTCCAAGATGCCGCATGGCCGTACTGTCGGGTCCGGACCATCGAAGACGCGCCGAGGCGTCGCCGGAACGCAAGGGGGATGCGCGCGGCCGCCCGTCATGAGCGGGCGCCCGTGGGTGTCGCTCTCCCGCGCCGACGAGAACATCCGCAACGCCAACGGGCTCGTGGTGCTCTACCTCGGTCTTCTGCTGCTCCTGCTGGTCGAGCAGTTCGTGGTGCACGTGCCGCCCGTCGGCTACCTCGACGTGGCCTCGTTGTTCGCGGTCGTGAACGTGGTGCTGGCGCTCTCGCGCGCCCGCGCGGGCCTGCTGGAGCACGGCACGCTGCGTGGCGCCGTGCTGGCGGTGCTGCCGGTGGCGGTGGTCGGCACCGCCTTCGGTGCGCTGATCGTGGTGGCGGCGGGCTCCGAGCCGACCGTGGCCGCCACCATCGGCGGTGCGCTGGTGTTCCTGGTCCTGTTCGTGTGCGCCACCGCCGGCGCGCAGTACGTGGTGCAACGCCGCCGCGAGCGCCCCGTCGACGACTGACGGCACGCGCTCGGCACGCGCGATGCACGTGGCGCGCGTTCGTACGCGCACCCACCCCGAGTTGACCGGTCGGTCGGTTGGACCTATCATGCACGCGGTCGTTCATGGGACTCCTGCGTTATGCCTTCACCCGTGTGCTCCTGACCCTCCCTATGGTCCTGATCCTGCTGACCGTGGTATTCCTGGTTCTGCACGTCATGCCCGGCAACCCCGTCCTGGTCATCCTGGGCGGGCGCAACGTGCCGGTGGCGCTGATCCACCAGTACGAGCACAGGCTCGGCTTCGACCAACCCATCTACGTGCAGTACGCGCGCTATCTGTGGGGGGTCGTTCACGGGAATCTGGGGGAGTCGTTCTCGTCGGGCATGTCGGTGACGTCGCAGATCGCCCTGCATCTGCCCGCCACGCTGGAGCTTTCGTTCTCGGGCCTGTTCATCGCCGGCCTCATCGGCGTGTCCACGGGCGTGTGGGCGGCGCTGCGCCAGGGCGGCTACGTCGACCAGATCCTGCGCTTCACCCACATCGGCACCTACGCCATCCCCATCTTCTGGAGCGGGCTGATGCTGCAGATGGTCTTCGGGATCTTCCTCAAGTGGCTCCCCACCGGCTTGCAGCTCAACCCCGTGTCCGCCGCGTTCTTCCAGCCGATCACCGGGTTCGTGGTGCTGGACGCGCTGTTGCGCGGCCAGTGGGCGCTGTTGGGGCAGGCGCTCGAGCACCTGCTGCTCCCCGCCTTCACCCTCGGGCTGGCGCTCTCCGGCCTGGTCGGCCGGGTGACGCGGGCGGCGTTGATCGAGGTCCTCGATCTGGACTACGTGCGCACCGCGCGAGCCAAGGGCCTGCCCGCGCGCGCGATGGTCCTGAAGCACGCGCTGCGCAACGCGCTCATCCCCATCATCACGGTGGTCGGCATCCAGTTCGCCATCCTGATGGGCGGCGCCGTGCTCACCGAGGCGGTCTTCAGCTGGCCCGGCATCGGTAGCTTCCTCCTGCAGAGCATCAAGGCCCGCGACTTCAACGCCATCCAGGGGACCGTTGTGGTGATCGCGATCCTCATCGCGACCGTCAACCTGATCGTCGACCTCTGCTACGCGCTGGTCGACCCGCGCGTGAGGTTCAGCTGATGACGACCGAGTCGGTGCGGGGGAGCCGCGCCACGGTCGCGCCGCTGGCGCGGTGGCTCGGCCGCAGGCGAGTGCTGGTCGCCGGGATCGTTTTGATCGGGCTGGTCGTGCTGGTCACGGCGGCCGCGCCGCTGTTCGCGCCCACCAGCCCGACCGCGCCCGGCCCGGACCGGCTCGCCCCGCCGGGCGCCGCGCACTGGATGGGGACCGATCAACTGCGCCGCGATGTGCTCTCGCGCGTGATCTACGGCGGCCGGATCCCCCTCGAGGTCGCGGTCACCTCCACCTTGCTGTCGCTCCTGGTGGGGGCCTCGCTGGGGTGGACGTCGGGGTACGTCGGCGGCCGCCTCGACCGCTTCCTGTCACTGATCATGGACGCGATGTACTCCTTCCCGGCCCTGATCCTCGCGATCACCATCGTCGCCATGCTGGGCCCCGGCGTGCTGAACATGGTCGCGGCGATCGCCATCGTCTACATCCCGACGTACTTCCGCGTCGCGCGCGGCCAGACCCTCAAGGTCCGCGAGGAGGCGTACGTCGAGGCGGCGCAGGCCCTGGGCGCCCGCGGCGTGCGCATGCTGCGCTTCCACATCGCGCCGAACACCCTGAACGCGCTGATGGCCATCGTCTCGTTCAACATCGCCGACGCCATCCTCACCGAGGCGGGCCTGGCCTTCCTCGGTTTCGGGCTGCCGCCGCCCACGCCGGACTGGGGCTTCGACATCCAGAACGGCCAGGCGTTCCTGCAATCGGGGTACTGGTGGCTCATCACCTTCCCCGGCATCGCGATCGTCGTGACCTCGCTCGGCTTCAACCTGCTCGGCGAAGGCATCGGCGAGGCGGTCGGGCCCCAGAGCTGAGGGGGCGGGAACGCGCCGCGGCGGGTCGAGCCTCGTGGGGCGCCCGCGATTCAAATGAATCAAATGAAAACTACTGGCACAATGGGGCGCCCGGAAGGAGGCACATGTTATGCGTTTTCGTTGGTTCCTGACGCTGCTCCTTGCAGCGACCGGCCTGGCGTTCGCCCAGAACGGGGTTCTCACCATCGGCACCACGGACTCCGTGACCGAGCTCTCGCCGGCCAACTCCTACGACTTCTTCACGTGGAACGTGCTGGCCCAGACGGCCGAGGGCCTGGTGAAGCTGCAACCCGGGGGCACCAAGATCGAGCCCTCACTTGCCACGTCGTGGGACATCTCCAGTGACGGCCTGACCTACACGTTCCATCTGCGGAAGAACGTCACCTTCACCGACGGTTCGCCCATGAACGCGCAGGCCGTGAAGTGGTCGTTCGACCGCGCGCTCAAGCTCGACGGCCCCAAGGGCGCGGTGGGCCTCATCAAGGGCGACATCAAGAGCATCGCCGCCCCCGATCCCGACACCGTGGTGTTCACCCTGAACCAGCCCGACGCCACGTTCCTGGCGCGCCTCGCTCCGCCGATCAGCCCGGTGATGATCATGTCGCCCAAGAGCACGCCGGCCGACAGCTTCGCCAAGGGCAAGTACGCCGGCACCGGACCGTACGAGCTGGTGTCGTACGTCCCCAACCAGCGGGTCGTGCTCGAGGCCTACAAGGGCTACTGGGTCGCCCAGCCCAAGGAGCCTCGCGTCATCTACAACATGTACTCCGACGCCTCGGCGCTGCGCTCGGCGCTGCAGTCCGGCGCCATCGACATCGGCTACCGGAGCTTCAACCCGCAGGACGTCATCAGCCTCGCGAAGGACGCGAACTTCAAGGAAGTCAAGCCGTCGGGCTCGCTCAGCATCCGCTACCTGCTGTTCAACGTCACCCAGAAGCCCTTCGACAACATCGACGTTCGGCGCGCCATCGCCTACGCCGTCGACCGCAAGGCGATCGTGAACGACGTGTTCTCGGGCATCAACCAGCCGCTGTACTCGATGGTGCCTCCGGGGATGTGGAGCAGCAAGAACGTCTTCCCGAAGCGTGACGTCGCGAAAGCCAAGGAGTTGCTGCACAAGGCCGGGTACGGCGCGTCCGATCCGCTCAAGATCACGCTTTGGTACCCCACCGGCCACTACGGCTCGACCGAGCCCGACGTAGCCGCGGTACTGAAGACCAGCCTCGAGCAGACCGGCATGATCAAGCTCAGCCTGTCGGCGCTCGACTGGGGCACCTACACCACCCGCATGTCGCAGGGCGCGCTGGGCTTCTTCACGCTCGGCTGGTATCCCGACTTCGTCGATCCCGACAACTTCCTGGCGCCCTGGCTGGTGGACTCCACCCAGAGCCTGGGCACCTTCTGGGACAAGGCGCCCGATTTCGCCCAGTACCAGAAGCTGATCAAGGAGGCGCGCGCCTCGACCAAGCAGGATGTGCGCGCCACCTACTACGAGCAGATCCAGCAGCTGAGCGCCACCGACGTGCCGTTCATCCCGCTGTGGCAGAACTTCGGCCAGCTCATCGCCTTCACCAAGCCCAACGTGTCGGGCATGGTGACCGACCCGGCCGGGAACTGGTTGGTGTCGACGGTCTCGGTCTCGAAGTAGACGACACGACAACCGGGCACGTCGGGGGGGCAGCTGCACGGCTGCCCCCCTTCGTGTCGGGCCGCCCCTCCGCGGGCCGCACAGGGGGCCGGCGGCCGGGCGCCCGGCCAGGAGCGTGGATCCGCACCGCATGCGGCCGCCGCCGGGCGTGCAGCAGCTCCCTGCCCCCCAACGAAGAGCGGCGCCCGGCCGAAGCCGGACGCCGTGCTTTTTGTGTTCTGGTGTCGGACTCAGTAGCGCTGAGCGCGCCCACTCACCGGCGCCGCGTTGGTCACGACGACGTTGGCGGCCTGCAGACCCTTCTTCCCCTGCTCGACGTCGAAGTCGACTTCGTCCCCTTCGTTGAGGTTCCGGAAGCCTTCGCCCTGGATCGCCGAGAAGTGGACGAACACGTCGGGTCCGCCGTCGCCCTGCTCGATGAAGCCGTAGCCCTTTTCAGCGCTGAACCACTTGACTCTACCGCTTGCCATGTTTCCTACCTTCACTTACTGCCTCGTAGCGAGGCTCTACAGATTTCCGGGCGCGCGCCCAAGTTACGAAAAATCCTCACAGAGTTTTCGAAACGGTTCAGTCTACGCGATGATCTTCAGGGGCGCAAGTGACCGCGGCCACGCGGCCGGCGGCGAGAAGGGCCAACGGGCAAGCGTTCTCTGACGGTTCGCAGGCACTCGGCCGCGCCGCTAGCCGGGCAGGCTCCAACCCGGTGGCAACGCGCCACGCACGTCCTGGAGTGTGGGTTGCGCCGCCGTGCCGCCGGCGGCCTCGCGCACGCGGTCCACGCGGTGCGGGGTGCCGGGCTCGAGCGCGCGTCCCAGCGTGAGGGTCCGGTCGATCGCCGGGTTGGGGGTCAGCGCGACGATGTGCCGCGCCGTGCCTGGTTGGGTGGCTCGCGTCATGGTTCGCCTCGAGGGTGCTCCGGAGGGCGCGGCCGCGGTCCGGCGGTCAGATCCGTTCGAGCTCGATGGAGAAGCGCAGGTTGCGGGGGTGATCGGGGTCGAGGCCCTTGCCCACGCCGCGGTGGTGGGCCAGGAGCTGCAGGGGCGGCAGGTAGAGCGGCAGGCGCGCCTCGCTCGGCAGCCCGCTGCCCATGGCCAGCACGGTGGCGCCGGGCACCGCGTCGGTGTCGGGCGGCTCCTCGCACACCACCAGCACGCGGGCGCCGAGGTGCGCCATCTCGCGCAGCACCGCCGTCTCGGCGCCGCTCGGGTCGTCCCCCAGCAGCCCCACGACGAGGGCGTTCTCGTCGACCATGCTCTGCGGCCCGTGGCGGAACTCCAGCGTCTGGAACGCCTCGGACTCGGTGAGCGAGGTCTCCTTGAGCTTCAGCGCGCCCTCCATGGCCAGCCCCCAGCGGTCTCCCGTGCCGAGCACGTAGATGCGGTCGGGCTCCATGGCGAGGGGCGTCACCGCGTCCTCGGCCCGAAGGATCCAGTCCGGGGCCAGCTCCGGCAGGCGCCGTAGCGCGCTGCGCGCGGTCTCGTCACGGCCCGCCAGGGCGGCCAGCGCGAGCACGGTGAGGAGCTGCGCGCTGAACGACCGCGTCTGCACGGTGGAGTCCTCTGCGGCGCCCGGGATGATCAGGGCGTGGTCCGAGGCGTCGGCGATCGGCGTCTGCGCCGCCGTGGTGATGCCGACGGCCAGCGCGCCGCCCGAGCGCAGGGCGGTGAGCGCCCGCAGCGTCTCGGTGGTGGTGCCGGAGCGCGAGATGCCGAGCACCAGGCCGCCCGGCGCCAGGGGGTAGAGCTCGGGGTGGAGCAGCGCTTCGGAGGACGGCACCGCGCCCGCCGCCCGGCCCCGCCTCAGCCAGGCGCCCCGGGCCGCGACGCCGAGGTAGTACGACGAGCCCGCGCCGAGCATCAGCGTTTCGGGCGCCGCGCCGGTCAGCGCTTCGGCCAGTTCGGGCCCGGCGGCATCGACGGCGGCGTTCGCCGCCGACCACGCGGCGCCCTGGGTACGGATCTCGTCGAGCATGTGGCTGGTCATGGTGGGCTCTCTCCTCCCGGTTCCAGGGGCGGGAGCCGGCTCGCCAGGTGCACCTGCAGCCCCGCCTCCCCGAGGGCGTCGCGGTCCGTGGCCGGCAGGCCCTCGTCGGCGATCAGGCCGTCGACGTCGGTGAGCGGCGCGAAGCGGGCCAGCGTGCGGCGGCCCACCTTGGAGCGGTCCGCCACAACGAAGGTGCGTTCGCTGATCGCCTTGAACTGACGCGCCATGGCGGCCTCGGGGTGGTCCCGCATGGAGAAACCGAAGTCGGTGGTGATGCCGGAGCACCCCACGAAGCACAGGTCCAGGCGGTACTCCTGCAGGGAGTACAACGCCATCTCCCCGACCAGCTCGTACGAGTAGGCGTTGAGGGCACCGCCGGTGACGATCACCTTGGTGCGCCCGTGGTTGTACAGCTCCGTCGCCACGTTGATGGCGTTGGTGACCACGGTGATGGGTGCGCCGCGCAGCCACCGCGCCAGCTCCGTGCAGGTGGTCCCACCGGACAGGCCCACCACCATGTCGACCTCGACCATCATGGCCGCCTGCGCGGCGATCTGCCGCTTGGCCTCGGCGTGGTCGTCGGCGGCGCGCGAGAAGTCCTCGAGGTAGCGGATGGGGGAGCGCACGCGCGCGCCGCCCCAGGTGCGGTCCACCAGCCCGCGTCGCTCGAGCGACGCCAGGTCGCGCCGCACGGTCGCGAGCGAGATGCCGAGCCGCTCGGCGAGGTCCCTCGCGCTCACCTGGCCGTGTTGCATCACCAAGCGGTGCAGGGTCTGCTGCCGGTCGCGGCTGTTCGGGCGCCTCTGGTTCATGGTTCCACGCTGAGTGTATACGCTTGTTGCAGCGAGTGCCATGAAGCACTGAGCGATGATGGCGATCTCGCTCACGGCAAGGATGGAATCCGGACCCTGGAGGGCTACGGCCGGTCAGACCAGCGAGGCCCGGCGCAACAGCGACGAAGGCGGTCGGCCCCGAGCGCTTCCGTTCCCGGATGCGGCCGGCCAGTGCGAAGACGGCGCGGACGCCCGGGACGCAAGTGGATGCGAACGCGCCCGTGGACCATGTCCCGACCGTCGGTGCGAGCCGCTTGGTCGGTGTGGTCGGTGCGGGCGGTGCGGCGCGACCTGGCCGGGTCGTGGGGGGGTGTCCGAATTCCCTACGGTTCGAGGTCAAGTGGAGCTTTCGGTTCTCGGGGCGCGATCGCGCTGGATCGCCCCCACCGGCGTGCCCGAGGGGGCGGCGCTCGTCCAGGACGAGGTGCCATGTACCGATGAGGCGTCATGCGTCCCATCGGTGGCCGGTGATGTATCACCGACCTTTACCTTCGACCCTAGGGGATTCGGAACCCCCCCCTGAGGTCCTGCCGGGGCGACCCGTGCGCTGCTGCGACCCGTGCGCTGCTGCGACCCGTTCCCGGTGGCGACCGGGCGTCCGTCTCGCCCTCACGACCGCGCCTTAACGCCCGCGCCCTCACGCCGCGCCCTCACGCCCGCGCCCTAACCCTCCGGCAACGTGAAGTGGAACGTCGCACCCTCCCCCGGCGGGCTCGTGACGCCGATCTCGCCGCCCTGGCGCTCCACCAGCTGCCGGGCGATGGTCAGCCCGATGCCGCTCCCGCCGGCGTGAGGGCTGCGCGCCTTGTCGCCGCGGTAGAAGCGTTTGAAGACGTTCGGCAGGTCCGCGGGCGGCACGCCCGGGCCGGTGTCGCGCACGGCGAAGCGAACGGAGCCGTGCGCCGGCGCCTCCACCTCGATCGTCACGCGGCCCCCGCCGGGCGTGTAGCGAAGCGCGTTGCCGACGAGGTTCGCGAGCACCTGCAGGCTACGCTCGCGATCGGCGCGCACGACGGCTCCCGGGGCGCGCACGTCGACCT
>Ga0114931_10004078_pt1 | contig 18305 bp, 17 predicted proteins | sample 2SBtaG_FD_89579 | JGI IMG/M metagenome (GOLD analysis project Ga0114931, IMG submission 89579) | Deep subsurface microbial communities from Kolumbo volcano to uncover new lineages of life (NeLLi) - 2SBTROV14_V59a metaG | ecosystem: Environmental > Aquatic > Marine > Volcanic | place: Kolumbo...
AACGCGCTCAAAATGCTCATTTAGACCGTGTATACTGCGCTTTTTCGCCCGTTTACGCCTTGCCATCATCGGCTTGATCGAGTTTTTAGCGGTGCCCTATAGTTTGCCCCTAGCCATGCCGTAACAAGTGATTGAAAAGACCCATAATGGGGTCTATAGTACCCAAATTAGGTCCTTTGGAGCGGCTTCGATATGGTGACGACCACGATTGGTGACGCCCTGTTTACCAAGACACAACAGCGGGTGCTGGGATTGCTTTACGGTAAACCGGACAAGAGCTTTTATACCAACGAGATCACGCGTTGGGCGGGTATGGGCCGAGGAACAGTTCGGCGTGAATTGGATCGCTTGGTGTCAGCCGGGTTGCTGGTAGCGAGCAAATCGGGGAATCAACTCCATTACCAGGCTAATTCTCAGTGTCCTGTCTATTCGGAACTGCTGGGTATCATTAGAAAGACGTTTGGAATCGCGGACGTAATCAGGGTGTCCTTGGCGCCGGTGGCGGCGCGGATCGAGCTGGCCTTTATTTATGGGTCCATGGCCAAGGGTGAGGATACCGCAGCTAGCGATATCGATCTGATGGTGGTGACGAGTACCTTGGCGTATGCTGACTTAATGAGCGTCCTTGCCGATGCCGAGCAGTCGCTTGGCAGGCCGGTAAATCCGACCATCTACTCAGCGATGCAAATCAAAGACAAGCTGGCGCAGCAAAACGCATTTTTGACCAGGTTGATGGAACAACCGAAATTGTGGGTGAAGGGAGGCGATAATGACCTTAATGAACTTGGAAGATTTAGTTAGCGTCGGAAAGTTAAAATCCGAACCACCGGACCAAAACGAGTTCGATGGCATGTTGAACTCTGCAAGGCTTAGGTTAGGAGATGCTCAGCTTGCCGGCTTGTCCGAGGATGGCCAGTTCTCATTGGCATATGGCGCGGCACATTCTTTGTCATTGGCCGCATTGCGTTGGCATGGTTATCGTTCCGACAGTCGCTATTTGGTATTTCAATGTTTGCAGCACACGGTGGGATGGCCCGCTGTCAAGTGGCGGGTATTGGATCTATGCCACAAACAACGTAACTTGGCTGAGTACGAGGGGCAGTTGGATATACCGCCACGATTGCTTCAAGATTTGCTTGTGGTAACCAATGAGTTGTTAACATTGGTGGAGTCCCTAGGTCCAATAAACGGCACGCTATGACCCGATCCATGAACTGGCTCATCGTTATCCCTTTCGTCTTCGCCCTTGTCATCATCGGCGTCGCCTTTGGCCCCAAGGGCCAGCCTCAGGTCGGTGTGGTCGACGGCCGTTTGCGCACCTGCCCTGAATCGCCGAATTGTGTTTGCAGCGAGGCGGGTGAGCGCGAGATGGCCTTGATTGCCCCTTTGTCGTTTGCCGGACCGGCCGGAGCTGCCTGGACCAAGGTCAAGGAGGCCATCGTCGCCGTGGGGGGGGAGATTCAACTGGCTGACGACGGTTATCTGTGGGCGACCTTTACGACGCGGTGGATGCGGTTTGTCGATGATGTCGAGTTACGGATGGATGCTGAGCACCAAGTGATCCAGCTTCGTTCGGCGTCGCGGGTGGGGTATTCGGATATGGGGGTTAACCGGGAGCGCGTGGAGCGGTTGCGGGCCTTGTTCGGAAAATGATGTCTCGTGCGAGTTCGTAGCAGGGTGTCTCCGGTGATAAGATAGCCGTCAGGCATCCCGCCTGCCGGAAGGATCATCCATGTGTTTTTCTGCAACGGCTAGTTTTACCCGCAGCAGCCGTTTTGCTCCCGGCCGGGACCTATTGCCTGAAGACGTCGAACGAATTCGGTTGGCGTTATTGGACGCTGGCGATCATGCCGTTCATGTTCGGGATACAGCAATTGCTCGAGGGCGCGCTTTGGCTGGCTCTGCCGCAGGGCGATATGGCCGCTACGCGCGGTTTTGCGCTCGGTTTCCTGCTCTTTTCGCATTTTTTTGGTTGGGGTGATTTGTGGTCTTTCGGGGGACGAAAGATTTTTCGCCGCTTGAGCTTTAGATGAGCCGTCGATGAGAAATCCCTTTTTCAAAAAAACTGCTGCGACAAAGCCTCGGGTCACATGTTTGGAACTGGACGGGGTTGAGGTCGAAGTCACGCGCAAAGCCATCAAGCGCGCGTATCTGCGCGTCTCGACCGACGGGCGCGTTCGGGTCTCGGCGCCGAGGTCGGTGGGTATGGATTGGGTGCGCGGTTTCGTCGTTTCCAGACAGGATTGGATTCGGAAGCAGCAGGATCGTTTTCGTGCGTGCGATCAGTTGGTCCGGGCGGAATATATCGATGGTGAGGCGCACTATTTTTGCGGTCAGAGATATTTACTTCGCGTTCGTGAGCGCGATGCGCCGCCACGGGTGACATTGAACGCCGACGAAATCGAGCTGGCGATTCGACCGAATACATCGTTGGAAAAACGACGCGTCTTGGTCGAGGATTGGCATCGCCGACACTTGAAGGCCGCGATCCCCAGTATTATCGCGCGCTATGAGGGGCCGATGGGCGTTCGGGTTCAGGAGTTCGGCGTCAAGCGCATGCGGACGCGATGGGGAACGTGCAACATCAGGGCGCAACGGATATGGCTGAGTCTGGAGCTGGCGAAACGGCCTTTCGATTGTCTGGAATACGTGGTCGTGCACGAGATGGCGCATTTGATCGAGGCCGGGCACAACCAGCGATTTTACGCGGTCATGGACGAGTTCCTGCCCGATTGGCGAAAGCATCGCGAGGCCTTGCGGCGGCAGCCTATGGAGCACGGCGGGTAGGGGTGAACCTTGTGTTCACCTCACGGCGCATAGCACAAGCGCTTGATCCCACAGCGGTTCAAAAAATGTCCGCTTATGGGTGAAGCTAAGATTTATTGATGCCACTGTGAAACCCATATCTTGCACTCTGCATACGCACTGAAGATACGGATTCAGGTTTTACGGATAAAATACTGGCCATATCGCTCTCCCATAGAATGACTATCGCTGCTAGAAGGGATGAACACAGGGTTCGGACACTATTGGGCAGGTGGCTACAATCGCCTGTCGACCTTCATGACCCCAGGATCGTCCTCGCTGACCTTGGCCGTGAAGTTGAGTCGATTCATGAGCCGGAGCATGTGATGATTGTTGGACAGCACCTCGGCCTCGATGGTTTTCAGTCCCTTGGCGCGGACCGCTTCCATGAGCGTCATCATCAGCTTCTGGCCCAGGCCTTTGCCGCGAATGTTGTCGGCGATAACCAGGGCGAATTCGCAAGACTCGCCGTCGGGGTTGGTCGCATAACGCGCCACGCCGAGTTCGGTTTCCTCGCCGTTGACCTCAGTGACCGCGATCAACGCCATCTCCCGACTGTAGTCGATCTGCGTGAAGCGCACGACCATGGTTTCGGTGAGTTCGTGCAGGCTGCTCATGAAACGGAAGTATTTCGATTCCTCCGACAGGTCGCGGACGAAACGCTGTACGAGTTCGGCATCCTCGGGGCGGATCGGGCGGATCGTCACCTCGGCGCCGTCGGCGAGGTGCCATTGGCTTTCGAGATGGGTCGGATAGGGATAGATCGCCATATGGGCGTAGCGGTCGGCGCTGGGCGCACTGTATTCGACGACCATCCGCGCGTCGGCGGCCAGCACGCCGTTTTCGTCGACGATCAAGGGGTTGATGTCCATCTCCTTGAGCAGCGGGAGTTCACAGACCATCTCCGAAACGCGCAACAGGGCATCCTCGAGCGCAACGATGTTGGCGGGCGGCATGTTGCGGAAGACGCCGAGCATCTTGGATATGCGGGTCTCCTGAATCAGTTCCTTGACCAGAAAGCGGTTCAACGGCGGTAGCGCGACGGCGCGGTCGCCCATGATCTCGACACTGGTGCCGCCGGCGCCGAAAGTAATCACGGGGCCGAACACCGGGTCGCTGGTCACGCCGATCATGAGTTCGCGGCCGTTGGCCTTTATGACCATCGGTTCGATGGAGATACCCTCGATGCGCGCCTCGGGGTTGGCGTGATGCACATTGTCCTGAATGATCTGATAGGCCGCGCGCACTTCATGGGCATTGGACAGGTTGAGGATGACGCCGCCCGAATCGCTCTTGTGCGAGATGTCGGGGGAGTTGATCTTCATTGCGACCGGGAACCCGAGTTGTTGAGCGATCAACAGCGCCTCGCTGGGCGAGCGCGCGACCATGGTCGAGGCAACCGGGATGTGGAAGGCGGACAGCACCGCCTTGGATTCCATCTCGGTCAGTACCTTACGGTGCTCCTGCATGGCGCCTTCGATAATGAGCCGTGCGCTCTCGACGTCGGGTTCGACGTGATGGGCCGACGGGCCGGGCATCTGCATGAGCAGGCGTTGGTTGCGGTAGTAAGCGGACAGGTACGAGAACACCTCGACGGCGGGTTCCGGTGTCCGGAAATGGGGTCTGTGCGCCTGGGCGAAGGCATTACGAGCGGTCGCGACCTGGATCTCGCCCATCCAGCAGGCCAGCAACGGTTTGCTGTATTGATGGCCCAGCTCGATCAATGTTTGGGCCGATTCCAATGGCTTGGTCATCGCCTGGGGTGTCAGGATCGTCAGTACGCCATCGACGTTGTCGTCCTCCAGGCAGGCCTTGATGGCGTGATGATAGCGATCCGGTTGGGCGTCGCCGATGATGTCGACCGGATTGGCGCGCGGCCAGTTCGACGGCAGGTGTTGGTCGAGATAGATGATCGTCTCATCGGACAAGGTCGCGATGGACAGGCCCAGGTCGACGGCGCGGTCGGTCGCCATGACGCCGGGGCCGCCGCCGTTGGTTACGATCGCGAGCCGGTTGCCGGTCGGTTGGAAGCCGCAGGACAGGGCGCGAGCCGCGCTGAATAGCTGGGTGACGGTCTGCACCCGAACTACGCCCGCTCGGCTGACGGCCGCATCGAAGACATCGTCGGCCCCGACCAGCGAGGCCGTGTGCGACATCGCCGCCTTGGAACCGGCCGTATGACGGCCGACCTTGACCAGAATCACGGGTTTGATGCGCGCGGCGGCGCGCAGGGCGCTCATGAAGCTGCGGGTGTTACGGATGCCCTCGATGTACATCAGGATGCTGTAGGTGTTGATGTCGGATACGAGATAATCGAGGATCTCGCCGAAATCGACATCGGTCGATGAGCCCATGGATACGACGCTGGAAAAGCCCACACTGTTGTTCTGCGCCCAGTCCAGGATCGCGGTACACAGGGCGCCTGACTGGGAGACGAGGGCGATCGTGCCGGGATTGGCGCTGCCTTTGTTGAAGGTCGCATTGAGGCCGATCGAAGGCCGCATGATGCCGAGGCAATTCGGTCCGATCAGGCGGATTCCGTAACGGCGGGCCGTTTCGAGCAGGCTGCGTTCGAGCGCCGCGCCCTCGGCGCCGACCTCGCCGAAGCCGGCCGTGATGATGACGGCCGCCTTGACCCCGTGGACGCCGCACGATTCGATGATGGCGGGCACGGTTTGCGGCGGCGTCGCGATCACGACGAGTTCGACCGGCGCCTTGATATCGGCGATCGAGGCATAGGCGGGGCGGCCTTGTACCTGGTCATGCTTGGCGTTTATGGGATAAAGCTCGCCTTGATAACCGTCTTCCAACATGTTCTGGAAAACGATCTGGCCGACCGAATCGGGCCGGTCGCTGGCGCCGAACACCGCGACCGATTTGGGTGCAAAGAGTGTGTTGAGGTAGTGTTTACCCATGAGCACGGGCCTGTCCTTAGAGGAATTGCCGGCTATCATAACATCGTATCCAGCAGAGAAGAGGCCCCATGTACACCGCCTACATCAGTCATCCGGATTGTCTCAAACATGATATGGGCGCGGATCACCCTGAGTGTCCGGCGCGCATGCACGCCATTGAGGACCAGCTTATCGCGACCGGTCTGTTGCCCTTCTTGGCCTCGCACGAGGCGCCCATCGTTCAGCGGGAGGCGCTGTTGCGGGTGCACGACGCGGCCTATGTCGACGACATCTTCGCGCGCGCACCGGAGGCGGGCGTCGTCGAGCTGGACCTCGATACGGTCATGAATCCCGACAGCCTGACGGCCGCATTACGGGCCGCGGGCTCCGGCGTCATGGCCGTCGATCTCGTCATGTCGGGCGAAGTGGAGAACGCCTTCTGCAATGTCCGGCCGCCCGGCCATCATGCCGGACGACGCACCGCCGCCGGGTTTTGCATCTTCAATAATATCGCCGTGGCGGCAGCGCATGCCCTTGAGCATCACGGACTGGAACGGGTCGCGATCGCGGATTTCGACCTGCATCGCGGCAACGGCACGGAGGAGATCTTTCTCGAACGCGGGAATGTTCTAATTTGTTCGACCTTTCGCTATCCCTATTACCCCTACGATGGATTCGTGACCGACCGGGCGCATATCGTGAATGTCTCGCTTGCCGGGGCGACCACGGGGGTGGAGCTCAGGGCGGCGGTCACCGAGCACTGGCTACCGGCGTTGGAGCGTTTCAAACCGCAGTTGATTCTGGTCTCGGCCGGTTTCGATGCTCATCGCGAGGACTTCGACGGCGGCCTGGGGCTGGTCGATGCCGACTACGTCTGGCTGACGGAACGCCTCATGGATGTCGCCGACCGTCACGCGGAGCGCCGCATCGTCTCGATGCTCGAAGGGGGTTACGCCCTGAATGCCCTGGGACGTAGCGCCGTTGCGCATATCAAGGCGTTGAGCGGGTTGTAGGGCGAAGGATTTTTCACACTCTGCGAAGGATATATGGACGGGCTGATCATTCGGTTCCATCAAGGTCGCCGTCAGTACGATCACCATGATGAATGCTCAGATCGCCGGTGCGGCCGAGCAACAAAGCGCGGTCACCGAAGAGGTCCGCCATAATATCAACAGTATCAAGGAAGTGACGCAGCAGAGTGCCGACGGCCTCGCCGTCACGGCAGCCGATAGTGAACAGTTGGTCGGATTGGCGCGCCAATTCCAGTCGTTGGTGCAACAGAGCAAGTTGTGATCTAGTAAACCACGGAGTACTCTATCTACCGGAGTACTCCGCCCGTTCTTCAGGGCGCATACAAGATTCGCCCCTACGGGACCTGATGGAGGGGGGGGAGGCCCCGTAAGGGCGATCCTATTTCTATGGCGTGCTCGATGAGGACGTCTTGTCCATCACTTTTGGGCCACTTCGTTGGCCTGCTCTCCGGTCAATGCCAGCAAGCGACGCATGCCGATCGGTTCCTGTTTCAGTAGCGGGACCACAGCATAACGTTCGGTGTGCCGGGTCACCACGGCGGCGATCTCCCGCTGCTCGTTGTGCGCCCTTTGGCGCAGCAGCGGCGCGTTGGGATGGCTGGCCGCGAGACTGTTGTTGATGACCCACGCCCATGGTTCGATGCCCGCGCGGCGCAGGTCTGCCTGCAGATTGGCTGCCTCCTGTACGGGTGTGGTTTCGGCCAGCGTGACCAGCAGTACCTTGGTTTGTTTCGGGTCCTGTAGCAGCATCATCGGCGTCGTGTAGCGCAGCGCGGTGTCGCCCATCTGGCGGGTAATTTCACGGTGATAGGCCCCGGTCGCGTCCAGCAGCAACAGGGTATGTCCCGTCGGCGCCGTATCCATCACCACAAATTTCTTACCTGCTTCTCTGACGATCCGCGAGAAGGCCTGGAACACGGCAATCTCCTCGGTGCAAGGCGAACGCAGATCTTCTTCGAGCAAGGCCCGACCTTCGGCATCAAGCCGCGCGCCCTTGGTCTCGATGATGTGCTGCCGGTAATGTTCGGTCTCCACATGTGGATCGATCCGGCTGACGGTCAGGTTCGGCAGGGGGCCTTCCAGGGTCTCGGTCAGGTGGGCGGCCGGGTCGGACGTGGTCAGATGGACGGGCAGGCCGCGACGTGCGAGCGCGACCGCAATGGCCGCCGCAAGCGTGGTCTTGCCGACGCCGCCCTTGCCCATGAGCATGATGAGCCCGTGGCCGTCGATGGCCATGTCGTCCACCAGACCGGATAGATTCGGCGCATCGAGTGCGACCGGGGCATCGGGGGCGCCGTCGGCGTCCGCATGATCGGTCAGGAGGCCGCGCAGGGCGTCCAAGCCCATGAGGTTGAAGGGCTTGAGCGCGACTTGATCGCACGGCAGGGGTTTGAGCACGACGGGGATATTCTTCAGCGCCAATTGTTCCCGTGCGCAGATTGCCGCGGCCAGCTCGTCATCCCCGGCCTGGGCAGGCGGCAGGACGCCGTTGATAACCAAGTGTTGCTGGGACAGACCGATAGCGGCGAGTTCCTCGTGTGTGCGTGCGACTTCGCGCAGCGTGGCCTGCTGGGCACGCGCAACGAGGATCAGGCGTGTGCGCAGTGGGTCGGCCAGGGCCTTGACGGCCGTCTTGTACTGGATGCGTTGTTTTTCGAGTCCGGCCAATGGCCCCAGGCATGAAGCGTCGCCCTTGCCGGCCTCGAGAAAACCGCTCCAGGCGCCCGGCAGTTGAAGCAAACGGATCGTGTGGCCGGTCGGCGCTGTGTCGAAGACGATATGTTCGAATCCCCGTGTCAGGACCGAGTCGGTAAGCAATTCCGTGAATTCGTCGAAGGCCGCGATCTCGGTCGTGCAGGCCCCGGACAGTTGTTCCTCGATACCCTTGACCACCGGATCCGGCAAGACGCCCCGGACCGGTCCCACGATGCGATCCCGGTAGGCCTGGGCGGCCGCCTGAGGGTCGATCTCGAGCGCCGAAAGCCCGGCTACCGCCGGGATCGATGTGATCTGGTTGCCGATCTCCACACCCAATACCTGGCCCACATTCGACGCGGGATCGGTGCTGACCAGCAGGATCCGCTTGCCTGCTTCGGCGAGCCGAACGGCCGTCGCGCAGGCGATCGAGGTCTTGCCGACGCCGCCCTTGCCCGTGAAGAAAAGGTGGCGTGGAGGGTGGTCGAGGAACTTCATGTCAATGTCCAGGCCTCAACAACAGCGACTGCCGGAACAGCAACCCGAATGCGGCGATTCGGCGTTCGTGGCGGCAGCATCGACACCGATCCATCGCGCCAGGTCCGCTCGCGACGGATAGCGCCCGGCCAGGGCGATTTCGCCGTCGATGAGGATCAGGGGCAGGCCCTCCTGACCGGAGCGTTCCAGGAAACCTTTGACGGCCGAATTCTCGGCAAAGGCCATCGGCTGTTGGGCGAGGTTGAAGCGCTAGATTTCGACGCCGTTCTTTCGAGCCCAGTCCACGTCGGCGGAAAAATCGACCAATGCCTGATCGACATCGGTGCCGCAGACGCCCGTGCTGCAGCACAGGGCCGGATCGAAGACTTGGATGTTTTTCATGATAAGACTCCTGGAAAGGTGAAGGATATCTAGAGCTTTGAACCGGGTTTGGCGCGTTTCAGCATTTCCTGCCAATCGATACAAGCGCCATCGGGGCTCCCGGCGCAGCATTCCTCTGTCAGATAGGTGATCAGGTCCAGCATCAACGGCATGTTGGCGCGGTAACGCTGATAGCGTCCCTCCTGCGTTACCGAAAGCAGCCCGGCTTGTGTCAGCGCCTTGAGGTGGAACAAGAGGTTGGTCGGCGGAATGTCCAAAGCGGCCCCGATCTCGCCGGCGACCATGCCGTCAGGCCCTTTCCGGACGAGCAGACGGAATACGTCAAGGCGTAGGCCGGAAGACAGGGATTCAAAGACAGTGAGGGCGGCGTTTTTGTTCATTGCTCAATAGTACAACAATTATTGAAGTATGGAAGCGTTTTCTTGATGTGGATGGTGGTGGGCGTGAATTGGGGTTGTGGGGACTGGTTTTTAACCATTGCGAATGGTGATTCAGAAAACAAAAACCCCTGACGGTTGGGGCGGCGACCACCAAAAAATAATGATAACTATCTGTAAAATATATTAAAGATATATGGCAATATTTATTGTTGCCCCCAAGACATTGTTACTTAGTGGTGATTGTTGGCTATGTCAACCATTGATTCTTCTCTAACCTGGAATCTGCTGGCGCCGAGCGCTCCCTTTATTGTCGATTCTACAAATCAAGTGAGTGAAGCCGCAAATTGGTAATTCGCAGGGTATAAGTGACTTCAGTGGCGCCTTTGCGCGATTTGGCAGATTGTAGTCTGCGACTACCAATTAGCTACCGAATAACTACCAAATTGGTAATTCGCAGGGTATAAGTGACTTCAGTGGCGCCTTTGCACGATTTGGCAGATTGTAGTCTGTAACTACCAATATCAATTGGATTGGTAGTAGGATGGTGTGCGGTTCTTTGTTGATCTCTTCGTAACCTCTAGTTTGGTACCAGAAAATGAAACTTCCGATCCGGCCACCTAACTTCAGTGATTTAACTAGCGATGTCGTTCGTGAGTCACCTGATGCATTGGTAGACCTGATATCTCTAGGAATTCCAGCCGACCCTAAGGGGAACTATTATCATTGGGACAAGCTTAGGCATTTGCAGCCGCCTAATAATTTGACCAATGAACAGTGGTGGCTCGGTATAAAGCTAGCTCGCCGACCCACATTCAAAGCAATCCCTCACTCAGACAAATACAGTAAAAATTTCGTTTACTCGGAGCCCGATGTAGTTCGTCGATTGCTGCACGAGATAGATATCCACGGTGGAGGAGAGCTCAAAACAAGCGAACAAGTGAAAAATCAAAATAGTCGGGATTCCTATCTAATAAACTCTCTTATAGAAGAGGCTATTACTTCAAGCCAGCTTGAAGGTGCTGCGACGACTAGGAAAATAGCAAAAGAGATGATTCGGCAGAATCGTAAGCCACGCGATAGATCTGAAACAATGATCCTAAATAACTACTATGCAATGCGCCGTATAAATGATATGGCTGAAAAGGAACTAACGCCGGATCTTATCTATGAGCTGCATGCGGTATTGACAAAGGATACTTTAGAGAATCCGGATGCTGTTGGAAGATTGCGTGAATCAGATGATATATATGTTGGAGACGAAAGAGACGCAACAATATTGCATGATCCCCCCAAAGCTAGTGAATTGAAAAAGCGAATTGAAAGTATTTGTAAGTTCGCCAATGCAACGCACGATGATATTTTTCTTCATCCTGTTATTCGGGCAATAATCCTTCATTTCCTATTGGCCTATGATCACCCATTTGAGGATGGAAATGGAAGAACTGCACGCGCTCTCTTCTATTGGTCCATGTTAAAGCAAGGATACTGGAAAATGGAGTTTGTCTCAATTTCAAGAATTCTGAAGGCTGCGCCAGCGGATTATGTAAGAGCGTATTTATACACGGAGACAGATGACAACGACGTAACCTACTTCATAGTTCATCAACTAAAGGTAATTCTTAGAGGGATAAACGATCTTTATTCTTACTTAGAAAGAAAAGCTAAGGAAATTAGGAACGTTGAAACATTAATCAGAAAGTCTCCGGATCTTAGGAAAATATTAAATCATAGGCAAATTGCGCTCATAAATAGATCGCTGAAAAAACCTGAGTCTGTGTACCTGATAGAAAGTCACCGAGGGGCGCATGATGTTACATATGATACGGCTAGAACAGACCTCCTAAAGCTAGTAGACCTTGGGTTGCTGCAAAAAATGACTGTTGGAAGAGCCTTCTCTTTCATAGCTCCCCCTGATCTCAAAGAAAAACTCGAGAAATTGCAGGATCAGTAATTGTTAGTGAAAATGCCGCCCTCTGGTGCCCTTGGATGTCAATGGATGTTATTAGCCTAATGTGGGCGGGATTTCCTTTTAACTAACGGATTATAGGCAACAAAAAAGCCGCCCTAGGACGGCTTTGGATGGTGTGGTGGTGGAGGCGGCGGGAATCGAACCCGCGTCCGCAAGCCCTCTGCCATCGGCTCTACATGCTTATCCGCGTCGATTAGTTTAACCGGCCGCTACCCGACGGGCAGGGAAGACAGACGGCGATTCCGGTAAGGTTTTAGTGTTTTGGCCCCGGACGAGCCGCTACACGAGCTTGTGAGAGTCGACGCCTGAGTAGCCCCGAAGGACTCCGGACGCACAAGCACGGCTCCGGTCAGACGGCACCCTACAGGGTATTAAGCTGCGAGTGCGTAGTTGTCGTCGTTGGCAACTATAGGTTTGCGGTTTGATTTACGAGGTAACCGCACCTAGGCATGCACCTCAGGTTTTGCAACCCACGTCGAAGCCAGGTCGCCCCCAAAGCGTTTCCTTCTAATACAACGCATATGACAATCTAGAACCGTAGTGGTTCAAATCGGAAGATACAGGATGCAAGATACAAGATACAAGTTAAAACACGCATCAGCCTAAGTTTTCCGGCCCGGCAGGGCCTGCGGTTTTACTTGTATCTTGTATCTTTTCCCTTGTATCGGGGGGCACTAGCGCCCCCTCATAATCCTCTGCTTTTCGCGCGCCCAATCACGATCCTTTTCGGTGGCGCGTTTGTCGTACTGCTTTTTGCCTTTGCCAAGGCCGATCTTGAGTTTGGCGCGGCCGCGGACCCAGTACATGCTCAGCGGGACCAGGGTGTAGCCCTTGCGTTCGACGGCGCCGATGAGCTTGTCGAGTTCCTGTCTGTGCAGCAGCAGTTTGCGATTGCGGGTGGCGTTGGGGTGGATGTGGGTCGACGCGGTCCTGAGCGGCGAGATGTTGGCGCCGTATAGGTAGGGTTCGCCCTTGTGTATCTGGACGTAGGCCTCGCTGAGCGAGAGGCGGCCGTCGCGCAGGCTCTTGACCTCCCAGCCTTCGAGAACGAGACCGCACTCGTATTGATCCTCGATGAAATAGTCATGGGTCGCCCTGCGATTGACGGCGATGGTATTGGCGCTGGTCTTGGGTTTCTTGGCCACGGGTGATCCGGTTCTTCTTTTGTAAACGGCCATTATACACAGCGTGGTTCGACTTGAACCGTAGGTCGTTGGGGCGAGACGAGGCCGATTCAAACGGTTACAATGGCGCCCATGTCCGGAAACTCATTTGGCAAACTCTTTACCGTTACGACCTTTGGCGAGAGCCATGGCCCCGCGCTTGGCGCGATCGTCGATGGCTGTCCACCGGGATTGGCCCTGTCCGCTGCCGATCTGCAGGGCGATCTCGACCGCCGTAAACCGGGGACATCCCGGCACACGACCCAGCGCCGCGAGGCCGACGAGGTCGAGATCCTGTCCGGGGTCTTCGAGGGCGTCACGACGGGCACGCCGATCGGGCTCGTGATCCACAATACCGACCAACGTTCGCGCGATTACGCCAACATCATGGACACCTTCCGTCCGGGGCATGCCGATTACACCTATCACCAGAAGTACGGTATGCGCGACTATCGCGGCGGTGGTCGTTCCTCCGCCCGCGAGACGGCCATGCGCGTCGCCGGCGGCGGTATCGCCCGCAAGTATCTCGCCGATGTCTGCGGCGTCCGTATCCGGGGTTATTTGTCTCAGCTCGGGCCGATCAAGGCCGAGACCTTCGATTGGGACGAGGTCGGGCGCAATCCGTTTTTTTGTCCCGACGCAGGCAAAGTCGCCGAGCTCGAGGCCTATATGGATGCCCTGCGCAAGGAAGGCAATTCGGTCGGGGCCCGCATCAACGTCGTCGCTGAAGGTCTGCCCCCCGGCCTGGGCGAACCCATTTTCGACCGCCTCGACGCCGAGATCGCCCACGCCATGATGTCGATCAATGCCGTTAAGGGCGTCGAGATCGGAGCCGGTTTTGAATCCGTCGTGCAAAAGGGCACCGAGCATCGCGACGAGATCACTCCGGAAGGTTTTTTGAGCAACCACGCAGGCGGTATCCTGGGCGGCATCTCGACGGGTCAGGATATCCTCGTCAGCATCGCGCTCAAGCCGACCTCCAGTCTGCGTCTTTCCTGCCGCAGCATCGACCGTCATGGCAATCCCATTGAGGTCGTGACCGAGGGCCGTCATGACCCCTGTGTCGGGATCCGAGCGACTCCGATTGCCGAGGCCATGCTGGCCATCACGCTCATGGATCACCTGCTGCGCCACCGCGCTCAGAATGCCGGCGTCGATAGCGGGTTGCCGCCGGTCCCGGCATCGCCCGCCGGGCGGTAGGGGTTGTCTGAAAAGACGGGTGACCCCGTGGTTTGCTGCTACGGGTGGCCCAAAATCCGTAGGGGCACGGCGCGCCGTGCCCCTACAATACCGTCGACGCCTGTTTGCACAACAATGACGCATTGATTCGGACTTTCCCGTGTATTGGCGTCTATCTTCCTTTTATCTGTTCTATTTCGCCGCGCTCGGGGCGCTGATTCCCTATTGGGGCGTCTATCTGAAGTCGATCGGTTTTGATGCTCAAGCCATCGGCGAACTCGTTGCCGCAGTCATGGCGACTAAGATCGTCGCACCCAACATCTGGGGCGTGCTGGCCGATCGCAGCCCGAGCCGGATGGCGGTGGTGCGCTCGGCCTCCTTCATCGCCGCGCTCGGCTTCGGGTTGATCTTTTTCGGTCAGAGCTACGGCTGGATCATGTTGGTCATGATCCTGTTCAGCTTCTTTTGGAATGCGGCGCTGCCTCAATTCGAAGCCGTCACGATGAGCCATCTCGACGGTGATACCCGGGCTTACAGCAAGATTAGGCTTTGGGGGTCGGTGGGCTTTGTCGTCGCCGTCGTCGTGCTCGGCGAGACCATCAGCCGCTACGAGGCCGGGATCCTGCCAGCCGTGATCTTTGTCCTGATGGGGTTGATCGCGGTCAGCGCGCTGTTCGTACCCGATGCCGGGCAGGTCGAGCACGATCCCAAGCTACGATTCGCCGAGGTTATGCGGCGTCCCGGCGTCATCGCGTTGCTGCTGGTCTGTTTTCTCATGCAGCTCAGCCATGGTCCTTATTACACCTTCTACTCGATCTACCTTGAGGAGCACGGCTACAGCCGGGGCGTGATCGGTGTGCTCTGGGGTATCGGCGTCATCGCCGAAATCATGGTCTTCATCTGGATGAGTCCGCTGGTGCGCCGTTTCGGGCTGCGCGGCCTCTTGCTCATGAGTCTGCTGCTGGCCGCTTTACGTTGGCTGTTGATCGGCTGGTGCGTCGATTCGCCCGTGATCATCACCTTCGCCCAGGTGCTGCATGCGGCCAGTTTCGGGATCTATCACGCCGTCGCGATCACGCTGATCCATCGCCGTTTCACGGGGCGCTATCAGGGGACGGGGCAGGCGCTCTACAGCGGCCTGAGCTTCGGCGCGGGTGGCGCGGCCGGCAGTCTCTATGCTGGTTATCTGTGGGACGGCGCCGGGCCGGCCGTAACCTTTTCGATATCCGCCCTGGCGTGTCTCCTGGCCTTTGGCGTCGTGTTGCATTATATGCGCGATACCTGAGGTCGGGCTCGCTTGTTGTGGGATGATCGGGCGCTCGGGTAAACTGGGGCATTATTGATCATATCATTCGGTTGGAAAAGGTACTTGTGAGCGACCAGGAAAAACTCTATATATTCGATACCACCCTGCGCGACGGCGAGCAGAGTCCCGGGGCCTCGATGACGCGTGACGAAAAGGTGCGCATCGCCAAGGCCCTGGAACGCATGCGCGTCGACATCATCGAGGCGGGATTTCCTGCTGCCAGCGACGGCGACTTCGAAGCCGTCCATGCCGTCGCCAATGCCGTTCGTGAAAGCACGGTCTGCGCCCTGGCCCGTGCCGTGGACCGCGACATCGATCGCGCCGGTGCGGCCCTCGAAGGCGCGGCCCGCAAGCGCATCCATACCTTCATCGCAACCTCTCCGATCCACATGGAGAAGAAGCTGCGCATGACGCCCGATGAGGTCGTCGAACGCGCCGTCTATGCCGTCAAGCGGGCCTTGCAATACGCCGACGACGTCGAATTCTCACCCGAGGACGCTGGCCGCTCCGAGCCTGATTTCCTGTGCCGCGTCATCGAGGCCGTGATCGCCGCGGGCGCCCGCACGGTCAATATCCCGGATACGGTCGGTTACAGCATGCCGGCCCAGTTCGGCGATTTGATCAGTCATTTGATCGCTCGGGTGCCGAACGCCGACAAGGCTGTGTTCTCGGTCCATTGCCATAACGATCTTGGTCTGGCCGTGGCCAATTCGCTGGCCGCCGTCGCCAACGGCGCGCGCCAGGTCGAATGCACGATCAACGGCCTCGGCGAGCGCGCCGGCAATGCCTCGCTGGAAGAGGTCGTCATGGCGGTACGCACGCGCCAGGATTATTTCACTTGCGATACCCGTCTGGATACGACCCAGATCGTGCCTTGTAGCCGTCTGGTCTCGACAATCACGGGTTTCGCGGTGCAGCCCAACAAGGCCATCGTCGGCGCCAACGCCTTCGCGCACGAATCCGGCATCCACCAGGACGGCGTGCTCAAGAGCCGCGAGACCTACGAGATCATGCGCGCCCAGGACGTCGGCTGGTCCGCCAACCGCATGGTCATGGGTAAGCACTCTGGCCGCAACGCCTTCCGCACCCGGCTCAACGAACTCGGCGTCACGATCGATTCCGAAGAGGAACTCAACAAGGCCTTTGCCCGCTTCAAGGCGTTGGCCGACAAGAAGCATGAGATCTATGACGAGGACCTGCTGACGCTGGTCGGCGGCAGCTTGCTTGACGGCGCCGAAGAGCGTCTCAAGCTTATCGCGCTACGCGTCTGCTCGGAGACGGGAGAAATTCCTCACGCCGAGGTGACGCTGAACTTCGATGGCGAAGAGCAAACCGTCGTGTCCGCCGGCAGCGGACCGGTCGATGCGACCTTCAAGGCCATCGACAGCCTGGTTCGGAGCGAATCGGAGCTGCAGCTCTACTCGGTCAACGCCATCACGAGCGGTACGGATTCACAGGGCGAGGTATCCGTTCGACTGGAGAAGGATGGCCGCATCATCAATGGTCAGGGCGCCGATACCGATATCGTGATCGCCTCGGCCAAGGCCTATATCAATGCCTTGAACCGGTTATTTGCCCCGGTCGAACGGGCCCATCCTCAGGTTTGAGGGGCCGGACGCTTGGCGACATGGACCGGCGGGAGAAGAGCATGATGTATCGACAGCTTCTGCTGATAGCGCTGGTCCTGATATCCAGCGTCACGCCATCCGTCGCGGGTGAAATGATTCAGGTCCGGACGCCATACAGCACCTATGCGAACGCCTATGTCGCAGGGCCCGAGAACGCAGCCGCAGCCGTGCTTGTGATCCCGGATATCTGGGGGATCGGCAAGCCGGTCGAACAATGGGTGGACCGTTTGGGCGCGATCGGTCTCAGGGCCATGGTCATCGATCTCTATGACGGTCGTATGGTCACGAGTCCCGCGATGGCGGGCGAGGTCTACGGCACGATCGATCCGGTCTGGATCGAGCAGAACCTCAAGGGCGCGCTGGCCTATCTGGACAAGCATTTCGGCAACATCGTACTCATGGGTTGGGGCGAGGGCGCGCGTCAGGCGGTCCGATTGGTCAAGTCGGACGCCGCCGGCGTCAAGAAAGTTAGCGCAGTCGCGATCTATAACGACGACCGCGCCTCGGCCGGCGATCTGATTCGCAACATCAGTCTACCCGTGCTCGACGTCAGTACCCCGCACAGCCTCGTCGATCCTTTCAGACCCGCCAAGGCCGGGGATTTGGAGTCGACCTGGAAGGCGACGGAGGGTTTTCTCTCCAAACGCCTGAATTGAAATCTGGGGCGAGATACAAGGGGAAAGATACAGGGGGAAAGATACAAGATACAAGATAAAAGGAAAGCCACTGAATAGCGTCGCAGGATGTGTTGTTAACTTGAAGTAGTTTCGCTTAATCTGTCGTGATCGATACGGTTCGCACCTTATCACCACACCCTACGGGCAAGGCTTTTACTTGTATCTTGTATCTTTCCCCTTGTATCCGCCCTTCCTCAAAACGTCGAATGATTCCAACCCCATAAATGCCGCTCTACGCCTTTGAATTCGATATAGATACGGTCCCCCTGAATGTCGGTCTCGGCCTCAATGGCCGCGCACAGCATCTGCGACAATTCTCCGGTCGCATTGTCGGGCAGGCCGATGGTCTTGAGTTCGATGTAGGCCAGCGGCTCGCGGGTGCCGGCGAATGACATGGCCACACCGTCCTCGACGGCGATCATGACGTAGCGTTCGGGTTTGCCGAGGGCCTTGGCCGTGACCTCCGAGAGGTGGGCGACAAGGCTGTCGCGGTCGCTATCCGAGAGTTCCTGATTTGTCTGCATCACGAGGTAGGGCATGCTTGATCCTCCTGGCGTTGGCTTGTTTCCAAATATAGACCTGAATCCGTACCTTCATGACGGTGCATAGCACAAGCGCTTGATCCCACAGCGGTTCAAAAAATGTCCGCTTCACCTATGGGTGAAGCTAAGATTTTTTGATTCCACTGTGAAACCCATA
>Ga0114931_10004079_pt1 | contig 18304 bp, 18 predicted proteins | sample 2SBtaG_FD_89579 | JGI IMG/M metagenome (GOLD analysis project Ga0114931, IMG submission 89579) | Deep subsurface microbial communities from Kolumbo volcano to uncover new lineages of life (NeLLi) - 2SBTROV14_V59a metaG | ecosystem: Environmental > Aquatic > Marine > Volcanic | place: Kolumbo...
AAGATCGGGTTCGCCCTCAGGAATGTGTTTTGAGCTGGTACTCATTGAGGTGTTGAACCATTTTTGTCAAAAGTTTAATGCCGTTGTCAATATCGGTGACAGATACGGTTTCTACGGTGCTGTGCATATAGCGTAACGGAATGCTCAGACCGGTAACGTGAGCCCCTTGTCCTGTCAGATACTGAATGGCTGAGGTATCAGTACCGCCGGCTGTGAGAAGTTCCCTTTGATAAGATATCTGATTTTTTTGAGCGATCTCTTCTGCAAAAGCAACAAGAGTTGCGGTACATATTGCACTCCCATCCATAATCTTAATGCCAATACCTTCGCCAATCCTGGTACACCGGTCGCGGGCTTCAACACCGGGAATATCATTAGAAAGGGTAACATCGAGTGTGATGCCGATGTCGGGTTGAAGTTTGTTTGTTGCAACGCGTGCGCCACGAATGCCGACTTCCTCCTGCACGGTAAATACAGCGTAAAAATCACAGTTTGATTTTTTCAGTTGCCTGATGGTTTCTACGAGCATATAAACTGAAACACGGTTATCCAGCGATTTTCCCGTGACATAGTTTCCCATCTTTTTCAGACTTCTCTCACGCGTGATGGGAGAGCCAATCGGAACAAGCTTTTTCACTTCTTCAGCGGGCAAACCAACGTCGACAAAAAAAGATTCTGTTTTAGGAGCCTTCTTTCGTTCTTCCGGAGACTGGGCATGTATCGGTTTGGTTCCAATGACCCCTGTCAGATCTTCGTTGCCATGAACGACGACGCGTTGTGTTGACAGGGTTGTCGGATCGAATCCCCCCAAGGTGTGAATACGAATAAAACCCTGATCATCAATAAATTTTGCTATTAAAGAAATTTCATCCATATGCGCGGCCGCCATAACCCGTGGTCCATCACCTTTACAGTGAACAACGAGGTTTCCGATGCCGTCGACATGATAATCATCACAGTGATCTTTGATTTGAGCAATAATCAGTGAACGTATCTTATTTTCAAATCCCGGTGCCCCGGGTGTTTATGAGATAGCAGCGAGCAAATCGAAATTCATAATAATCAGGCTGTTTCTAATGTATCGAGAAGCGACTCGAAAATGAACCGGCCGTCGGTTGATCCGGAAAAGAATTCAACCGCACGCTCCGGGTGGGGCATTATACCGAGCACATTTTTCTCTTTATTACAGATTCCCGCAATATTTTTGAGTGAGCCGTTGGGATTGGATTTATCGGTGACGGTCCCGTCAGGTTCACAATACCGGAAGACGATCTGTTGGTTGTCTTCCAGACTTTTAAGAGTGTCGGGATTTGTAAAGTAATTCCCTTCACCGTGAGCAACCGGTATTTTCAAAACCTGGTTTTTTTTGAGCTTATTGGTAAAAAGTGTGTGGTTATTTTCCGTTCTCAGCCAAACATGTTTACAAACAAAACGGAGATCCCTGTTTCTGAGCATGGCGCCCTCGAGTAGACCCGATTCGAGCAGAATCTGGAAACCATTGCAAATACCAATGACAATCCCGCCCTTGTTGGCGAAATCTACGATCGCCTTCATGACCGGTGAGAAACGAGCAATGGCGCCGGACCGGAGGTAATCTCCATAAGAAAATCCGCCCGGGACAATGACGATATCCGAATCCTGCAAGTCAGTATCTTTGTGCCAGATGAACCGGGTCTCAGAATTCATTACATGAGCGGCTGCGTGATAGGCATCATGGTCACAGTTAGAACCTGGAAATACTATTACACCGAATTTTGTTGACACGATTATCCTTTGATTTCTGTAATAAGTTGAATTTCCTGTAAGACGGAATTTCTTTTGAAGCACTCTTCAAAAGATCCCTCATAAACGACTGCCTTACCCTTGGTGTGTACCGTAATGGTAAGCTCCTCGGCTTTTTCGAGACTGCAGCTCAAAGCCTTCTGGAGTTGCATAATGACCTCCTCGAAAGTATGTATTTCGTCGTTGTAAAGAATGAGTCGCCAGGGTTTGTCGATTTCTTCTTCAACAGCTACTTCCGGGCTGGTCTTGGTTTTTGGGTTACTCTGGGCTGTAGCAATCGGACGAACCATAATCAGGCTGTTTGTAATTCTGTTATTTCGATATCATAATCTTCCATAACAGGGTTTGCCAGAACTTTATGGGCCGCTTCTTTAGCGATATTCATGGCTTGGTCACGGTCGTCGGCCTGGATGTTCAGCTCAATATATTTGCCGATACGAACCTGTGAAATGTCTTTCAGTCCCAGGTTTTGAAGTGCGTGGTGTGTCGCCTTACCCTGTGGATCAAGGATGGACGGACGTAGTGTGACAGTCAGTTTCGCTTTATACATGCGTGTAGTGATGTTTTAAAATTTGCCAATGGCCAAATTTAATGGATTTTCTGGTCAGCTACTACCTTATTGATTTGTTGAATCATAAGCTCGGTTACCTCTTCGTCGGTAAGTTCATCTAAATCGATCCAGGTCACTCCCTGCCAACGCCTAAACCACGTAAGCTGACGTTTGGCATAACGGCGCGTATTGCGTTTTATTAACCTGATTGCTTCCTGGAGATCATGTTTCCCGTACAGATAATTGTAGAGTTCGGTGTACCCAACCGTTTTCAAGGCGGAACCGCGGAAATCATATCCTCTTCGGAGCAACATTTTAACTTCGTCAACCAAGCCAAGTTCGATCATTCGATCTACTCGTTCATTGATACGTTCGTAAAGATGCTCACGTGATCTTGTAAGAACGAAAGCGACGGTATTTTTGGGCGGCATTGGATGGTCGTCTTGTTCATGGTATGAACTGAACGGTTTGCCCGTTTTTCGATACACAGCAAGCGCACGAAGAATGCGTTGGGTGTTTTTCCCATCCATCTTCCGGGCATATTCAGGATCTACCTCGTTGAGTTGTTCAGATAGATAATCGATTCCTTTCTGTTTGAGCTCTGTTTTTAAAGCCTCAACGATTGATGGATCTGACTCGGGAACCTCATCGAGTGGTCGTATTAATCCTTCGAGATACAAGGTGCTTCCACCAACATATAATGCGAATGGATAATCTGGTGTCAGTTCTTTTTCCCACTCGTCGACACGTTCCAGGAATCGTTGAACATTGTCGTCCTCGCCGGGATCAAGAATCGAAATATTGTAGTGTGTGATACCGGATCGTTCTTCAGGTGTGATTTTGCCGGTTCCAATATCCATAAATTTATAACACTGTCGTGCGTCAGCAGAGATGACGGGAACATCCCAGTATTGCGCGATTCTGAGTGACAGGTCCGTTTTCCCGACTGCTGTTGGTCCGGCTATGATGACGCGTTTTGACAATGCTCTTTTTAGGGTAGAAGGTACTAAATGTTATAGGGTAATGACACAGAGAGGGAGATTCGGTGCGTAAAGCCAAGATCGCTGGCTGAGCCGCTGAAGTTGGTAAATCCATAATCGATGTTAATGCGTCCGATGTGTAAACCGGCACCAAGGGTAGGTGAAGTATAGATATGAGATGATTTATCCGTTGTAAAATCTGTAAATCCAAAACGGATTGAGGCAATGTTCTTGAATGAGACCTCGCCGCCAAGATGCGGTTCGATGCTCACCCTTCCGAGGTTGATGTAGTATGTTCTGCGATTGTCAAAGCGTAAGTCGACATCGGCCGAGGTCAGAAAGGAAAAATTTTTGATAAGGTTATTGAAACTATGACTGATACCGGTTTTAAGTGTTGGATACACAATCTCATTCTGTCCGGTCGGCATCTCGTTACCAAGTTCAGGAAGGTTTTTTAGTGAAGTTTTGTTGATCTCCCAAAACTTGAAGAGTGAAGGGATATTCATCAGGTTGGCACCCCAGCGGAAGTATTTGAAATCGTAAAGTAGCCCGGCATCAAGTGTATAGCCCCAGGCTTTTGCAAATGGCCCGATTTTGCTGTGTAAAACTTTAGCGCTGACACCCCACGAAAATTGTTTGTGGACCTTACGGGCAAGGGATAAAACAAAAGCGTAATCATTGTCCCCAAAAGTGGGGAACGCTTTACCGGGATCAGGTAAATTATTGGGATTATCAGGATTTAACGCACTGAGTGTATTCTTTATGCCGTCAACACCCTGTCTGTAAAAACTGAAAGCAAGGGTACCCTTAGCATGCTTCAAAGGCACCGCAACAGCGCCATAGTCGTAGCCCACGATACCACTGAAACGTTCCGAATGCATAAAAGCCATCTGAAGATCGCCAACCTGCGCCAAACCGGCAGGATTCCAATAACCGGATGTCACGTCGCCGGACATGGATACAAAACTGCTTCCCATTCCCAAAGCACGTGCTCCACCACCTACCGAGAGAAAATCGTCTCCGTATTTTCCGTATTTAAACCCCTGAGCGGCAGATAGCGAGGTTATTAGCAAAACCAGCAGTATTGTACAAAGCAGAGACTTGTTCACAGATGATCGTCGGGGCTTGTGAGAGAAGAAAATTAAAAAGGTAAAATCGATAAAGCGTGATAAAATATCCATTATAAGATATTATGAGACGAGAAATATTCGCCTTTCATTAAATGAGGTCTTCCGTTCGTAAAAGGGCAAATCAGAATCAATAGCTGTTGTTTCGACTGGTACTATTTCGTAGTATAATGTACCTTTTCACCCTTTAAAAATCGCGCAAGATTATTGCGTATCTTATATTTTAAGTTAAATAATATTATATCATAAACCGATCATCACGATGAAATTTAGTATTTCGAGCTCGGATCTCGTCAAAGGGTTGTCGTCGGTAAACGGAGCCGTACCGACCAAAGCCACTCTCCCTATACTTGAAATGGTATTATTTGAGGCAGAGGGACAATCATTAAAACTGACCGCTACCGATCTGGATACGTCAATTGTAGAGCAACTGGAGGCGGACGTCGAAGAAGCCGGTTCCGTTGCCATACCGGCAAAAAGGCTTCTGGAGACCCTGCGTCAGCTTCCTGATATCCCGGTCTTCTTTAATGTTAACGAGCAATACCAGGTCTAGTTCAAAACAGATCGTGGTAAATACAAATTAGCTGGAGTTAAAGGGGAAGAGTTCCCCGCCGTGCCGACACTCGAAGACAGCGTTGAACTGGATATTTCGGCAGATGTTCTGAAGGAAGCCATTCAGAATACAACTTTTGCGGTTTCTACGGATGATCTGCGTCCGGCTATGATGGGTGTCTATTTCCAGGTCGGATCGGACGAAAGCCGTATTGTCTCAACAGATGGACACCGTCTTGTACGACTCATAGATCGTGAAATTAGGTCTGAGAAAGAATTGAAGTTTATTATCCCTGAGAAAGCTTTGACTCAAGTACATAAAGCATTCAGCGGAGGCGAAACCAATGTAACCGTAAGTGAAGATCATGTGCGATTCAAAAATGGAGATACGGTGATTGTTTCCAGGCTGATTGATGCACAGTATCCTAATTATGAGTCTGTCATTCCACGTGAAAACGATCGTTTGCTGCGCATCAATAAAGATGAGATGCTGGCAACGGTTCGTCGGGTTTCAATCTTTTCCAGCACAACGACCAAACAGATACGTCTTGAACTCTCCAAAGACAAAGTGGAGATCTGTGCAGAGGATATTGATATGAGCAGTGAGGCCAAAGAGAGCGTAAAATGCGAGTATGATGATGAAGAAATGGTCATCGGCTTTAATGCAAAATATCTGGCCGACGTGCTCACCCACCTGGTGGATGATGAAGTAGAGTTTGCTTTTTCAACGCCCAACCGGGCAGGAATTGTAAGGCCGATCACTCGCGAAGATAACCGGGAAATGTTGATGCTGGTAATGCCGGTGATGCTCAATACCTATGCATAATAATGGCTGAAGGCCCACAAACTATTACATTAACAACCGATTTCGGGAATTCAGATCAATACGTCAGTGCGATGAAGGGTGTGATTCTCGGGATTAATGCAGGAGCTCGCCTCGTGGATGTATCCCATGAAATTCCACCCCAGGATGTTATGGCTGCTGCGTGGGTGCTGAAAAATTCGGCTTTCCTGTATCCGCCGGATACTGTGCATCTTGTCGTCGTCGATCCGGGTGTAGGTACAACGCGCAAACCGGTGGCTGTTCACATCGGGGAACAGTTTTTTGTGGGACCCGATAACGGTCTTTTTTCTTTAATTGCCGACGATAGGCCATATCAAGCCTATGAATTGAATAATGAAGAGTACTGGCGTGTTAAGTTATCAAATACCTTTCATGGGCGTGATATTTTTGCACCGGTAGCTGCTCATCTTAGTCGTGGCGTGCCTATCAATAAAGTAGGTAGTAGATTAGATGAGTTAGTCACGTATCACTGGGCTTTGCCAATAGCAGATGAAGAGGGGATACAGGGATGGGTCGTACATATTGATCATTACGGCAATCTCATCACAAATATTTCTGAAGAACTTGTACATAGCGTGGCTTCCGGACAAAAAATAAAGATCTATACAGGAAGCACGATCATCAAAGAGATGTCGAATACATTTGGAAATGTTGCTGAAGGTGAAGCTTCGGCCATTATTGGCAGCTCGGGAATGCTGGAGGTGATCGTAAACAAAGGAAACGCCGCCAAATTACTTAGCGTCGAAAAAGGCGCACCGGTAACTATACTTGTCCAGAAGTAATACCAAAGGTTCAAGACAATAATTTTCAACGATTGTAGACCTGCCAGGTATTCAAAACCTGGCAGGTCTATATGTTTTGGAATGTTTCGAAACCAACCCTTCATACGAACGTATTGTTGGTTATAATTGGTTGTGAAATAACCCGTTCAGTTTTTTTCAATAGCGTGCGAAATGAGTAAAACTACCAGCGATACCCCGCTTATTCTGCAATCACTTAAGTATGATGGTGCAACCATTGAAGTGCCGGGAAATGTCTCAAATCTGTCTGAATCTTTTAATGGGACGGTTTGCTCCAACAAGGGCGATGAATATCAGATCAAAGAAAATATTCTGGACCTGTTGGGTGAAGAGTATGAGGCAAAATCCCTGGCGGAATATTCAAATAAATGGGATACCACCGCATCATTGTACGAGGATGTTTGGCGCAAAAATGCTGTTAGTTTTTTATCGGGGGAGAAGTTTCCATGGGATCGCGAGCGGGAATTGATGGAGCAGTGTCTTCGGCCCAGAGAAAATGAGTTGTATCTCGATATCGGGTGTTCTACGGCACTTTATACACGTCTGTTGCTGAAGCAGGCACCTAAGGCCAGGGTCATCGCAATGGATTATTCAATGTCTATGCTTAAAAAGGCACACGATAAATGTCAGGAAGAAGGCTATCCGGTTTTCTTGTTGCGAAGCGATGCCCATGAAATGCCATTCTACCGCGGAACACTTGATGGAGCTGTTTGCGGAGGTACTTTAAATGAATTGCGCGATCCACTAAAGGTGCTTTTTGAAACACGACGAATTCTCAAGAACAATGCCCGGTTTTTTATCATGTATCTTTTGAAATCAGAAGCATGGTACCTTCGCCTTGCCCAGTCGGCAGTTCAAACAGGCGGACTAAACTTCTGGACACTGGACGAGAGTAAGGAATTATTCGAACGAAGCAGTTTTAAAGTCAGTAACATAGAACGTCACGGACTCGTTTGCTTTGCCTGTCTGACCGCTGCTTGATTTAGGCTATTGGGGAATAGGGGAATAAGGGAATAAGGGATGCTTCCGGGTGTACACACAGTTACCCGGTAAATGCTGTTGATGATATTGACACTCAGTAGTCATTCACTGTCTAAGATAAACAATAATCACTTCGTCAATCCCGACCCGATCGGGAATATCAGAAGCGTGTATCGTATAATACCGTTCTCCATATGAATCGGGATTATCTGAAGACGGGGAGAAATCGCTGGATAGGATTCCCTGACAGGTGTTCTGGCGAGTACGGCAGAACGAGCTTTAATCAAATACCTACATATGATCAGGAGCATTGATACCCAGAACCTCTAACCCATTTTTGAGTACGGCTGCAGTGGAGTGAGCAAGCGTTTTTCGGGCATAGGCCAACTCCTCTAGCTCACCAAGTATGTGACAGTGATGGTAGAACTGTGTGAAGTCGGTGGCCAACCCATTCAGGTACGTGATCAGGTGATGCGGTTCGCGTCGCAGTGCACAAAGCTGGATGATTTCAGGAAGTCTGAGCAGAGTTTTAATCAGGGTGATTTCTGCTTCGTGAGTGAGCAGGCTCAGGTCTGGTTGTCCACTGAATGAAAACTCATCAGCAATCTTCCGCATAATGCTCTGTATCCTGGCGTGCGCATACTGGAGGTAGAACACCGGATTTTTTTCACCAGCCTCTTTTGCCTGACCGATGTCAAACTCGAGGTGGGTACCCGGGGAGCGCATCAGGAAGAAGAAACGGGTAACATCACTGCCAACCATATCCATGAGTTCATCCAGAGTAACGAAATTGGCTTTACGTGTGCTCATTTTGAATGGTTTGCCGTCCTTTACGAGGGTAACAAACTGATAAACAACTACCTCGATCCGGTCAGTATCGAATCCTAATGCATTTACGCCAGAAACGACATCCGGATAGGTAGCGATATGATCGGCACCGAAGACATCAATACATAAGTCATAACCACGTTGCAATTTATCACGGTGATAGGCGATATCCGGCAACCGATAGGTCGGTTCACCGGTGCTTTTAATCAAGACGGTATCTTTGTCCTTGCCAAACTTAGTAGTTTTGAACCAAGTTGCATCGTCATTTTCATACACCAGATCTTTGTCACGCAGTTTCTGGACGACATCCTCAATAGCACCACTCAGATACAGATCATGTTCGTTGAAGAAATTGTTCATCCGGATATTCATCCGCTCCAGTGTATTTTGAATATCCTGGAAGATGAGTTCCTGGGCATACTGTTTGAAGATATCGAGATCGTCAGTGTCTTTTAAATCATCGTCTTTTTCATCAACTATCGATTGAGCGATATCCCGGATATATTCGCCTTGGTAGCCATCTTCCGGGAATTCCGGATCCGGTACGCCAATCAGTTCGAGGTAGCGGGCCTGTACGCTTTGAGCGAGAACACGCATCTGTCTGCCGGCGTCGTTGAAGTAGTATTCACGCTCTACATCTGCGCCTGTCCACTCAAACAGCCTCGCGATCGTATCACCTAAAACAGCATTGCGACCGTGGCCAACAGTAAGCGGTCCGGTCGGATTGGCACTCACAAACTCTACAAGTACTTTTTCCCCTTTATTGATGTCTGAACGACCAAATACTGATTCTTTACTTGAGATAGACTTGAGCTGCTTAAACAACCATTCTTCCGCGTAGCGGAAATTGATAAAACCGGGACCTGCTATCTCGACTGATTTAATTTTTTGAGAATCATATTCAAGGCCGTCGACGATTTGCTGTGCGATGGCCCGTGGATTCTTCCGCAACACTTTAGTTAGCGTCATTGCCACGTTCGTAGACAAATCGCCATGTTCGGGTATCCTGGGCTGTTCAATAATGATTTCAGGTTCATCATCCAGTGATCCGAACTGTTCAAGACTTTTTTTGATAATAGATTCCAGGTATGATTTCATGGTCTCAAAAAATTCCACGTATAAAATGTAATTAACGATCTGATTCGCTTATCACAACGAGCAAATCAAGCGGATAATGTTAAGAAGGTTTACAAGAAGATGAAACCTGATATTTCAGTTAACAGGGATCAATTAACAGTGAACAATAAAACCGCCCCCCAAAAGAACTGATTTTTGATTCCGACGCAGCTCCTCACGGAGCTTATTTGTACTTCGATCCTAATCTATAGTTACGTGAAGAATGAAATTGGCATGGTCGCTGGTGTCTCTATTCATTCTAATGTGCTTCAAGCATAAAATTGGGCAAACCATCACTGTTTACTGTTAATTGATAACTGATCACTGTTCTAACGCATAGAGCCATTGGTGCGTAGGCTTGTGAAAGTGTGGCCCGCTATGATCACATGATCCTCTACTTCGATCCCAAGAAGCTTACCTGCTTCAACCAGGCGTTTGGTCAACTGTAAATCTGCCCGTGATGGGTTAGTGTTTCCGGAAGGATGATTATGCAATACAATGACCGAATGGGCATCGTTAAGAATAGCCTGGCGCATTACTTCTGCCGGATCGACGATCGTTGCCGTGACACCGCCAACGCTGATCTTTTTATAGCCGGTTAACAGCTTAGCTGCGTTAAGAAAAGCTACGACGAACACTTCCTTTCGGAAATCACGAAGCAACGGACCAAAATAATTATTCACATCTTCCGGGCACTTCAGCGTCACCTGCTCTCCAAGCTGGGCAACCTGTAGCCGGCGAGCCAGTTCAAATACGGCTTCAAGGGTTACGGCTTTTACTTTTGCGATTCCCGGGATTACACGCAATTCCTGCCAGTTCTTCCTGCAAACATTCTTTATTCCTCCAAAATGATCGATTAGAGCGCGCGATGTGTCAATCACGTTCATTTTTCCACTGCCTGTGCGTAAAAGGATAGCAATCAATTCAGCATCAGACAGGCTCTCGCTGCCATAACGCATCAGTTTCTCTCTCGGCTGTTCATCCGGCGACATATCTTTCACAGATCTTTTATTTAGATAAGCTTTGTCGTTGAAAGCCTCCGGCTCACTCATAATAATCTCTCCTGATTTTTTTCCCGTTTCTTAATAAGAACGAGAAAACGAGCTCACCTTACATTAACAGTTGTCAATAAACAGTGATCATTGACCAAAGAAAGATTGAGAGGATATATGGGAATAAGGGAATATGAGAATAGTGATATGTTAAATTTATTACAGCTAACCCTATTCCCTTATGCCCGTCACTACTTCTTAAGTACCGCCCATGAGTGGCTCGTCGAAGGAACGTATGCTCGCGTTTGGCAGGCCGTTTGGGTAAAGTTTCTTGATGTGTTCGATTGTCTCGATGACAACATCCAGGTGCATTTTCTTGGAATGTTCATAGAACGACTGCGCCGGACCACTCAGTTTGGGTTTGCCATGCAGCGGCTTGTCGCTCACACTTAGAAGTGTTGCGTGCGGAATGCGATATCGGAAGCCATTGGTTGCGACGGTGGCCGATTCCATGTCAATAGCGATACTGCGGCTAGCATGTGTTTCCTGGACTGTTTTCTTCTTGGCAAACTCCCAGTCACGATTGGCTGTCGTATAGACGGTTCCTAAACGGTAATTCAGATCATATTTCTCGAGTACTTCCTGCAGTTGAAGATTGATGAGAAAATTAGGTGTTATTGGAACATTTACCGGTACGGCATCGTCCAACACGCTGTCGGCCCGCATATACCCGGTAGCTAAAACGAAATCACCAATTTCCTGGTGGTTCCGGAGTCCGCCGCAATGTCCAACCATAACCATGGCATCAGGACGTAAAACAGAGATATGGTCCGTTATCGTTTTCGCGTTAGACGGCCCCACGCCGATATTTATAAGCGTAATTCCTTCGTTATTCGGTAGTTTGTAATGATAAGCGGGCATCTGGACACCGTTGCGTTCCGGTCGAATGGCATCGGGAAACTTATCAAGAAACACTTCAACGTGCATATCATAGTTAGAGAACATGATATACCGCTGGAAGTCATCGGCTTTGGTGCCGGTATAATGTTCCAGCCGATCGAGAGAGAGATCGATTCTTTCGGCTTTGAATATGAAAAGTTTTTTTTGTGTGAAATCCCACTCATCCTCATCAAGGGCATCGAGTAGAGAAGGATCATTTAACGATTGGCGCGGCCTGGATGATAATATTTTGAAGTCGGCACCTTTTTCAGCTAATTTGCGCAGTTCCCGCGAGAGGTACCAGCGAAATGCTTTGGGACGTGCAAACTCACCGGTTATGATCGGATTATGCTTCGACCAGGAACGTTTAACTATCAGTTTAGGATAGAAACCAGATTCATATATTTTTTCGATCCGGTCGCAGGCCTCGGTAATAAGGCCGTCCAGATCATTTTCCGATAGCTCAGAATCCGGATCGGTAAGGGTATCTTTTTCGAAAACAAAAGGTTCGATCATATATAGGAGATATTACAAAAATGAGTTCTGAAAAAGTTCAGCATGATAACGAAATTAAGAAATGGGTTATTGAATCTGAAACTGATCTGCTGGATACCCCTATCTTTCAGATCACCAAAAGACATTGCCGGCCACCAGATGACGGCGGGGATAGCGATTTTTACATCATCAACGCACCCAACTGGGTAAACGTAATTGCCAGAACGAGCAATGATGAGGTGATATTAGTAAGGCAATATCGTTTCGGTATTGATGAGATAAGCCTGGAAATCCCTGGTGGCGTTGTTGATCCTGAAGACAATAATCCTCTGAATACCGCCAAAAGAGAGCTTCAGGAAGAAACAGGTTTTGTATCTGATGACTGGAAGTTGTTGGGAAGTGTGAGTACAAATCCCGCAATATTTACGAATTATTGCTATATGTATTTTGCAGATAACTGTGTGCTTGAACACGAACAAAATCTGGATCCGCATGAACGTATCCAGGTGGAGTTGTTGAGTATGCAGGATGTAAAAAAAGGGCTGAAAACAGGCTTGATCCATCACTCCCTTGTGGTCGCAGCGTTTGCGCAATACCTGATACATTTTGATTAAAAGGTGATAAATGGTGTTGAATTTGTTAGAGCTACCAGAAAATAGTATGAAATATCATTATATTACCAACTAAGAATATTCTTTAATCTGAGAAGTTATTCATCTACAGAGGATAACTCATAATTAACTTCTTTTTTCAATTCTAACAGGTTACGGAAATGGCGAAAATGACAACTGATACATTGAACCATGTAGCGGTACGCTTCAAATTGTTAGGCGAACCCATGAGGCTGAAACTTTTATATCTTCTTCAGGGAGGTGAAAAGTGTGTGCAGGATTTAGTTGAAGTGACGGGCGCAGGCCAGGCTAACGTATCGAAGCACCTATCGCTGATGGCATCGAATGGCCTCATCGGCCGACGCAAAGAGGGACTGCACGTATATTATTATATTGAAGACGAGAGTATTTTTAATCTTTGTGATATCGTTTGCGGCAGTCTTGAGGACAATGCAAGAAATCTCCATGAGACATTTAACAGAGAATGATCGTTTTTTGAGATTTCATTGTTACCTCTGTTACTTTTTTTTGAAAACATGGTTTTTAAAGGTAAATCTGTAATAACAGAGGAAAAGTATGATCAAAAAAGGAGATAAAATTAACACCGAGTTTAATCTTCAGGTTGTGGAAGACGGCAAGGAACAGGAGGTGCCGTTCAATAAATTGCTTGACAGGCCGACCGTTGTTTCCGTTTACATGAAAAACAACACACCGGGTTGCGACCGGCAAAATCAGTCATTGGTTCAACACGCTGAAGAAATCAATAAAATGGGTTATAATATTGTAGCGCTGAGCAAGGATAGTTGCCGATCGCACGAAAATTATGCCCGGAAGCTCGGAATTAAGTATACTTTGGCCTCTGATCCGGATTACCTTTTTTCAAAAGCGACGGATTCCATTGTTGAAAAGAAGATGTACGGAAAAACATATGAGGGGCCATCGCGTTCAGCATATATTATCGGAAAAGACGGTACTGTCCTGGACATTATTGAAAAGGTCGATACAAAAAGACACGGAGAAGAGGTCATTGATCTGCTAAAAACGATCGAGTAGAAATAGTATTGGTCGTCCCGGTTGGATGCCCGCTTCGGGATGAACGAAAATCATATAGAAAATTATGAAGCATTTAGTCATTGTCGAGTCACCAACAAAGGCGAAAACCATCCGCCGGTTTCTGCCGGACGGTTACGTGGTTGACTCGTCGATGGGACATATCCGCGATTTGCCGGCTTCAGCAAAAGAGGTGCCTGCGCGATACAAGAAAGAATCGTGGGCCAGCCTGGGTATAAACGTAGAAAAAGACTTCGAGCCGCTGTACGTAATTCCCAGGAGCAAGAAGAAGGTTGTCAAACAATTGCAAAAGGAACTCAAAGAGGCGGACGAACTGATCCTTGCAACGGACGAAGACCGTGAAGGCGAGGGGATTTCGTGGCATTTACTGGAGGTGATAAAGCCGAAAATCCCCGTAAAGCGGATGGTTTTTCATGAGATTACAGAAACAGCCATACGACAGGCTCTCGAGGAATTTCGGGATATTGATATGAATCTGGTTTACGCCCAGGAAACACGCCGGTTCCTCGATCGTCTCGCAGGCTATACACTTTCCCCGTTACTCTGGAAGAAAATATCTCCCGGTCTTTCTGCGGGTCGTGTTCAATCTGTTGCTGTCCGGTTGCTTGTTGAACGCGAGCGCGAGCGTATTCGGTTTAAGAGCGGTACCTATTGGGATTTAAAGGCACGTCTGAAGACGAAAACGTCCTCTATTGAATTCGAGGCTGGAATGACGCACCTGGATGGAAAGCGTCTGGCAACCGGTAAGGATTTTGATGAAGCTACGGGCAAGCTGAAGAAGAGCAGCGGCGCCATCATTCTTGACCAAAAGGATGCCGGTCGTTTGCAAAAGTCTCTGGATGCCGCTGAGTGGTCCGTTTCCGAAGTAGAGAAAAAGAAGCAAAAAAGAAGTCCCGCTCCGCCATTTATCACGTCAACACTGCAGCAGGAGGCCAACCGGAAATTTGGTCTGTCGGCAAGGGATACGATGCGTATAGCGCAGCGTCTGTATGAAAATGGTTTCATCACGTATATGCGTACCGACTCGACAAACCTCTCGGGTCAGGCCATCAATGCGGCGCGTACTTCGGTAAGTGAAATGTATGGTCAGGATTATCTGTTTGAGCGGGTCCGGACTTACAGTTCCAAGTCGAAAGGTGCCCAGGAGGCACACGAGGCGATTCGCCCGGCTGGTCATGTTTTTCGCAAGCCGAATGAAACGGGACTGAGTGGACTTGATGCGAAAGTCTACGACCTTATTTGGAAGCGAACGATTGCCACTCAAATGGCTGACGCTGAGCTCGAGTTCACGAATGCAACAATTGAAGCACAGGCTGAAAAAGAGAAAGCAACATTTAAAGCGAGCGGGAAACGTATTTTGTTTCCTGGTTTCTTCCGTGCATATGTTGAAGGTAATGACGACCCTGAGGCTGCGTTGGATGATCAGGATAATCCGCTTCCCGAACTCCATCAGTCTGATTCACTGGATTGCCTGGGTACGGAACCGAAAGCTCACGAGACCAAGCCGCCAGCACGTTTTACAGAAGCGACACTTGTTAAAGAACTCGAGAAAGAAGGCATCGGTCGGCCAAGTACATATGCTACCATCATCAGCACAATCATGGATCGCAACTACGCTGTAAAGGAAGGATCTGCGCTGGTTCCAACATTCACTGCATTTGCCGTTACCAACCTGCTTGAAAATAACTTTCCAGATCTGGTTGATCTCCGGTTTACATCAACGATGGAGGAACAGCTCGATGAAATCGCACGGGGTGGTCAGGATTGGAAATCATATCTTGCAAAATTTTACTCCGGCGATGATGGCCTCAAAAAGAAAGTCGAAAACAGGGAATCGAGTATTGATCCCCATGATGCAAAACGTATTGATCTGCCGGTCGAAGGATTGAATGGATATCAGATTTTTATCGGGCGTTTTGGCCCCTATATCCAGACCGGGACCAATGGGGAGACTGTTTCCGCCTCGATTCCTCAGAATGTGACTCCCGGGGATATATCAGCCACAAAAATCCAGAAACTTGTTGAGGTATCCGAGAGTGCTGATGAACCGCTTGGCAAAGATCCGGAAAGCGGCAAAGATGTTTATGTCCTAACCGGGCGATATGGTCCCTATGTTCAGCTTGGCGAAAATACCGAAGATAAAAAGAAACCCCGTAGGGTTTCGCTTCCAAAAGGATTGAGCGTAGATCAGGTCGATCTCGAGACGGCTCTCAAGATTTTGTCTCTGCCAAGAACACTCGGGCAACATCCCGAAACCGGAAAGGATATCAAAGCCGGTATCGGACGCTATGGACCGTTTGTCGTTCATGATGGTACCTTTGCTTCTCTCAAGAAGACGGACAATGTTCTGGATGTGACGCTTGAGCGTGCTCTTGAACTGTTAAGCCAGTCTAAGAAGAAGGGAAAATCATCAAGTGTTCTGAAAGAGCTTGGAAGTCATCCGGGCGATGGAAAAGAAATCAGGGTGATGACCGGAAGGTATGGGCCGTATATAAAACACGGAAAGAAGAATATTAGCTTGCCAAAGAGTGTAGAACCTGATAACATTACACTTGAAGAAGCTGTCGAGTTGATCGCTAAAAAATAAGGAAATCAGGAAAGAGGGAATAAGTAAATTGGATGCTGGATTATCACTACTACCTATTTGGATTCAAGTATAAGATAACTGCAGACGAGGTTCCTCCTCCTCAATTTTCGAAAATCTTAGAGACATGTATAACCCGCAGCTGGCAACTCGCAACACGGAATCTTTCTAACTTTCTTCAGCCATGCTAACACGTTCCGATCTTTACTTCCAATATCCGCCCAATCTAAACATCCTGGATTTAGCAACACTTGTTTCTATGTATCGGTCCAGGGGGGAACCGAGACGATCGCAACCGGGCGAGTACCTGGCGTGTTCCCGTTCGCTGAAGCTGGTGAAAGAGGCGAAGTGGTGGTTTGGACTCTACTATAGTCAGCAGAGCTGGGATCATATGCTCACCAAAGACTGTAAAGGCTACCCGCTGACGCCTGTCGAACTGAATGTCCTCGGATTGTCCAGCCTGACGGATGATAAAATGAGTATGCGCTCTTTTATTGAAAATAACAGCGGTGCAATCCCCAAATTAGTTTATATGGTCGTGAATGATTTGAAGGTCTTCGAATTTATAGAGGAATCGGAGGACGGCTACCTGCAGATCACTAAAGAGGGAGAGAAAGCCCTGACCGGAATAACGCGCCGGATCTATGAGAAAAAGTTTGTCCCGGAAATGTTGCTGGTCAACCAGGTCAACAACCTGGAGCCCAAAGTGACCCAGGCAAAAAAATCAGAAAACCCTCAGATCAATATGTTTTAAAAATTGAGGAGTTATTGGTTGGGTCAAGCAGGTAATTTCATTAAGCAATTAATTGAAAATAAATCAATTATTTAATGCGAGTTTTAGATAAGGCAATTCTGTTCGGACACTGTTTCCAAATACAGAAAAGTATACCCGGACCTGTATAAACCGTTAAAACGGTTATGACGTTAACGGATTCCTCCTAACACCGGATCAATCCGGGTGTTACCAGCAGACTAACCTAAGACGAATCGTTTTAACGATTTCTACCAGCACTTATATCGAACTCACATTAACTTAGTAACTCAATAACCAATAGCTTCCACTAAAACTGCACTTCAAACGTTATTCCGTTGATCTGGGAGTTGTTGATCAAACGGATGCGGGCTTTTAACTGGTCCGCGATGAGATACGCTTTAGACAGGCCAAGACCGAGGTGGCGCGCTTTGGTTGTGAAAAAAGGTTGGGGGAGGCGTTCGACATCAGAGGATGGAATCACTTCACCATAGTTGGTTATCTGGAATATGGGATGAGGTTTTCCAGTATAACTTAAACGAACAGAATCGATCTCTTCGTTGCTGTGTTGCAGTGCGTTTGCTATCAACTCCCGAATCATAAATCGCAACAGGGAGTAATCGGTATGCAGTCCAAGATGATCGGTTTGAACGGCCAGGTGTACCCGGCGTCGTTCAGCCGGTGGAAAATCACCCATCAAATCATTTATCAGATATTGAATATCGACGTGTGACGATTGTTGTTCCCGGGTTGAACTGAATGCATCCAGCTCTTCGAGTAATTCATTCATCTGGGTCAAACCGTCTTTTATCGTGTGGACGAGTTCGAGACCGTCTCCTTCCGACATATCGAGCTCGAGCATTTCCACCAGTCCGGCCGTACCGGTCAACGGCGACCGGAGTCGATGCAATAGAACTTCGGCCATCTTACGTGCCGTGTCGATGACAGCCGGAGAAATTACCGGTTCTTTTTTGAGAAAGATGATTTGTCGATAAAGGGTGTCGTCTACGGTAATACCGACCTCTTTGATACGGAACTCCCCAAATTGGGAATGCCAAACCAGATGTGATGTATCCGAATGGATCGGATGTACGACGTCCTCAAGTATTTGACCGTTTATCTGTTTCGTAGTTGCAGACAGGAGCTCTCTGAATGATTCATTCGAATAGACTATCAATCCATCCTTATGCCCAACCACGACGCATGGATCTGAGAATGCATCGGTCAAAGCGAAATATTGTTCTTTCATGATGCTTGAATGATCGGATAAAAAAGGAGAAAGTATAGGCACCAGCAATACT
>Ga0114931_10004080_pt1 | contig 18304 bp, 21 predicted proteins | sample 2SBtaG_FD_89579 | JGI IMG/M metagenome (GOLD analysis project Ga0114931, IMG submission 89579) | Deep subsurface microbial communities from Kolumbo volcano to uncover new lineages of life (NeLLi) - 2SBTROV14_V59a metaG | ecosystem: Environmental > Aquatic > Marine > Volcanic | place: Kolumbo...
CAAAGTAGAAATGTCCGCTTTCCCTCATTGGGTCAGTCACGATCCGGTCTCCACGGAGGAGCCCGGAGTGGTCCGCCGCGGCGTTCCGGCGCGGAGTAGCCGGGCCTTCCGCAGGGTCGTCGATGTTGGCTGGCAGCTCGTCGCCATCCCCAGCCAACGGCGCGACCTGGAGCTCGGCTCCCGTGTCGAAGCGCGTCTCGAACGAGCCTCACCCGAACTCGGGCGCGGGTCGCAGATGAGCTGGCAAGTCAGCGATCGGCAACGCGAACGCGACCAGGGTCGCGGCCGCTGAGCGCGGCCTCTTCTTCCCCCTTTCAGGACGCCGCGCTACCTGGCCCGGTCGTTGCAACGCCTGCCCTTCAGCGGAGGGGGTGGGGCATTGCCGAGGGGACGGCTTCAAGAGCTGCGCATCTGGCTGCCGCCGGAGCTCTACGAGCGGGTGCTGCGCGACGCCGCGGTGCGCCGCGCGTCGCTCTCGCGCTGCGTGCGGGACCGTCTGGAGCTCTGCTACGAGATCGAAGCCGACTGGGCCGATGCGCTGGAGGACGTGCCGCCGGCGGGCAAAGCCGGGGCCGCTGCGCTGCGCCACAAGATCCTCGATGCGATGGAGGAGCGGCTCGCGGCGACGCTGGAGCAGCACGCGCTGCGCCAGCAGGAGGCCGCCGCCGAACTCCGGCGCGTGGCATGCATGGTGGACCACCTGGCGTTCTGGCTCTTCGTGCTGCTGCCCGCACGCAAGCGCCGCGAGGCCGAGGCGCGGCGGCAGCAGGGCCGCGAGAGCCACGGCCGCTGGCGAAACGGAGTGCGCCGCCTCTTCGAGGACGGTGGTCTCGGGGAGGTGTCGCGATGACCCGGACGATCAAGCTCCGGCCCCAGGGGCCCGAGGCCCCGGAGCGGAAGGTGAGCCTGCGCCTTCCGGGCCGGCTGGCCGCAGAGCTGGACGAGTACCGCGCGCTCTACGCCCGGGCCCACGGCCACGAGATCGACCTCCTTGCGCTCATCGAGGGCATTCTCGAGCAGTTCCTGGCCAGCGACCGGGTCTTCCAACGACAGCGCTGGGGTGCGAAGCAGCAGAACTCCTCGTCCCCGGCGCGCCGGCTCGGGGAGTTGGAAGCATGACCGTCGCAGACAAGCTGGAGCAAGCCCGCCGTCTGGCGGCGGAGCTGGGCCTTCTGCTGGATGGCCTGGATCGGCTGGCCGTACCGCCGCGCCTGGCGGCCCGCCTCTTGTCCGTGTCCCACAGCCAGATCGAGAAGCTCGTGGCGCAGGGGGATCTCCCCGCCTACCAGGTGGGACGCAGCGTGCAGATCGAGCTGGTGGAGCTGGTCGCCTTTATCGAGCGCAACCGCCGGCAGCACAAGGACTTCCGCGAACAGTCCGTGCGCGCACGGGCCATCGACCTGATCGAGCGGCCCCGATGAGCGGTTCCATAGCGGCCATGGCAAGGGCGCGGACAGGACGAGACGATCGGGGTCGGCTGTGCGTCTTCGCATCAATGAGGGCACCGGGCGGCCGGCGGCTCCGGAAGCGGATCGTGGTGCCGAAAGACGACGAAGCGCTCGCCGCCGAGACCGTCCGCGAGCTGAATCGCCGCTTTGCGCTGGGCGACCTCAGCTGGTTCCTGGACGCTACGCCACGCGCGTCTCGGCGCGCGACTCCGCGTGCCCCGACGCTCGCCGAATGGTGCGCGCGTTGGATGGAGGAGTCCCGTGGCGAGATCGGCGATCACACCTGGAGGACCTACCGCACCGAGGCCAACGACCTCGAGCGACGCTTTGGCGAGCGGCGACTGGACCAGATCAGCGTCTCCGACCTGATCGAACTCCGGCGCGAATTGAAGCGCCTCGGGCGCTTTGAGCGCACGGTTCGAAACCGCCTCGCCTTCCTGCGCCTGCTCATCCGCGACGCGCGCCTGGCGGGCCTCGTGGAATCGAGCCCCTTCGACGTCCCGCTGCCGCGGCGGCGCACGAAGCACGATCGGCAGCAGCGGCAGACGAAGCGAATCACGTTCCGGCCGCTCCTGGCTGCGGAACTCCAGCGCCTGATCGAGGTGCTGCGGCGCTCGCGGGATGCAACCGAGCGCATTTGGTTCCCGCTGACCGAGCTTCTGCTGCTCACCGGCCTGCGTTGGGGCGAGGGCGCAGGCCTCCGCTGGCCGGACGTGTCGGATCGCGGAGGCTTGGTGCACGTGCAGCGGACCGTGGCCCGCGGAGGCCGCGTCGAGCCCACAAAGACCGGGGCGAGCTGGACGATCCCGACGCGAGGCCCGCTGGCCGATCTCCTCCGGCGCCAGCGGGCGCTGACGTACGTGGGGCGCACCGAGAGCTGGATCTTCCCCAATCGAACCGGCGGCCCTCTCGACTACCACAACTGGCGTCACCGGGGCTGGAAGCGTGTGCTCGACCGCTCGAAGGTGAGCCCGAGAGAGGGAGACGCGCAGAAGGCGCTCCGGCGCACCTACATCACGAGCGCCCTCGTCTGCGGCCGCAACCCGAAGCTCGTGGCCGCGGAGCTGGGCCACGCCACGAGCCACATGGTGGTGAGCAACTACGACTCGTTCCTCGACCCGAGGGCCTGGCCGGACGCCGAAGAGATCGAACAATTGCGCGCGATCTACGGCTGGAGTGCCGTCGAAGACCGCTCGTTCGTGGCACCCCTTGGGCACCCACTGGGTGTCAGCGATGGGGACGCCGAAGAGGCGAGCCCGCAAGACAGCGGAACTCCGAGGAGTTCTGGCACGCCGGGAGGGATTCGAACCCCCGACCCCCAGGTTCGAAGCCTGGTGCTCTATCCAGCTGAGCTACCGGCGCATGCCATGCGAACCGGCTTGGAGTCTCGGCTGCCAGGCAGGCCGCGTCAACGCGAGCGGCCCGCTCCCCTGGGGGCCACTCGGTGCCGCGAACCGTCTAGCCCGCCGGCGACACCTCGTTGCGCAGGGCCTCGCCGCGTTCGAAGCGCCCGAGGTTGTCCAGGAAGATCTGCGCGGCGCGATCCCAGTTTGCGGGTGTGGTGCCGGAGCTGTGGGGGGTCACGATGACCTGGGGCAGGTTCCAGAGCGGGCTCGCCTTCGGGAGCGGCTCCTCGCGAAAGACATCCAGGCCGGCGCCTGCCAGGCGCCCGCCTTCGAGGGCGGCGACCAGGGCGTCTTCGTCGATGATCTCGCCGCGCGCGACGTTCACCAGCACGGCACGGGGGGGGAGCTTTGCGAGCCTCGCGGCGTCGATCAGGTGGCGGGTCTCCGGGGCCAGCGGGATGGCGAGTACCAGGGCGTCGCACTCCGGCAGCAGCGCGTCGAGGGCGGAAAGGCTGCGGGTCTCGCAGGGCTCGTCGCCGCGAGGTGTGCGCCGTAGGCCTACCACGCGCATGCCAAGGGCGAGCCCCAGGCGGGCCACCTCCAGGCCGATGGGTCCCATGCCCACCACCACCAGCTGCTGGCCCTGCAGGTCCACCAGGTCGCGCGGTGCCCAGCGGTGCTCGTTCTGGGCGGCCAGCCAGCTCGGCAGATCGCGCGAGAGCGCCAGAAGGTAGAGCATCACGGTCTGTGCGATGGGCACGGCATGGGCGCCCGCGGAGGTGGTGAGGCGGATGCCGCGCTCCAGAAGACCCTGGAAGAAGGGGTTGTCCACCCCCGCGGAGAAGCTGTGGAACCAGGCGAGGCCCTTGGCGCGGATCATCTGGCGCAAGAAGTGTGGCGCGCGCTCCGGGAAGAGATCGCCGGAGAAGAAGCAGATGGCGGCCTCGGCGGGGTCGCCTGTGCAGCCGGCGTCGGACACCACCACCAGGGGTCGCCCGGGCGCTCGCTGCGAAAGCTCGCGGCCATAGTGCTCGTGGACCCAATCACTCACCAGGATGGCGTCTGCCACACGTCCTCCGCTGGGGTCGTGCGGGAGGGTAGGGGACCTGGCCGGGGCCGCGCAGGCCTAGCCCACGCGGATCACGCCGTCGGCGAGCAGACTGACGAGGGCCTGATAGATGGCGGCGTCGTTGGCCGGAAGCATGTCGATGATGGCGCCCAACGGGAAGCCCATGCCCGTGTGCTCGAAGACCTCTTTCTGGAGCGGGCTGAAGCCCGCCTGCGCCAGGGCGGCGAGCTCCTCGTCTACGCGGAAGCTCGTGTCGGGATCCAGGCCGTGCAGGTCGAGGCGCGCCATCTCGTCACGCTGTACCGCAGCAGCGAGGGTGGCGGAGTCCAGCGGTACGGGTTCCATGCGGTCGATGCTGTGAAGCTTCGGGGAGAATTCGAAGCGCGCGTCGCTCCAGGTGAACATCCGTCCGAGGGCCTTGGTACCCGAGACCAGGCCCGTGAGCGCGTAGACGATCTGTCCGTCGGAGTAGGCGATTTTGCCGCTGTCGTCGCCGCAGGTGAGCTCCAAGGTGCCTGCGCTGGCGACGGAGGAGAAGGTCTCGAGGACCGTCTCCAGGGGCGTCGTGGTCAGGGAGCCGGTGATGGCGCCCAGTTGCGCGGCATGATGGAAGGCGCGCACCTCGTCGATGAAGGCGATCACATCGTCCACCCGCTCCATCGAGAAGCGGAACTGGATGCCGATGGCCATCACGCCGTGGTCGCAGGGAGTGCGGTTCACCACCAGGGCGTTCACGACCAGCTGGGCCTCGCGCGCCGGGTGCAGGAGTACGACCTCCAGCTCCGTACGCTCGGAGAGGTCGAGGCCCGGAAGGGAGACGAGCATCCCGTTGTAGCTCAGGTCCAGGGTCTCGGCGCGAAATTCCCGGCCTGCCAGGCGCAGCAGCACCGGGTTGCGGGCTTCGAAGCGCTCGGCCCGTCGGGCTTCATTCGGGCCAGGGGTCGCAGGCTCGGAGAGCGGAAGCCCGGTGATTTCTTCCAGCCGGCTGCGCAGGTCGAAATCCGGCGACGCGATCTGCAGCGCGATGCCCGGAGTGGCGCCGAGCCCCTGGAGCCCGGAGCTTACGCTGGCCACCACCTGGCCCTCCAGCGCGACACGGTGCTCGCCCAGGCAGAGCTAGATCTTCAGCCGCTCGCCGGGCCGCCGCTCCACGTCCGGCAGGAAGATCGCGCCCTTGCCGAGCTCGGTTGCCCAACGCTGGGCAAGCTCGGAAGCGCTGCGGAACGGGACCTGGATCATCCTGCGGGAGCCTCCCTGGCTGCAGGCGTGCGGCGCCCTGCCCGGGGCCTATCGGCACTTCCAGCGCCCGGCTTCAGCGTGGTAGCCTCGCGCCCGGAGGTGTCGCGTGATCTGGCAGTACAAGGTGGCGGGCAGCATCCGGGAGGCCGAGAGCGGCGCGCCCCTTGCGGGCCTGCTGGTGCGGGGCTTCGACAAGGACCTCGTCTTCGACGATTTCCTGGGTGAGACCTCCACGGACGCGGCCGGCCACTTCGAGCTGGACTTCACAGACGAGCCCTTCCGCAGCATCTTCGATGAGAATCCGGACCTGTATCTGCGCATCTACGATGCCAGCGGGACGCGCGAGATCCACTCCACCCGCAAACAGCTGCGGCGTAGCGCAGGGGCGGAGGAGCACTACGAGCTGCGCATTCCCCGCGCGCGCCTGGCCGAGGGCTAGCGGCGCACAGCCGCCTGCCTGCATACGAGAGGTCGCCCATGCTCGATGGATTCGAAGAGACAACCTTCGAGGCGCAGGGCACCCTGCGCACGGTCTACCGCTGCGGGGAGGGCCCCGGCGTCCTGATCATGCACGAGGTCCCGGGCATCACGCCGGAAGTGGCGCGCTTCGCCAGGCGGGTGGCGGACGCAGGCTTCTCGGTGGCTCTGCCCAATCTCTTCGGCACAGCGGGCAGGCCACTCACGCCGGGTTATGTCGTCGGCCAGCTGGTGCGCGCCTGTATCAGCCGGGAGTTTCGCGTGCTGGCCCGCCATGAGGCGAGCCCCATCACGGAGTGGCTGCGCGCCCTGGCCCGGGCGCTGCACCAGGAGGTGGGTGGGCCCGGCATCGGCGCCATCGGCCTGTGCCTGACCGGCAACTTCGCCCTGGCCCTGATGATGGAGCCCGCCCTGCTGGCGCCGGTGCTCTCACAGCCCTCGCTGCCCTTTCCGGTCGGGGCCAGCCGCAAGGCCGCACTGCACATCACGCCGCAGTGCCTGGCGGAGGTGAAGAAACGGGCGGCGCAAGGAGTGGGCGTCCTCGGTTTGCGCTTCAGCGGCGATCCCATGTCCCCCCCCGAGCGTTTCGAGACCCTGCGCCGAGAGCTCGGCCCGGGCTTCGAAGGCATCGAGATCGACTCCAGCAAGGGCAACCCCCACGGTATCCCGCGGACCGCGCACAGCGTCGTCACCGCCGACCTGGTGGACGAGGCAGGCCACCCTACGCGCCAGGCCCTGGAGCGGGTGCTGACCTTTTTCAAGGAGCGCCTGGAGCCGGCGGCAGCTTCCTGAAACCAAAGCGTGGGTCTCGTCATCGGACTCGGGCACCCGCACGTGGCTGAAGGAGACGACCATGGCGTTGAGCGACAAGCAAGAGGCGTTGTGCACGACGAGCCGCTGGGATTTCTCCGATCTGCGGGCCCTCTTCCTGAACTGCACCCTCAAGCCGAGCCCGCAGCGCTCCCACACCGAGGGCCTCATCGAGATCTCGAAGCAGATCCTCCAGAAGAATGGAGTGGCCGTGGAGGTGTTGCGTCCGGTGGACTACGAGGTAGCTCCCGGCGTCTGGCCCGACATGACGCAGCACGGATTCGCCCGTGACGACTGGCCGCAGATCCAGGAAAAGGTGATGGCGGCGGACATCCTGGTGCTCGGCACGGCCATCTGGCTTGGCGAGAAGACCAGCGTCTGCACCCGTGCCATCGAGCGCCTCTACGGGGCCTCGGGCATCCTCAACGAAGCGGGCCAGTACGCCTACTACGGCCGCGTCGGGGGCTGCCTCGTCACTGGCAACGAGGACGGCGCCAAGCACTGCGCCATGAACGTGCTCTACTCACTCCAGCACCTGGGCTATGTGATCCCGCCTCAGGCGGACGCGGCCTGGCTGGGGGAGGCGGGGCCGGGACCCTCCTACCTGGATCCGGGCTCCGGCGGCCCGGAGAACGACTTCACCAACCGCAATACCACCTTCATGACCTGGAACCTGCTGCACCTGGCGCGCGTGCTGAAGGACGCTGGTGGCATCCCGGCCTACGGCAACCAGCGCTCGGCGTGGGATGCGGGCTGCCGCTTCGATTTTGAGAACCCGGAGCATCGCTGAACGCTCAGGTCTTGGCGTGCATGCCGTCGGGGGAGAAGCGCGCCTGGAGGCGTTGCATGCCGCCGATCCAGCGGTCGATGTCGCTGGCCTTGCGCAGCACGTACTCGTGCACTTCCGGGTGGGGGAGGATGTGGAAACGCTCTTCGCGAAGGCCGCGTACGACGGCCTCGGCGACTTCGGGGGGCTCCATCATGCCGTTCACGCCAGCGACGCCCCCGCCCTCGGTGCCGGCGGTCATTTGGGTGCGCACCGCTTGCGGGCAGAGCGCAGAGACCTTGAGACCCTGTCCGCCGTAGGTGATGGCGAGCCACTCGGCGAAGCCCACGGCGGCGTGCTTCGTGACGGAGTAGGAGGCCGAGCCGATCTGGGTCAGCAGCCCGGCGGCAGAACAGGTATTGAGCAGAGTGCCGCCGCCCCGCGCGAGCATACGGGGCACCAGGGCCCGCGCGGCCCACACATGGGCCATGACATTCACTTCGAAGCACGCTGTCCACTCGGCGTCGCTCGTCTCTGGACCGCCGGCCACGGCAATGCCGGCATTCGAGCAGAAGAGGTCGATGGGTGCGGTCTCCTGCTCCACGCGTTCGATGAGCGCCGCGATGGCGTCCGGGCGGCGTACGTCGAGGGGGGCGGGTATCCCCCCCACTTCCCTGGCGACGGCACGGGCGTTGGCTGCGTCGAGGTCCGCCACGACGATCGCGCGTGCGCCCTCGGCCGCAAAGCGCCGGCACAGCGCCGCGCCGATGCCGTTGGCGCCGCCGGTCACCACCACACACTTGTCCTTCAGCTCCACCAGGGTCTCCTGCTGCGAGGCAAGGCGGGAGAGTACCGCGGCACGGGCTCAGGCGGATTCTGCGGCGGCCCGTGTTGCCGTTGCGGCGTCGGGGTGCTTCGCACGCACGCGCGCCAGGCTCGGGAAGTAATCACTGCGATCGTTCCACGGCACGCTGAGCGCGGAGAGGATCTTGCGTTTGGTCGCCTGGCGGCATGCCTGCCCCTTTTCGATGGCATGCACCGTGCGCGGCGAAATCTGGGCATGACCGGCCAGCTCGGCCTGGGTCCAGCCTCGAGCCTGTCGGGCGGCTCGGATGCGGTTCATTCTGGGGCCTCGAAACACGACGGGTGAGCCAGGAATACTAGCGTCCCGGTGCCGCTGTGGCGTGCCAGAGGATCCCTACACCGGGGGGCGTCGCACGGATTTTCCCTCGGGGGGCGGGCACTTACGAGGGTACCGGGCTCAGCGCCGGAGCGTGGCTCGGGCGTCTCCGCGGGGCCGGGCTAGCGCAGCCGCCCCATCGGCAGGAGCGCCGTCGGGGGTACGACCGCGGCCAGGGTCACGCCGTGGGGGGTCACCGGCGGCATCATTCGGCTGCTCACCGAGACCATCACCAGCAGCATGGCCGCTGCGGCCACGGCGCCCACGGCCGTGGCCCCGAGGCGCTCGGCCAGGCTGGGCTCCGGGGCGCTGGCCCAGCAGGCCAGGGCGGCCATGCGCGGGTCTGTCGCCCCAGGTGCGCTGGCCAGGAAGAGGGAGTGCGGCAGCTGGGTCAGAAGCTGGTCGCAGGCGCGCAGCTGCGCCAGGGCCCGGCAGCAGCGCCGACAACCGCCGACATGCTGGCGGACCTGGGCTTCCAGGGAGGGCGGCAGGCTGCCGTCCAGGATGTCCGGGAGCAGGGTTCGGGCTCTCCAGTGCCTCATGGGCGCCTCCCGACGTCCCGCAGCAGCGGGGCCAGGGACTGGCGCAGCTCCTCGCGGCCGCGGCGCAGCCAAGTGCCCACCGTGGCCAGGGGAAGCTCTTCGCGCTGGGCGATCTCGGTGTTCGACAGGCCTTGGTGGATGCGCAGCACCAGCACGCGGCGGTGCTGGGGCCTCACCCGGAGCAGGGCCTGGGCCACTGCGGCCAGGATCTCGCCCTCCAGGACCTGGGATTCGGGGTTGCCCTCCGTGCGCGGCTCCACGAGGCTGCGGCCGAGGGCCTCGCGCTCCAGCCGGGTGCGCCGGTGGCGCAAGCGCAGCAGGTTGACCGAGCCATTCACGGCGGCACGGTAGAGATAGCTCCAGAGGCTGGCGCGGCCGCGGTAGGCGGAGCCGGGCAGGGCCTGGAAGACCCGCTGGACCACGTCCTCGGCATCCGCCTGGTTCCCGGTGATCCGGTAGGCCACGGCTTCGAGGCGGGAGCGGTAGCGGCCGTGGGCCTCTTCGAGGGCGCCGTGCTCGCCGCGCAGCCAGCGGCCGTCCAGCTCGCTGTCGGCCAAGCCCGTCCCTAGCCTGGGCCTGCTTCGCGCGGGCCCCATCGGGCCAGCATTGGTTCCACTCACGGGCGCGTTTCCCCCGGCGTCCCCCGACGCCTATCCTTCAGACCCCTCTCGTCTCCACCCTGTTTCACGGGGAGGCAGCTGCCTTTTCTGTCCCAATTGGACCAAAAAAGTCAACTGCGTCGCCCACTCTTGCAGAGGACTGTAAGATTGAACGGCCCCATTGTCCCATGCCCTCGAGGCGGGAGGTCCTATGTACGATCGGATTCTGCGCGGTGGAACCCTGGTGGATGGGACGGGAGCGGCGCCGCGCACAGCCGACGTTGCAATAGAGAATGGGCGGATCGCAGCAGTGGGAAGGGTGGAAGGGACGGCCCGCGAGGAGATCGGCGCGGACGGCCTCACGGTGACTCCGGGCTTCGTGGACATCCACACCCACTACGACGGCCAGGCCACGTGGGACGCCACCCTGGCGCCCTCCTGCTACCACGGCGTGACCAGCCTGGTGATGGGCAACTGCGGCGTCGGATTTGCGCCAGCGCGCTCCCAGGAGCACGAATTCCTGATCGGGTTGATGGAGGGGGTCGAGGACATCCCGGGCACGGCGCTGCACGAGGGCATCCAGTGGGAGTGGGAGAGCTTCCCCGAGTATCTGGATGCCCTGGAGCGCCGGCATTTCCTGATGGATATCGCCACCCAGGTGCCCCACGGCTCGGTGCGCGCCTATGTGATGGGCCAGCGCGGTGCGGACAACGAACCCGCCAGCGCCGAGGACATCGCGCAGATGGCGGCCCTCGTAGAGGAAGGCATGCGGGCCGGCGCACTCGGCTTCTCCACCTCGCGCACCCTGGCCCACAAGGCCATGAGCGGCGAGCCCGTGCCGGGCACCTTTGCCGCCGAGGACGAGCTCTTCGGCATCGGTCGCGCCCTGCGAAACGTGGGCCGCGGCATCTTCGAGGTCGCGGGCGCCGGGGCTGCGGGGGAGGATGTGGCCGCTCCCAAGGCCGAGCTCGACTGGATGCGCCGCCTCTCCAAGGAGATCGATCGCCCCGTCACCTTCGCGATGCTGCAGGTCGATGCGGCGCCGGAGCTGTGGCGCGAGCTGCTGACGCTCTCCGCGGCGGCCGTGGCCGATGGCGCCCAGGTCTTTCCCCAGGTGGCTGGGCGCCCCTTCGGCATGCTGATCGGCTTTCAGACCGACATCAATCCCTTTGCCGGCCGCCCGAGCTTCGACGCCTTGGCCGCACTGCCCTTCGAGGAGAAGGCCCGACGCCTGAAGGATCCCGAGGTGCGCCGCCGCATCCTGGCCGAGCGCGAGCAGGTGCCTCCCTCCCTGGTGGCCCAGGTCCCGCACAAGATGTTCCCTCTGGGCGACCCGCCCAACTATGAGCCCGCGCCGGAGGACAGCATTGCGGCCATGGCCGAGCGCGAAGGCCGGCCCGTGGAGGAGGTGCTCTACGACCGCCTTTTGGCCCACGACGCTCGCGAGCTACTGCTCTTCCCCGTGCTGAACTACAGCGAGTACAGCTGCGACCCCCTGCGCGAGATGATCCTGCACCCCCGCGCGGCCCTGGGCCTGGGCGACGGCGGCGCCCACTGCGGGATCATCTGCGACGCCAGCATTCAGACCTTCATGCTCACCCACTGGGTGCGAGATCGGAAGCGCGGCGAGCGTCTGCCCCTGGAGCTGGTGGTGAAGCGCATGAGCCAGGACACCGCAGCGCTCTACGGCCTGCACGACCGCGGCGTCGTGGCGCCGGGCAAGAAGGCCGACCTCAACCTGATCGACCTGGACACCCTGCGTCTGGAGCTGCCCCAGATGGTCCACGACCTTCCCGCCGGCGGCCGCCGCCTGATGCAGCGCGCCCGAGGCTACAAGGCCAGCCTGGTCCCCGGCGAGGTCGTGATGCAAGACGACGAGCCCACCGGCGCCCTGCCGGGCCGCCTCGTTCGGGGAGGTTCTTTGCGAAGTTGCGTTAGCTCGTAGCTGGGAGATTCTTCCTAGATCGCACTAACGCAACTTCGCAAAGAACGTCCCCGCTCTCGCTCTACGCGAAGACCTCGTTCACGGTGCCGAGCCATTGGAAGAGGCGCACCACGTGGAGGCTCGCGATCGGCTTGCCGGTGGTGAGGAGCGCCACGGCGATCTCGCGCGCCGGGTCCGCCCAGCAGAAGACATTGGAGAGGCCCACGTGGCCGAAGGCGCGCTGGGTGTGAGGCCCGAAGATGCCGATCGGTGAGTCGCCGAGCATGGGGCCCAGGCCGAAGCGCAGCGGGAGCATCAGGGTGAGATCGATCACCCGGTAGCTCGCCTCATTGAGGGCGTGCTGGACGGTGCGCTCCTCGAAGATGCGCGTGCCCTCGAAGCGCCCGCCGTCCAGCAGACACTGGAGGAAGGCGGAGAGATCGTGGGCCGTGGTGATCACGTTGCCCGAGGGCACGATCCCGCTGAGGAAGCGCGGGTCATTCGAGAGCGCCACGATCTCCGCCACGGAGTGGCCCAGGGCGCGGTCCAGCATCTGCTTGAGGGGCGGCGGAGCGGGCGGGCCGGTGACGGCATTCAGCGCCACTTGCGACACCTCTTCCGGGGCCACGCCGAAGTGCAGCCACGACAGCCCCAGGGGCTCGCGGAACTCGCGTGCCAGCACGTCGCGGATGCTCATGCCCGTGGCGCGCCGCACCACCTCTCCCAATACGAAGCCGCTGCTGATGGCGTGGTAGGCCACCAGGCGGCCGGCGCGGCTGCTCTTGTGCATCTCGCAGAGCAGCCGCGTCATCTCCTCGGGACGCCGGAGCAGGTCCAGGTCCATGGCCTCGGTTGGCACGTTCGGAATGCCCGCCCGGTGGGAGAGCAGGTGTCGCAGCGTGATCCACTGCTTGCCGTGGCGCGCGAACTCCGGGATGTAGTCGCACACGCGATCTTCGAGATGCAGGCTGCCCTGCTCGTCGAGCTTGTGAATCAGCATGGCGGTGACGAGCTTGGCGGCGGAGAAGATGTTGATCGGTGTGCCCGGCGTGGCGGGGGGCTTCTCCGCATCCTCCCGGTCGTCGGGGGCGTTGCCCCGGGCGTGGCCCAGGGATCGGTTCAACACCACCCGGCCGCGGCGCCGGATACACAGCTGCAGTGCTGGCGTGATTCCCGTGCGATAGAGCGCGCGGCTGGCCTCCCAGACGCGCTCCACGGCCTCCCTCGTGACGCCCGTCCCGTCCAGGGCATCTTCGGGCCCGCGGTGGGTCACTTTGTCGAGATCCAAGGGGATCCGGCAGCGCGCCATGAAGGGGAAGGGTGCCCGGCTGAGCCATTCGACGAAGTCCATGCCACACAGGGTAGGAGCTTGCCGCAGGGCTGGCTCGCCGGAGGCCGCAGGGGGCATTCACCCCATTCACGCGCGCCTAGCGCGGGATCGGGAGCAGCATCCTCACACGGCGCTGGTAGTCCCGGTAGGCTTCGCCGTGCATCGCGATCAATGTCCGCTCCTCGATCTGGAGGGCGGCGGCAATGTACACGGTGGTCACACCGGCGAAGAGAAGGTGACCCACCGTCATGCTGGGCGTGGCCCAGAAGGCGATCAGCAAGCCCAGCATCAACGGGTGTCTGCAGACCTTGTAGAGTGAGATCTCCCTGAACTCGGGCTCCTCTTGGGACCGACCGGCTGCAAAGGAGAGCGCCTGCCTCACCCCGAAGAGGTGGAAGTGGTCGATCAGGAAGGTCGCGAGCAGGGCGATTCCCCAACCGGTGAGCGACACCGCGAGAAGCACTGCCCCAAGCGGTCCCTCGACCGACCACACCGCCTCGGGCAGCGGGCGCCATTGCCACGCCATCGCCGCCAGGATCAGGCTTGTCAAGAGCACGAACACGCTGCGCTCGATCGGCTCCGGGACGAGCCGGGTAACGCGCTGCTTGAAGCCAGGCCGCGCCATGATCGTGTGTTGCACGGCGAACAGGGCCAGGAAGCCGATGTCTACGGCGATCGAAGCCCCCACGGGACCGGGAGCTCCCGAGTCGATCGTCTTGGGGACGACGAGGCCCGTGACCCAGCCGATCAGGTAGCAGAAGGTCGCGAGGGAGAGGGCGTAGGTGACCGTGCCGAAGGCCAGGACAGCGGCGCGGGCCAGCGGGGAAGCGCGTCCGTCGGAGGCCAGGCTGGGATTGGAAGACATGGGCACGATCCTCCTCCGAGATGCGTGTAGAAGTCAATCCCAATCTGCGAGGGTCGCCAGCCCTCGCGCTGGCTGAATCCGGTCTATTCCCCGTGCGCCAGCGTGTGGAAGACCACGAGGGTTGCCATCCCGCCCGCGCAGCTGAAGTAGCTCTCCATCTCGGGCAAGGAGCGAATCGGCTCGGGGTCCACCGCCTTGTATGCGAAGGGACCTCCGAGGGCACGCAAGGCCCAATCCAGCGGCTTCCAACGGGATCGGGTCAGGAAGACGAAGACCGCGGTGCCTCCCGGGTCGAGCTTTTCCAGCGCCGTGCGAACGGTCGCCGCAGGGGCATCGAGGTGAGAGAGCATCCACGTCGAGACGATGAGGTCGAAGGCCCGGGGGAGGTCCTTCAGGTGGGTGGCGTCCCCGTTTCGAAGCTCGATCCGCTCATCGTCGTCGGCGAGCCCCTGAGCTCGGGCCAGCATCTCTTTGCTCGCGTCGATGCCCAGGTACGAACGGAAGCCCCGCGCGCAACGGTACAGACGCCCGATGTTGATGCCCGTGCCGGGACCGAGCTCGAGGATGCGGGTGCCGGGTCGAATCCGGCTGCGGAAGATCTCATCGAGCGCCGCTTCGATGGGATGCGTGAAGAAGCCCCAGACGACCCGAAAGGCGCCATAGAAGCGTGCGAAGCGTTGGTAGACGCGCTGGGTCTGCATTCCAAATCCCCGTCCGCTCTTGACATATACCGGGTATGGGTATATAAATCAACCATGAGCCCCGAGACCCAGGCCCAGCTTCGCAAGCGGATTCGCCGCATCGCCGGCCAGGTGGCCGGCATCGAGCGGATGATCGAGGAGGACCGCTACTGCGTGGACGTGCTGCTGCAGGTGGCCGCGGTGCGGGGGGCGCTGGACGGTATGGGGAAGCAGCTACTGCGGGCCCACGTGGACACCTGTGTGACGAAGGCCTTCGCCTCCGGGCGCAAGAAGGAGCGCGAGGAGAAGCTGAACGAGCTGATGGAGGTCTTCTCGAAGTTTGCCCACATTGGAGGGCGTTAGGCCATGGCTACGGGGGAGGCACTGCGCGACCCGGTTTGCGGGATGGAAGTTGCACCCGACGGACCGCACCAGCGAGCGCACGCCGGTGCGATCTACCGTTTCTGCTGCGCCGGCTGCGCCGAGCGTTTCGAGGCCGACCCGGAGCACTTCCTGGCCGGCGAGGAGCAGCCTCCGCAGGATCCCACGGCCTTGTATACCTGCCCGATGCACCCGGAGGTGCAGCAGCAGGGCCCGGGCAGCTGCCCGATCTGCGGCATGGCCCTGGAGCCCCTGCAACCCGTGCTCGAGGAAGACACCGGGGAGCTCGACGCGATGTCCCGGCGCTTCTTCTGGAGCCTCGCCCTCACCCTCCCGACACTGCTACTGGCCATGGGCGAGATGATTCCCGGCTCGCCGCTCCAGCGGGTGCCCCCGCGGCTGCTGGCCTGGGCGGAGATGTGGCTCGCCACACCGGTCGTGCTGTGGGGAGGCTGGCCCCTCTTTGTGCGCGGCTGGGAATCCCTGCTGAGCCGCAACCTCAACATGTTCACGCTGGTGTCCCTGGGCACGGGCACGGCGTGGCTCTACAGCATGCTTGCGACCCTGGTGCCCCAGCTCTTTCCCGCGGCCTTCCGGGGCCCGGACGGCGCCGTGGCCGTGTACTTCGAGGCGGCGGCAGTGATCGTCACCCTGGTGCTGCTGGGCCAGGTGCTCGAGCTGCGCGCGCGTCACCAGACGGGCTCGGCCATCCGCGCGCTCCTCGGGCTGGCGCCGAAGCTGGCGCGGCGGGTGGCCCCGGACGGCCACGAGGAGGATGTGGCCCTGGAAGAGGTCGCCGTGGGGGATCGCCTGCGCGTGCGCCCTGGCGAGAAGCTGCCGGTGGACGGCGTGGTCGTGGAAGGCCAGAGCGCGGTGGACGAGTCCATGCTCACAGGCGAGCCCATCCCCGCGGCCAAAGCCCCTGGCGATCTGGTCACAGGGGGCACGGTGAACGGCACCGGGGGGTTGCTGCTGCGTGCGGAGCGCGTCGGTGGAGAGACGCTGCTCGCGCAGATCGTACAGATGGTGGCCGAGGCGCAGCGCAGCCGGGCGCCGGTACAGCGCTTGGCAGACTCTGTCGCGAGTGTCTTTGTGCCGGCTGTCGTGGGTGCCTCGGTGCTGACCTTTGCCCTGTGGGCGGTGCTGGGCCCCGAGCCTCGCATGGCCCATGCCCTGGTCAATGCCGTAGCAGTCCTGATCATCGCCTGTCCGTGTGCGCTGGGCCTGGCCACGCCCATGGCCATCATGGTGGCCACCGGCCGTGGAGCCCTGGCGGGCGTCCTCTTCCGGGATGCCGAGGCCATCGAGACCCTGCGTAGCGTGGACACGCTGGTGGTGGACAAGACCGGCACCCTTACGGAGGGCCAGCCGCGCCTCACCGAAGTGGCGGTCGCCCACGGCTTCCAGGAGGCGGAGCTGCTGCGCCTCGCCGCTTCCCTGGAGCGCGCCAGCGAGCACCCGCTGGCCCGGGCGATTCTGGAAGGGGCTGCCGGACGCGACGTCACGCCCGAGGGCGTCGAGGGCTTCGAGTCTCGCACCGGCAAGGGTGCCGTGGGTCGAGTCGGGGGCCGCCACATCGCGGTGGGCAATGCGCCCTTGATGGCCGAGCTCGGCGTGGATTCGGATCCGCTTGCGGAGCGCGCGTCGAGCCTGCGTGCCGAGGGCCGGACGGTGATCTTCGTGGCGGTGGACGGCTCCCTTGCGGGCCTGCTTGGGGTCGCAGACCCCATCAAGGAATCCGCGTTGGAGGCGATCGGGGCCCTGCGTGCCGAGGGCCTGCGCCTCGTGATGCTGACTGGCGACAGCCGAGCCACTGCGGAGGTCGTGGCTCGGCACCTCGGCGTCGACGAGGTCGTCGCCGAGGTGCTTCCCCCCGAGAAGGCCGCCGCGGTGCGTCGGCTTCAGGAGGAAGGCCACGTGGTCGCCATGGCGGGGGACGGCGTCAATGACGCGCCTGCGCTCGCCCAGGCTCAGGTGGGGATCGCCATGGGCACGGGGACCGACGTAGCCATGGAGAGCGCCGGCGTCACCCTGGTGCGCGGGGATCTGCGCGGCATTCTGCGTGCGCGGCGACTCAGTCGCGCCACCATGCAGAACATCCGGCAGAATCTCGTCTTTGCCTTCGGCTACAACGCGCTGGGTGTACCGGTGGCGGCCGGCGTGCTGTACCCCTTTCTGGGTGTGCTGTTGAGCCCCATGCTGGCGGCCGCGGCGATGAGCGCGAGCTCCGTCTCGGTGATCAGCAATTCCCTGCGCCTGCGAGGCCTGAAGCTTTGAGCCCGGCTGGTCGATACCCCGGCATCGAGACCCGGAGGGGGGTTGATCCGAAAGCCATGCGTCGTTTCGCCGTCCTTGCCGTGGTGCTCTTTGCCAGCCGGGTCATTCTCTGTGGCCTCGCCGGTTTTGGCTTGGGCGCGGCGTTCCAAGAGCGGCCCGCCGCAGCTTCGGGGATGCCGGCGGGCATGGCCCCCTGCCATTCCGGCGCAGCCGGCCCCGTTCGCAGCTCGGAGCAGCAGCGGGAGTGCCGGGCGCACTGCGCGGCGCTGGCCCACGCCGTCTCCAGCGTCGCGCCGTGGGTCGCCGCGCCTCAGGGGATCCTCGCCGCACTTCCGCCCGGGGCGTCTGTGGCGCCCACGACGGCCCGGCTCGCGCTGCCCCAAGTGGGCCGCGCGCCACCAAAGGTCCGGCTACCGATCCTGAAGCGAAGCCTGCTGCTCTGATCCCAGGCGTTTCTCGCCCTGGGAGCCCCGGCGTACCGCGCCGGGCGCTCTACGTGGATCCCATTCCGCAGCCTCGACCGGCCCGGGCTTCAGCCTTGCCACGACGTCGGAACAGGCTTCGCCGCTCGAGGAGTCTCTCCGTGTCACTTCCCATGCCCGTCGCCCTGCATCCGATCTTCGTCCATTTTGCCATCGCGCTGACGCTCTTTGGCGTGGCGTTGGATGCTGCGGCCCTCTTCCTGGAACGTCCGGCCTGGCATGCCGCAGCGCGGCTCTGCTGGGGCTGGGGCGCGATTTCCATCTTCGTCGCCGCGGGCTTCGGCTGGCTCGATCATGCCCGCCTGCATGCGGGTGGGGGGCATCTCCACAGTGAAGCCGGTGGCGAGTGGATGGAGATCCACGAGCGGCTGGGCTGGACCCTGGTCGCCCTCTCCGGGGCGCTCTTCTTGTGGCGCTGGCGCCTGGGAGAACGGGTGGGGCGCACCTTCCTGGCGCTGGCCGCTGCGGTCGCGCTGGGCGTCGCCGTGCAGGGCACCATCGGAGGCGAGCTGGTGTTCCGCCACGGGATCGGCGTGGTCCATGCCGACCACGACGCCCACGAGGGTGTGGCCGGCGCGCCCGACGCACACGGCGCGGAGGAGGAGGGTCATGCCGCACATCATCACTGAGCAACGTGTCCCTGTGCGCAACGGCAAGGCGCGAGCCAGACGGGCTCGGCTCGCGTTTGGGCTGCTCGGTGCCGCACTGCTGGGTAGCGGTACCTCGGCGGCATCCGAGGGAGTCATCCGACCTCCGGAGCCGCTCCCCCTGGCCTGGTGTCTGGAGCGAGCGGAGGCGCACAACGCCACGCTGGCCATGGACCAGGCGCTGGCGGAGGCCGCGGCGCAGCGCATCCGGCCCGCGGGCTCCCTCGACGACCCGCGCCTGC
>Ga0114931_10004081_pt1 | contig 18302 bp, 15 predicted proteins | sample 2SBtaG_FD_89579 | JGI IMG/M metagenome (GOLD analysis project Ga0114931, IMG submission 89579) | Deep subsurface microbial communities from Kolumbo volcano to uncover new lineages of life (NeLLi) - 2SBTROV14_V59a metaG | ecosystem: Environmental > Aquatic > Marine > Volcanic | place: Kolumbo...
GCGAGATGGAGGCCGCCTTCGCGCCGCCCGCGCCCGCCGGCGACGCGGCATGATCCGGCGGGGCCAAGAAAGGGCTTGCGTCGCGGCCCCCGGCCCTGTTGATTCGGCGCCAAGGAACGGAGGACGGCCACGCCCCCGTCATCGGGTGGCCAAGCGCAGGAGACTTGAGGAATGACAACGACCCTTCATCACTACATCAACGGCGGGAAGGTCGAGGGGACGAGCGGCCGCTTCGGCGACATCTTCAACCCGGCCACCGGCGAGGTCATCGCCAAGGTGCCCTTCGCCACCGCCGACGAGGTGCGCGGCGCGGTCGCCGCCGCCAAGGCCGCCTTCGAGATCTGGTCGGCCAAGACCCCGATCGCGCGCGCGCGCGTCATGTTCCGCTTCAAGGAGCTGTGCGAGGCCAACCTCGACGAGCTCGCCGAGCTCACGGCGCGCGAGCACGGCAAGACCTTCGACGACGCGCGCGGCTCGGTTCAGCGCGGCATCGAGGTGGTCGAGTTCGCGACCGGTATTCCGCATCTTCTCAAGGGCGAGTGCTCGACCGACGTCGGCACCGGGGTCGACGGACTGGCAATGCGCCGCCCGCTCGGCGTCTGCGCCGGCATCACGCCGTTCAACTTCCCGGCCATGGTGCCGATGTGGATGTTCCCGATGGCGCTCGCCTGCGGCAACACCTTCGTCTTGAAGACGTCGGAAAAGGACCCCTCGGCGAGCCTGCGCATGGTCGAGCTTCTCGAGGAGGCGGGCGCGCCCGCCGGCGCGCTCAACGTCGTCAACGGCGACAAGGAGGCGGTCGATGCCATCCTCGCCGATCCCGACATCGCGGCGGTGAGCTTCGTCGGCTCGACCCCGGTGGCCGAGTACATCTTCCATACCGGCACGGCGCACAACAAGCGCGTCCAGGCGCTGGGCGGCGCCAAGAACCACATGATCGTGATGCCCGACGCCGATCTCGACCAGGCGACCGATGCGCTGATGGGCGCCGGCTACGGCTCGGCCGGCGAGCGCTGCATGGCGATTTCGGTCGCGGTCGCGGTCGGCGACAGGGTCGCGGACGCGCTGATCGAAAAGCTCTCGCCGCGGATATCCGGGCTCAAGATCGGCCCCTACACCGACCGCGAGGCGGAGATGGGGCCGCTGGTGACCAAGCAGCATCTCGACAAGGTGCGCGGCTACGTCGATCTCGGCGTCGAGGAAGGCGCCGAGCTCGTGGTCGACGGCCGGGACGTCACGCTCCAGGGCTACGAGAACGGCTATTTCATCGGCGGCTGCCTGTTCGACAAGGTGACGCCCGAGATGCGCATCTACAAGGAGGAGATCTTCGGCCCCGTGCTGTCGATCGTGCGCTCGAAGGATTACGAGGAGGCGCTCGGCATGGTCAACGCGCACGAGTACGGCAACGGCACGGCGATCTTCACCCGCGACGGCGACGCCGCGCGCGACTTCGCGATGCGCGCCAATATCGGCATGGTCGGCGTCAACGTGCCGATCCCGGTGCCGGTCGCCTATCACTCCTTCGGCGGCTGGAAGCGGTCGCTGTTCGGCGATCATCACATGCACGGCCCCGAGGGCGTGCGGTTCTACACCAAGATGAAATACATCACCACGCGCTGGCCGTCGGGGATTCGCACCGGCGCCGAGTACGTGATGCCGACATTGAAGTAACGAATAAAAACGGTCTTGGGGCGGGGCGCGCCCGCGCGGTCGCGGGCGCATCCCTCCGCCCTTGCGTCCGTCCGAGGTTGGGGGTAGGTACGCGGTCAGGCCGCCTTGCGGCTCCCATTCGAACAAGGACAGGACAATGGCACGGAACAAGCTCGCGCTGATCGGCGGTGGCAACATCGGCGGCACGCTCGCCCATCTCGCCGGACTCAAGGAGCTCGGCGACGTCGTCATCTTCGACGTGGTCGAGGGACTGCCCCAGGGCAAGGCGCTCGACCTGGCGGAAAGCTCGCCCATCGAGGGGTTCGACGCCGTCGTCTCGGGCGCCAACGACTATGCCGCGATCGAGGGCGCCGACGTGGTCATCGTCACGGCCGGGGTCGCGCGCAAGCCGGGGATGAGCCGCGACGATCTCTTGGCCGTCAACCTCAAGGTCATGAAGGCGGTGGGCGACGGCATTCGCGCCCATTGCCCCGACGCCTTCGTGATCTGCATCACCAATCCGCTCGACGCGATGGTTTGGGCGCTGCACAAGCTCAGCGGGCTGGCGGCGAACAAGATCGTCGGCATGGCCGGCGTGCTCGATTCGGCGCGCTTTCGCCGCTTCCTCGCCGAGGACCTCGGCGTCTCGGTCGAGGACGTGACCGCCTTCGTGCTCGGCGGTCACGGCGACAGCATGGTGCCGCTCGCGCGCTACTCGACGGTCGCCGGGATTCCGATCCCCGATCTCGTCAAGATGGGCTGGACCACCCAGGAGCGGCTCGACGCGATCATCAAGCGCACCCGGGGCGGCGGGGCCGAGATCATCGCCCTGCTCAAGACCGGCTCGGCTTATTACGCCCCGGCATCGGCCGCGATCCAGATGGCCGAGGCCTACCTCAAGGACAAGAAGCGGGTGCTGCCCTGCGCGGCGCATCTCGCCGGCGAGTACGGGGTCGACGGCCTGTTCATCGGCGTGCCGGTGGTGATCGGCGCGGGCGGCGTCGAGCGGGTGGTCGAGATCGAGCTCGACGCCGACGAGCGCGCGGCGTTCGAGAAGTCGGTCGGCGCCGTGCGCGGGCTGATCGACGCGATCGATCTCTGAACATGGCGACGAGGCGCGTTGGCGGGTCGCGGCGCTCTCCGGGGCGCCGCGGCCGGCGACTTGGCGCGCGATTTTCGGTTTCGCGTCTTGCGTCGTGATTCCGTCTGCACTACAACCAGCCCTAACGACGATAAAATGAATCCGCCGGGCACCCGCCGGGTGGGCGCGTCTTGAACGGTATCCGATGAATATCCACGAATATCAGGCGAAGGGCCTGTTGGCCCAATACGGGGTGGCCGTCCCCCGTGGCGCCGTGGCCTACACCGCCGACGAGGCGGCCGCCGCGGCGCGCGATCTCGGCGGTTCGGTCTGGGTCGTCAAGGCGCAGATCCACGCGGGCGGGCGCGGCAAGGGCGGCGGCGTCAAGGTCGTCCGCTCGATCGACGAGGTGGCCGAAACCGCCCGGGCGATGATCGGCATGACGTTGGTCACGCCCCAGACCGGGGCCGAGGGCCGGGTGGTCAAGCGGGTCTACGTCGAGGAGGGCTGCGACATCGCGCGCGAGCTTTACCTCGGCATGCTGATCGACCGCGCGACCGGCTGGGTCACGGTAATGGCCTCGACCGAGGGGGGCATGGAGATCGAGGAGGTCGCGGCCAAGACGCCCGAGAAAATCCTCAAGGCCGCCATCGACCCGGCGATGGGCATGCAGGCGTTCCACGCCCGCAAGGTCGCCTTCGGCCTCGGCCTCGAGGGCAAGCAGGTTTCGGCGGCGGTGCGCTTCCTCAAGGGGCTTTACGACGCCTTCCTCGCCAAGGACGCGAGCCTGCTCGAAATCAACCCGCTGGTGGTCACCGGCGACGGCGCGGTGATCGCGCTCGACGCCAAGATGAACTTCGACGACAACGCGCTGTTCCGCCACAAGGACGTCGCCGACATGCGCGACGAGAGCGAGGAGGACCCGCGCGAGCTCGAAGCCTCGAGGCACGACCTCAACTACGTCAAGCTCGACGGCAACATCGGCTGCATGGTCAACGGCGCCGGGCTCGCCATGGCGACCATGGACATCATCAAGCTGCACGGGGGCGAGCCCGCCAACTTCCTCGACGTTGGCGGCGGCGCGACCCGCGAGCGCGTGACCGCGGCGTTCAAGCTGATCCTTTCGGACCCGGCGGTCGAGGGCATCCTGGTCAATATCTTCGGCGGCATCATGCGCTGCGACGTGATCGCCGAGGGCGTGGTCGCGGCGGCGCGCGAGGTCAGCCTGCGGGTGCCGCTCGTGGTGCGGCTCGAAGGCACCAACGTCGCGCTCGGCAAGCAGATCCTGAGCGATTCGGGGCTTGCGATCCTGTCGGCGGAGGATCTCTCGGACGCGGCCGAGAAGATCGTCCAAGCGGTGCGGGAGGCGGCCTGATGGCGGTTCTGATCGACGCGAGCACGCGGGTCATCTGCCAGGGCTTCACCGGCTCGCAGGGGACCTTCCATTCCGAACAGGCGATCGCCTACGGCACCCGCATGGTCGGTGGCGTGACCCCGGGCAAGGGCGGCGGCACGCACCTCGACCTGCCGATCTTCAATACCGTGGACGAGGCGCGGCGCGCGACCGGGGCCGACGCCTCGGCGATCTATGTTCCGCCGCCGTTCGCGGCCGATGCGATCCTCGAGGCGATCGACGCCGAAATTCCGCTGGTGGTCTGCATCACCGAAGGGATCCCGGTCCTCGACATGGTGCGCGTCAAGCGCGCGCTCGCGGGCTCCAGGACCCGGCTGGTGGGCCCCAACTGCCCGGGCGTCATCACGCCCGACGCCTGCAAGATCGGCATCATGCCGGGGCATATCCATCTGCGCGGACATATCGGCATCGTCTCGCGCTCGGGCACGCTGACCTATGAGGGCGTGGCCCAGACCACGGCCGCCGGGCTCGGCCAGTCGACCTGCATCGGCATCGGCGGCGATCCGGTGGCGGGCACCAGCTTCGTCGACTGCCTCGAGATGTTCCTCGGCGACGACGAGACCCGGGGCATCATCATGATCGGTGAGATCGGCGGCAGCGCCGAGGAGGAGGCCGCCCAATTCCTGCGCGCCGAGAAGCGCAAGAAGCCGGTGGTCGGCTTCATCGCCGGGCGGACCGCGCCGCCGGGACGGCGCATGGGGCACGCGGGTGCGATCATCGCCGGCGGCAAGGGCGGCGCCGAGGACAAGATCGAGGCCCTGCGCTCGGCCGGCGTGACGGTCGCCGTCTCGCCGGCCAGCCTGGGCGAGACCATGTTAAAGGTATTGAAACGTTAATCCGCCTGACTAGCGCCTGGTGCGGCCGAGGAGCGACGGCACGGATACCATGGGACAGCGGCTCGACGACACGTCCTTTCTGTACGGAACCAACTACGCGTTCATCGAGGAACTGTACGGCCGTTATCTGAACGACCCCAATTCGGTCGATCGGAGCTGGCGGGAGTTCTTCGGCGATCTCGGCGACGACATTCGCGCCGTGCTCGAGGAGGCGCGCGGCGCCCCCTGGGCGCCACGAATGCCGATCGAGACCGACGGCGACGGGATGAATGGCCACGCGGTGGCGATGACCCCGGCGCAACCGGCCGCCGCCGCGTCGACGTCCGCGGACGCCGCGACCATCCGCAAGGCGACCCAGGACAGCATCCGCGCGCTGATGCTGATCCGCGCCTACCGCGTGCGCGGACATTTGATCGCCAACCTCGACCCGCTTGGCCTCGGCGGCGAGAAGCACCACCCCGAGCTCGACCCCGCGACCTACGGCTTCACCGAGGCCGACTACGACCGCGATATCTTCGTCGACGGCGTGCTCGGGCTGGAAACCGCGACGCTTCGCGAGATGCTGACGGTGATCAAGCAGACCTACTGCGGGTCGGTCGGCGTCGAGTTCATGCATATCCAGTACCCCGACCAGAAGTCGTGGATTCAGCAACGGGTCGAGCAGACCCGCAACCAGCCCGATCTCTCGGGCGAGGAGCGGGTGCAGATCCTTCGCGATCTCTACGCCTCGGAGGGGTTCGAGCGCTTTCTCCATATCAAGTACACGGGCACCAAGCGGTTCTCGCTCGAAGGGGCGGAGAGCACGATTCCGATGATCGACGCGATCGTCGCCCATTCCGCCGAGCTCGGCATCGAGGAGATCGTGATGGGCATGCCGCATCGCGGCCGGCTCAACGTGCTCACCACGATCATGAACAAGTCCTACGCCGCCGTGTTCGCCGAGTTCCAGGGCGAGCCGGCGCACCCCCTGGACGTCCAGGGCTCGGGCGACGTCAAGTATCACCTCGGCACCTCGACCGATCGCGCGCTACCCGGCGGGCGGCGCATCCATCTCAGCCTGACCGCCAACCCCTCGCATCTCGAGGCGGTCAACCCGGTGGTCGAGGGCAAGACCCGCGCCAAGCAGGCTCAGCGCGGCGACGCCGATCGCCGTCGGGTGATGAGCCTGCTGCTCCACGGCGACGCCGTCTTCGCGGGCCAGGGGCTGGTGGCCGAGACGCTCGGGCTGTCGCAGCTTCGCGGGCATCGCACCGGCGGCACGATCCACGTGATCGTCAACAACCAGATCGGCTTCACCACCAGCCCGCGGTACTCGCGCTCCTAGCCGTACCCGTCGGACGTCGCCAAGATGGTCCAGGCGCCGATCTTCCACGTCAACGGCGACGATCCCGAGGCGGTGGTCCATGTCGCCAAGCTCGCGGTCGAGTTCCGCCAGCGCTTCAACCGCGACGTGGTCATCGACATGTTCTGCTACCGCCGCCACGGCCACAACGAGGGCGACGAGCCGGCGTTCACCCAGCCGCTCATGTATCGCAAGATCGCCCAGCATCCGACCACGCGCCAGCTTTACACCGAGAAGCTGATCGCCGACGGAGTGATCAACGCGAAGGAGGCCGAGGCGCTGATCTCGGAATTCAACGCCAGGCTCGAGGACGCGCTCGCGGCGTCCAAGAGCTACAAGCCCAACAAGGTCGACTGGCTGGAAGGCGCCTGGGCCGGCTTCAAGAAGGCCGAGAAGGGCGGCCCCCGGCGGGGCAAGACCGGGGTCGCGAGCGATCTTCTCAAGGAAGTCGGGCTCGCCATCTCGGCGCGGCCCGAGGGCGTGCGCATCCATCGCAAGCTCGAACGCTTCCTCGACCGCCGCCGGCACATGATCGAAACCGGCGAGGACATCGACTGGGCGACTGCCGAGGCGCTCGCCTTCGGCACCCTGCTGGCCGAGGGCAACGGCGTGCGCCTGGTCGGCCAGGACAGCGGGCGCGGCACCTTCAGCCAGCGCCATTCGGTGCTCGTCGATCAGACGACCGAGGAGCGCTACGTGCCGCTCAACCACATCCGCGATGGCCAAGCGCCTTATGAGGTCATCGACAGCATGCTGTCCGAGGCCGCGGTGCTCGGCTTCGAATACGGCTATTCGCTCGCCGATCCCGACACGCTGGTGCTGTGGGAAGCGCAGTTCGGCGACTTCTCGAACGGCGCCCAGGTCATCATCGACCAGTTCGTCTCCTCGGGCGAGTACAAGTGGCTGCGCATGTCGGGGCTGGTGATGCTGCTGCCCCATGGCTACGAGGGCCAGGGCCCCGAGCATTCCTCGGCGCGGCTCGAGCGCTACCTCCAGCTTTGCGCCGAGGACAACATGCAGGTCGTGAACTGCACCACGCCCGCGTCCTATTTCCATGTGCTCAGGCGCCAGCTTCGCCGCGACTTCCGCAAGTCGCTGGTCGTCATGACGCCCAAGTCGCTGCTGCGCCACAAACGCTGCGTCTCGCGGCTCGACGCCATGGGGCCCGAGAGCGCCTTCCACCGGGTTCTCCACGAGGACGCGATGCCGGCGCCCGACAAGGACATCCGCCGCGTCATTCTGTGCACGGGCAAGGTGTTCTACGATCTCGAGGCCGAGCGCGACAAGCGCGGCATCAAGGACATCACCATGCTTCGGCTCGAGCAACTCGCGCCCTTCCCGGCCGACGCGCTCGGCGAGCAGCTCGCCCGCTTCCCGCAAGCCGAGGTGCTGTGGTGCCAGGAGGAGCCCCAGAACATGGGCGCCTGGACCTATGTCGCGCCGCGGATCGAAACCCTGCTGATCGAGCTCGACGGCAAGGCGAAACGGCCACTCTACGCCGGCCGGCCCGAGGCCGCCTCGCCCGCCGCCGGCTTCCTCAAGCTTCACCTGCGCGAGCAGGCGGCGCTGATCGACGCGGCGCTGGCTCTTTAGACCACCGGCCCCACCCCCTGGACAAACCGCTCGGAAGAACGATGAACGTCGAAATCAAGGTTCCTGCCCTGGGCGAATCGATCGTCGAGGCCACCGTCGCGCAATGGTTCAAGTCGGCCGGCGAAACCGTCGCCGCCGACGAGCCGCTGGTCGAGCTCGAAACCGACAAGGTGACGCTCGAGGTGCCCGCGCCCGCGGGCGGCAGGCTCGCCGAGGTGCGCGCCAAGACCGGCGAGAACGTCGAGGTCGGCGCCATTCTCGGGGTGATCGAGGAAGGCGCCGTCGGCAAGCCCGCCGCCGCCGCGTCCAAGGCGGAAGCCAAAACCGAGTCCACCCCGCCGCCCGCGCCCGTCGAGCCCCCGCCACCGCCCGCCATGCCGCTGTCGCCGGCGGTGCGCAAGCTGGTCGCCGAGCATGGCCTGGACCCGGCCGCGATTCCCGGCACCGGCAAGGACGGGCGCTTGCTCAAGGGCGACGTTCTCAAGGCGATCGAGGCGAAAGCCGCCGCCGCCGCGCCACCGTCCGCGCCCACATCCACGCCCACGCCCACGCCCACGCCGACGCCCGCCGGCCCCCGGCCCGAGGCCGCGCGCGAGGAGCGGGTGCGCATGACGCGGCTGCGAAAGCGCATCGCCGAGCGGCTGAAGGAGGCCCAGAACACCGCCGCGATTCTCACCACCTTCAACGAAGTCGACATGTCGGCGGTGATCGCGCTGCGCAAGACCTACCGCGACGCCTTCGAGAAGAAGCACGGCGTACGCCTTGGCTTCATGTCCTTCTTCGTCAAGGCGGCGATCGCGGCGGCGCGCGAGATCCCGGCGGTCAACGCCGAGATCGACGGCGACGATCTGGTCTACAAGAACTACTACCACATCGGCGTCGCCGTGAGCTCGCCCCAGGGGCTCGTGGTGCCGGTGATCCGCGACGCCGACCGACTCGACTTCGCCGGGATCGAGAAGGCGATCGGCGATTACGCCGCCAAGGCGCGCGAGGGCAAGCTCGCGATCGAGGATCTGATGGGCGGCACCTTCACGATCTCGAACGGCGGCATCTTCGGCTCGCTCCTGTCGACCCCGATCCTCAATCCGCCCCAGGCGGCGATCCTCGGCATGCACAAGATTCAGGAGCGCCCGATGGTGGTCGACGGGCGGATCGAGGCGCGGCCCATGATGTATCTCGCGCTGAGCTACGATCACCGGATCATCGACGGGCGCGAGGCGGTGACCTTCCTGGTCCGCGTCAAGGAGTGCATCGAGGACCCGCAACGGCTGGTGCTCGACATCTAGGCCCGGGAGACGAGGGGAAAGACGCGCACGTCGCGCAGAGGGGAGAGACATGGCCAACGACACATTCGATCTCGTCGTCATCGGCGGCGGCCCGGGCGGCTACGTCTGCGCGATTCGCGCGGCCCAGCTCGGCCTTTCGGTCGCTTGCGTCGAGAAGCGCGGCGCGCTCGGCGGCACCTGCCTCAACGTGGGCTGCATTCCGTCGAAGGCGCTGTTGCACGATTCCGAGCTCTACGAGACCACCCGCGAGGGCCTCGCGGGCCATGGCGTGAAGGTCGCGGACGTCACGCTCGATCTCGGCGCGATGATGAAGCGCAAGGACAAGGTCGTCACCATGCTGACCCGTGGGATCGAGGGCCTGTTTCGCAAGAACAAGGTCGAATACGTCAAGGGGACTGCGCGGTTCGCGGGCAAGCGCGAGATCGCCGCGGCGCTCACCGACGGCGGCGAGCGGGTGCTTTCGGCGGCCAACGTCGTCATCGCCACGGGCTCGGAATCGATGCCGCTCCGGGGGGTCGCGACCGACGAGAAGACGATCGTCACCTCGACCGGCGCGCTCGCGCTTGCGAAGGTGCCCAAGCACATGGTCGTGGTCGGCGCGGGCTTCATCGGGCTCGAGCTCGGCTCGGTCTGGCGCCGTCTCGGGGCCGAGGTCACGGTGGTCGAGTTCCTCGATCGGATCGTCCCCTCGATGGACGGCGAGCTCGCGACCCAGTTTCAGCGCCTGCTCGAGCGCCAGGGCATCGCCTTCCGCCTCGGCACCAAGCTGACCGGCGCCAAGACCACCCGCGCGGGCGCCTCGCTAACGCTCGAGCCCGCCGCCGGCGGCAAGGCCGAGACCCTCAAGGCCGACGTGGTGCTGGTCGCGATCGGACGGCGGCCCCATACCGCGGGTCTCGGGCTCGAGGCGGTCGGCGTCGCCCTCGACGAGGCGGGCCGGGTGGCGATCGATTCCCATTTCCGCACCAATGTCGAGGGCATCCACGCCATCGGTGACGTGGTCGCCGGACCGATGCTCGCCCACAAGGCCGAGGACGAGGGTCTCGCGGTCGCCGAGATCATCGCCGGTCAGGCGGGGCACGTGAACTACGACGTCATTCCGGGGGTGGTCTACACCATGCCCGAGGTCGCCATGGTCGGGCGTGGCGAGGACGAGCTGAAGGCCGCGGGCGTCGCCTACGCGGTCGGCAAGTTTCCGTTCCTCGCCAACAGCCGGGGGCGCACCAACGGCGCCACCGACGGGTTCGTGAAGATCCTCGCCGACGCCGAGACCGATCGGGTTCTGGGGGTCCATATCATCGGTTCGGACGCCGGCGAGATGATCGCCGAGGCGGCGATGGCGATGGAGTTCGGCGCCTCGGCCGAGGATATCGCGCGCACCTGCCACGCCCATCCGACGCTGTCGGAAGCGGTCCGCGAGGCGGCGCTCGCCGTCGCCGGCCGGGCGATCCATATCTGACGCGCGCGGGCCCGCCGCCCGGCGGGAGCGATGACCGACCGGGGGCTGATCGCCACGCTGTGCCTCGCCGAGATCGCGGGCATGATCGGCATTTCGGTCTTTCCCGCGCTGCTTCCCGAGATGCAGGCGAGGTGGGGGCTCGACAATACCCAGGCGGGCTGGATCACGGGCATCTACTATGCCGGCTACACCCTCGCGGTGCCGGTGCTCGTCAGCCTCACCGATCGGATGGACGCGCGCCGCATCTACCTCGCCGGGACCGCGCTCGCGGGGGCCTCGCAGCTCGGCTTCGCGCTGGTGGCCGACGGGTTCTGGTCGGCGCTCGTCTTTCGAGCGCTCGCCGGGGTCGCGCTCGCGGGCAGCTACATGCCGGGGCTCAAGGCGCTGACCGACCGGGTGGGCGGGCGCGCGCAGCCCCGCGCGGTCGCCTTCTACACTTCGAGCTTCGGCATCGGGGTCAGCGCCTCCTTTCTGATGGCGGGCGAGGTCGAGGCCGCGCTCGGCTGGCGCTGGGCCTTCGGTCTCGCCGCGCTCGGCGCGCCGGTGGCGATGCTGCTCGCCGCCTGGGCGCTCGGCCGCCGCCTGGCGCCGGCGATCGCGCGGCCGCGCCACGCGCTGCTCGATTTCCGCCCGGTGCTCGCCGATCGTCGGGTTATGGGCTATGTGCTCGCCTACGCCGGGCATAACTGGGAGCTGTTCGGCGTGCGCGGCTGGCTGGTCGCGTTTCTCGTGTTCAGCGCCGCGCTGTCGAGCGACGGCGCGGGCTGGAGCCCGACCTGGATCGCGACCGCCGTGACGTTGAGCGCCGTACCGGCGAGCATCATCGGCGGCGAATGCGCGCTGCGCTTCGGGCGCCGCCGGGTGATCACGATCGTGATGACGATCTCGGCGCTGTTCGCCGCCGGCATCGGTTTCGCCGCCGGGCTGCCGTTTCCGGTGGTCGTCGTGCTGGTGCTTCTCTACGGGCCGTTCATCGCCGGGGATTCGGCGGCGATCACCACCGGCGCGCTGCACGCCGCCCCCGAGGGCGGCCGGGGCGCGGTGATGGCGGTCCATTCCTTCCTGGGTTTCGCGGGCGCGTTCCTAGGGCCGCTCGCCTTCGGCGCGGTGCTCGACGCGGCGGGGGCCGAGACGCCCATGGGCTGGGGTCTCGCCTTCGCGACGCTGGCGCTCGGCGTCGCCGCCGGCCCGCTCGTGCTCGCGGTCCTCGCCCGCGCGCGCGGTTCCTAGCGCATGATGTATTTGCATTGAATCGGCGCCAGCCGACTTAAGCACATCTAGCGGTCCTCGGCCGGGGCGCGCGCCCGGGGATGCGCGGCGCGGTAGACCGCGAGCAGGCTTTCGGCGTCGACGTCGGTATAGGTCTGGGTGGTCGAGAGGCTCGCGTGGCCGAGAAGCTCCTGGATCGCGCGCAAGTTCCCCCCCGCCGCCAGGAGATGGGTCGCGAAGCTGTGGCGCAGGCTGTGCGGGGTCGCCGTCTCGGGCAGCCCGGCGGCGGCGCGCCAGCGGCGCATCTGACGCTGGACGACGCCCGCGTTAAGCCTTCCGCCGCGCGCGCCGACGAACAGCGGGCCGTCGGGTTCGGACGCGCCGCCGGGGCGGGCGGCGAGATAGTCGTCGATCGCCGCTCGCACCAGGGGGAGAAGCGGCAGCATGCGCGTCTTGCCGCCCTTGCCGGTGATCCGCAGCACCGCGTCCGCGCCACCTCGCGGCAGATCGCCGAGGTCGAGCGCGAGCGCCTCGCCGATTCGCAGCCCGGCGCCATAGAGAAGCGCGAACAGGGCCACGTCGCGGCGCGCGAGCCAGGGCGCGGTCGCGAGTCCACCCAGGCCCTCGACGGTCGCGCGCGCGTCCGCGACCGAGAGCGGGCGCGGGACCCGGCGGCCGCGCTTGGGCGTTCGCAGCGCGCCGATGGCGGCGTTGCGGACCAGCCCCTCGCGATCGAGGAAGCGGAAGAAGCCGCGCACCGCCGAGACCGCGCGCGCCCGCGATCCCGCCGACAACCCGTCGCCCGCGCGGCGCGCGAGCCAGGCGCGGAAGTCGCGTGGGCCGAGCTGCGCGAGCGCGTCGAGATCGGGCGCGCCGCCCAGATGATCGGCGAGAAAGGCGAGAAAGCCCGCGAGATCGCGCCCATAGGCGGCGCGGGTCCGGTCCGCCGCGCGTCGCTCGCTGGCGAGCCAGCGGTCCCAATCGGCGATCGCGGCGGCGAGCCGGGGGCCGGCGAGCGCCGCCGCCCGGCCGCTCAGCGCGGCAGATCGAGCCATAGGCGCAGGCAGTGCTCGAGTGCCCGGGCGAGGAAGGCGTAAAGCGCATTGTCGCCGCGCGCCGGAAAGACGCCCGGCGTCCGCGCGCCGAGCGCGAGCAGGCAGGGTGGGGCGTTGGTGCCGAGGTCGATGCGCAAGAGCGCGGCCGAGCGCGCGAGCCCCGCGCCGGCGCCGAACAGGCGTTCGTCGCCCGGGGCGTCGGCGAGGAACAGGCTTTCGCCACCATCGCCCATCACCGCGTCGAACAGGCCGGGCTCGACGCAGCGCACGCCGGGCTTGGCGCAAGGCTTGCCGTCGATCCCGTTCTCGACGCAAAGCGTGACCACGTCGAGGCGGAGAAGATCGAGGAAGTCGGCGGTCACGATTTCGAGCAGATGCTCGAGCGAGCGCGCGGCCATCATCGCCACCACCGCCTCCTGAACCCGCGCCTGCGACGCGCGTGCCGCGCGGCCCGCCGCGATCAGGGCCGAGCGGTGGTCGGTTAGCCGCTCGACCTCGGCGCGCAGCCGCTCGATCATGAAGGTCTGCATGTCGACGATCCCATCGCCGCTCGCCCGGCTGGGCGAGGCGAGCACGCGCAGAAGCTCGGGATGGGTGATGAGGAAGTCGGGATGGCGGTGCAGATACTCGACGACCCGGGCGTCGGTCAGGTCCGGCGCGGTCCCGAGGGGAGCGGTGTCGGGATGCCGGGTCACGGCGTCGTCAGCCGCCGACGATGGTCTGGCCGGTCTTCCGCCAGTCGGCGAGGAAGGCGTCGAGACCTTTGTCGGTCAATGGGTGGTGAGCGAGCTGGCGCAACACCTTGGGCGGCACCGTGGCGACGTCGGCGCCGAGGCGCGCGGCCTCGACCACATGCATCGGGTGGCGCACCGAGGCGACCAGGATTTCGGTCTCCAGTGTGTCCGGATAGTTGTCGTAGATTAGGCGAATGTCCTCGATCAGCTTCATGCCGTCCTGGCCGATGTCGTCGAGCCGGCCGACGAAGGGCGAGACGAAACTCGCCCCGGCCTTGGCCGCGAGCAGCGCCTGCGCCGCCGAGAAGCAGAGTGTGACGTTGACCGTCGTGCCCTCGTCGCTCAGCGCCCGGCAGGCCTTGAGCCCGTCCCAGGTGAGCGGCACCTTGATCGCGACGTTGGGCGCGATCGCCGCCAAGTGCCGGCCCTCGGCGATCATCGCCTCGGCCTCGGTCGCCGTGACCTCGGCACTGACCGGCCCCGGGACGAGCTCGCAGATCTCGCGCAGAACCTCGAGGAAGTCGCGGCCAGACTTGGCGACCAGCGAGGGGTTGGTCGTCACGCCGTCGACCAGTCCGGTCGCCGCGAGCTCGCGGATTTCGTCCACCTCGGCCGTATCGACGAAGAATTTCACGCGCGATTTCCTCTCGTTGCCGGTCCTGCGTCCGGTCTCGTTTCCGGCGGGCTTGCCCGGCCCGCGTTCCGTGCCCACAGTGTAGCCGATGGCATCGGCGCGCACCAGTTCGACCACCCGCGAGGCCGCGCCGGCGGCGACCCCCGGGCGCGTCGGCGTGCTGCTTCCGCTGGCGCTCGACGCGCCCTACGACTATCGCCTGCCCGAGGGAATGGCCGCGCCTCCGGGCAGCTTCGCGCGCGTGCCGTTGGGGGGGCGCGAGGTGATCGGCGTGGTCTGGGACGCGGGCGCGGGCGACGTCGCCGAGGACCGGCTTCGCCCGGTCGTCGAGATCCTCGAAACCCCGCCGCTCGCCGCGCCCTTCCGCCGCTTCATCGACTGGGTCGCGGCCTACACCATGGCGTCGCGCGGCGCGGTGCTGCGCATGGCGATGAGCGTGCCGGGCGCGCTCAGGCCCCCGCGCGCCCTGACCGGCTACCGCTTGCGCGCGGACTTCGCGCCCGAGTCGGCGGCGATCAGGATGACCGATGCCCGCCGGCGCGTGATCGCCGAGGCGCGCGACGGCCAGGCGCGCGGCGCGCGCGAGTTCGCCCGGGCCGCCGGCGTCGGTCCCTCGGTGGTGCGCGGGCTGATCGCCGCCGGGGCGCTCGAGGCCGTGGCCATCGCGTCGGGGCCGGTTTTCGACCCCCCCGACGGCGCGCGCGCCGGCCTTTGCCTCACGCCCGCCCAGGCGGCCGCCGCCGAGGTGCTCGCCGGGCGTGCGCGCGACGGCGGCTTCTCGGTCACGCTGCTCGACGGGGTCAACGGCGCGGGCAAGACCGAGGTCTATTTCGCGGCCGTCGCCGCGGCGCTCGAAGCCGGGCGCCAGGTGCTCGTCCTGCTGCCCGAGATCGCGCTGTCGGCCCAGTGGTTCGCGCGCTTCGCCGAGCGCTTCGGCGCCGCGCCCGCGGTCTGGCATTCGGAGCTGACGCTCGCCCGGCGCCGCGCCACCTGGCGCGCGGTGCTCGAAGGCCAGGCGCGGGTGGTGGTGGGGGCGCGCTCGGCGCTGTTCCTGCCGTTCGCCACCCTCGGCCTGATCGTCGTCGACGAGGAGCACGACGCGAGCTTCAAGCAGGAGGACGGGGTCATCTACCATGCCCGCGACATGGCCGTGGTGCGCGCGCGGACCGAGGCGCTGCCCCTGATCCTGTCGTCGGCCACGCCGTCGCTCGAGACGGTCGTCAACGTCGAGCGCGGGCGCTACGACCGGCTCGAGCTTCCCGCCCAGCACGGGGCCGCGGCGGCGCGCTTGATCGAGGCGATCGACATGCGCAAGAGCGGCCTGCCGGCGACCCGCTGGCTCTCGCCCCGACTGGTCGAGGCGTTGACCGAGACCTTTGCCGCCGGCGAGCAGGCGATGCTGTTCCTCAATCGGCGGGGCTATGCGCCGCTCACGCTCTGCCGCGCCTGCGGACATCGGCTGGGTTGCCCCAATTGCGCCGCTTGGCTGGTCGAGCACCGGCGGTTCGGGCGTCTCATCTGTCACCATTGCGGCTACGGGATGCCGCCGCTCGAGATCTGTCCCGAATGCGGGGCCGAGGACCGGCTCGCCGCCTGCGGCCCGGGGGTCGAGCGTCTCGCCGAGGAGGTCGCCGCCACGTTTCCCGAGGCGCGCCGGGCGATCATGGCGAGCGACACCCTGTTCGGACCACGCGCGGCGGCCGAGATGGTGCGCCGGGTCGCCGAGCACGAGATCGATCTTTTGATCGGCACCCAGATCATGGCCAAGGGCCATCACTTCCCGCTGCTCACGCTGGTGGGCGTGGTCGACGCCGACCTCGGGCTTTCGGGCGGTGATCTGCGCGCGAGCGAGCGCACCTACCAGATTCTCCACCAGGTCGCCGGGCGCGCCGGGCGCGCCTAGCGGCCGGGGCGGGTGCTGCTCCAGACCTACATGCCCGATCATCCGGTGATGGCGGCGCTGATCGCCGGCGACCGCGACGCCTTCCTCGCGCGCGAGGCCGAGGACCGCCGGGCGCGCGGCCTGCCGCCGTTCGGCCGGCTGGCGGCGATCATCGTCTCGGGTCCGTCCGAGCGCGCGGTCCGCGACTTCGCGCGCGGGCTTGCCGCCCGCGCCCCCCGGGGCGATGGCGTCGAGACCCTGGGGCCCGCGCCGGCGCCCTTGTCGCTGCTGCGCGGCCGGTTCCGCTACCGGCTTCTGGTCAAGGCGCCGCGCGACGCGCCGATCCAGAAGATCCTGCGCGCCTGGCTCGGCGCGGCGCGCCCGCGCGGCGGCCTGCGCCTGCGGATCGACATCGACCCCTACAGCTTTCTTTAGAGCATGATGTCTTTTGATCGGATCGGCGCATCCCGCGTCCCTGGCCGACACCCCTGCCCAACCCTGGCCCATTCCCCGCCCGAGGCCCGAAAACCGCATGAAAACGGTGGGTTCGGGTTGCATCGCAAGGGGTCCTATGTTACTGATCCGCCTCGCTTGGGGCGGGTCTTTTCTTGGCCCCCTGTTTGTGTGGAAAAGTTCGTTTTTTCAGACGATTACCCTGAAAGGGACGTTGGGAGAACACCCGCGTGGCGACAGACTCGAGCGGAGTGGCGGGGCTGGCCGGGCGCTATGCCACCGCCTTATTCGAATTGGCGGTCGAGGCCAAGGCGGTCGATGCCATTGCCGACGATCTCGAAGCGTTGAGGACGCTGCTCGCCGACAATGCCGATCTCCAGCGACTGGTGCGCAGCCCGGTGCTGTCGCGCGGTGAGCAGACCAAGGCGGTTCTCGCGATTCTCGACCGCGCGGGCGCCCATGACCTGACGCGGCGCTTCGTCGGCCTGCTCGCCGAGCGGCGGCGGCTTTTCATTCTCGCCGCCGTGATCGATGCCTTCGAGGGCCTGCTCGCCGAGCATCGTGGCGAGGTCCGCGCCGAGGTCACTTCGGCCCGGGCGTTGAGCGGCGAACAGCTCGGACGGGTCGAGGCGTTGTTGCGCAAGGTGATCGGCGGCCGGGTGGTGGTCGACGCCGGGGTCGACGAGGAACTCATCGGCGGGCTCGTCGTTCGGGTCGGCTCGCGCATGGTCGACGCCTCCCTCAGGACCAAACTTCAGCGGTTGCAGCTTGCCATGAAAGGGGTTGGGTAATGGAAATCCGGGCCGCGGAAATCTCGTCGATCATCAAGGAGCAGATCGCCGGGTTCGGGACCGAGGCGGAAGTCGCCGAGGTCGGCCAGGTGCTTTCGGTCGGCGACGGCATCGCGCGCGTCTATGGGCTCGACGAGGTCCAGGCCGACGAGATGGTCGAGTTCCCGGGCGGCATCCGGGGAATGGTGCTCAACCTCGAAATCGATAATGTCGGCGTCGTCATCTTCGGCGACGACCGCGACATCAAGGAAGGCGACATTGTCAAGCGCACCGGCGCGATCGTCGACGTGCCGGTGGGCAAGGAGCTGCTTGGCCGCGTGGTCGACGCGCTCGGCAACCCGATCGACGGCGGCGCGCCGATCGAGGGCGCCGCGCGCCAACGGGTCGAGGTCAAGGCCCCGGGCATCATCCCGCGGCGCTCGGTCCACGAGCCGGTGCAGACCGGGATCAAGGCGCTCGACAGCCTGGTGCCGATCGGGCGCGGCCAGCGCGAGCTCATCATCGGCGATCGCCAGACCGGCAAGACCGCGGTCGCGATCGACGCCATCATCAATCAGAAGGCGGTCAACGACAGCGCCGACGAATCCAAGCGGCTCTATTGCGTCTATGTCGCCATCGGCCAGAAGCGCTCGACCGTCGCCCAGATCGTCAAGACCCTCAAGGATCACGACGCGCTGAAGTACACGATCGTCGTCGCCGCCACCGCGTCCGAGCCCGCGCCGCTCCAGTTCCTGGCGCCCTATACCGGCTGCGCGATGGGCGAGTTCTTCCGCGACAACGGCATGCACGCGCTGATCATCTACGACGATCTGTCCAAGCACGCGATCGCCTACCGCCAGATGTCGCTGCTGCTTCGCCGCCCGCCGGGACGCGAGGCGTTCCC
>Ga0114931_10004082_pt1 | contig 18302 bp, 20 predicted proteins | sample 2SBtaG_FD_89579 | JGI IMG/M metagenome (GOLD analysis project Ga0114931, IMG submission 89579) | Deep subsurface microbial communities from Kolumbo volcano to uncover new lineages of life (NeLLi) - 2SBTROV14_V59a metaG | ecosystem: Environmental > Aquatic > Marine > Volcanic | place: Kolumbo...
GGGTATGTATGTTCCCCCTGTTTCAATATTAAAGGTAGAAAATTCATCTGGTAAAATTTTAGAAGAGTGGAAAAAACCCAAGGGGGTAAAGGTAGTTAAACCAGAAGATGCATATATATTATCAGATATGCTTGCTGATAATAATGCAAGGCTTAGAGCATTTGGTCCATATAGTTATTTAACGTTTCCAGGTCATACTGTTTCTGTAAAAACTGGTACAACAAATGATGTTAGGGATAACTGGACAATTGGTTATACACCAAGTATTGCAATTGGAGTTTGGGTTGGTAATAATGACAATTCTCCAATGAGTGTTACATCTGGTATAGCTGGTGCAGCCCCTATATTTAATAAGGTAATGACTTCGTACTTAAAAGATAAACCTGATGAAAAGTTTAAAAAACCAGATAATGTTATTGAAAAAGAGATTGATAAAGAATTAGGAGGTTTACCACAAGGAACTAGACCTAGGAAAAAAGAGATATTTATTAAGGGGACACAGCCAAACTCAACATCCAAATATTTAGTAGAACTTGAAATATGTAAAAAAGATGAAAAGCTTGCATCAGATGCTTGTAAAAAAGCTGGTCAAACTGAGTCTAAAACCTTTTTTAATTTTGTTGCTGCAAAACCAGCTTGGCAAGAAGCGGTTGATGACTGGATAAAAGAAACAATTCCAGATGATAAACAAGAAGATTATCATCCTCCAACAGAAGTTTCTGATTTGTATTTTGATGAAGATGGAAATGTAAAAGATGAGGATAAACCTGAAATAGTGTTTAAAAACCCTCACAATAACGATACAGTGTCTGATAAGTTTACTGTTGAGGTTGAGGTTTTAACCCCAAACACTGTAACTAGTGTTGCTTTTTATTTAGACGATGTGCAAATTGGAAACGATGACACGTCATTTCCATATTCTAAAGAAATGAAAATAAGTTCTGGAAAATCTGGGGATAAACATAAAATAAGGGCTGTTGCTATTGATAGTGCTGGAAATGAGGGTAGTGGTGATATTGAGGTTAAGTTGAAATAAATAATTTATTTTTCTTTAAGTTCAATCTCTAAATTTGACCTTAGCAACTTTAACACTTTTTCTTTTATAGGTTTAAATTCTTCTTTTGAAACCGGATTTAATAAGTTTTGAATTTTTAGTGAAATTAAATACGATTTCTTTTTAGATTTTGCAAGAATTTCATCTTTATATTCTTCTATAAAGTCTGTTTTAATCTTTGTATCTTTATTAAATGGTTTAACAGTATTTATTACTTTTTCAATATCATTGAATAAAACATTCTCGTTTACAACAAGGTTAAATAACTGTTCGTGTTCAAATGGTATATTTGTTAATAAATTTACGCTGTTTTCCTTTGGAGATTTTAATAATTCTTCTAGATTAACCTCGCAGTATAATGAATTATTTAAACTATATTTTATAAAACCAATTTGAGTTTTACTAATCATTATATTTATATATCGTTTATTATCAGATAAATTTAAATACATGTTACCCACTCCAAGTCGTTTAAAGTACGTTTCTAAAACTCCTTTTATTTTTTTATAATTGTTATTAGTACTTATCATAAGTCCAATAACACTAGTTTCGGTATATAAATTATTAATTTTTTTATATATTTTACCTACCTCAAAAATTTTTATATTGGTCCGTTTATGTTTTTTATAATTTGTTAAAACAATACCCAGTGTTTCTTCTATACTAAGTCGTAAAGAATTTTTTTTGGAATTTAATGAATTTTCTAAGATAATTCTATCTGGATTTTTGTCGTCTTTAACTAAAGGTTCTGTAATATGTTCATCAAACCCCATTGCTACAAATAAATCTTTTGTTTGTTCTTCTAATTTATAAATTGGTGGAGTGATTTCTTGTGGAGCAGCCAATTTTATTTCTTGTTGCTTTATTTGTTGATATCCGTATATTCTTAATATATCTTCAATTACATCAACACTTTGTTTAACATCGGTTCTGTGTATTGGTGATTTTAATATAAATTGATTTTTTGTATAGTTTACAATTTGATACATAAGTCCATTTAAAATTTGTTTTATTTCATCTGTGTTAATCTTTACTGCGCCTAAGTTGTTAAGTTGTGAAACATTTAATGTAATATCAAATTGGGTTTGTTTTTCTTTATAATAATCCTCTGCAAGTACAATTTGCCCCTTACATAGTAAACCTATTAAAAAGCAAGCTCTTTTAATTGCAGTTTCAACTAAAGAACTTGGTAAAATTTTTGTATGTCTGTTAGCAGAATCTGTAAGTAAATTATGTTTAAGTGCACTTTGTCTTATTAATGATTGGTCGTAGTTAGCAGCTTCTAGTACAATACAAGTTGTAGAGTCAGATGCTCCTGAATTTTTTTCTCCTGTTATTCCTCCTAAACTTACAATTTGGTCATAATTATTTGCAACAACTATATCAGTTTTATCAATTTGTACCTTTTCTCCTAACCATGTTTCTAGGCTTTCCCCCTTTTTCCCCATTCTAAGTGTAAGCTTGTAATCTTTGCCAAGTTTGTTTGCGTCAAATACATGCATAGGAATGCCATATTCAAGCATTACATAATTTGTAATATCGACTACATTATTTACCGATCTAATTCCGCTTTGGATAAGTCTATTTACAATATAATCTGGGCTTGAGCTTACTTTTATGTTATCAATCTTAACTGCTGTAAACCTTTTTACCTGATTATTTAATTTTGAATATATAAGTTTATCTGGTTTATCAAATTGTAGATCACTTATTTCTTTTGGAAATATAATTTTAGAGTTAGTTTTAGCTGCATATTCAATTGCAAGACCAATAACACTAAGTGCATCTGGTCTATTTTGTCTAACTTCTAAATCGATAACGTTATTTTTAATAGGGCCATCTTGCATAAATTCAAGATATGTAAAAATATCACCAATTTCATCAGGTGTGTTTTTAATTTTTGTATATTCTGAAAGCCATTCTAATGGAAATTTCATATTTCAATTTTCATAAACTAGATTACCACTATATAAATCTCTAATATCTGTAACACTATGTTTTGCCATTACCAATCTATCAAGCCCAAATCCAAATGCAAATCCACTATAAATACTTGGATCAATATTACATGCTTTAAGTGCATTAGTATGTACCATACCAGCACCAGAAATCTCTATCCAACCACGATTTTTACATACACTACAGCCTTTTCCGTTGCAAAAAGGGCATTTGATATCAGCTCCAACTCCAGGTTCTACTTGTGGGTAATATTTAGGTCTAATTCTGTATTTAACTTTTTGTCCAAACAGGTGTTTAAGCATTTGACTCAAAGTCATTTTTAAGTGTCCCATATTAATGCCCTTATCTACTACTAATCCCTCGTATTGATAAAATATTGCATTGTTACTTTTGTTGACTGTTTCATTTCTATAAGCTTTACCAGGAACAACAATTCTAATTGGTAGTTTAAAATTTGTCATTGTTCTTGTTTCAACACTAGAAGTGTGAGTTCTGAGCATTATTTCTGGTGATTTAATATAAAGAGTGTCTTGTAAGTCCCTTGCAGGATGGTTTTTAGGTAAGTTTAGTTTTTCAAAATTATATTCATCAGTTTCAATTTCAGGACCAATTGCTACACTAAACCCGTAATGTTTAAAAAATGCATTAATTTCTCTAATTGTTTCTGTTGTAGGGTGTAAGTTTCCTATATCTGGTTTTATACCCGGTATGGAGTAGTCAAAATCAAATTTTTTTTCTTTACTTGTTATTTTTAAGCTGTTATCAAGCTGATTTTCAATATATTTTTTTAAGTTATTTATTAATATACCAGCTTCTTTTTTTTCTTTATCATCAATTTTTGATATTGATTTAACTAAAGATTGAAACTTTGAGTTTTTAGATAGGTGTTTAAGTTTAAAATTGTCTAAATCAAGATTTTGAAAGTCTTTATAAATGGTATCTTTTAAAGTATCAACCTGTATTTTTAGATCATCTATGGTCATTTGAGTTTACTAATTTTATGTATATATTTAGTGTAATTAACCCCTTTTTAAAAGATTAACTACTTCGCTAAAAGCTTTGATATCTTCTGTTGCAAGCTTTGCCAACATTTTTCTATCTAACTCAACTTTTGAATTAGTTAGTAAATGAATAAATTCCGAATATTTAAGATCATATTCTTTTAATGCAGCATTAATTCTAATTATCCAAATACTTCGCATTGTTCTTTTCTTTAGCTTTCGACCAGCAAATGCATTTTCTCCAGCCTTAAGGTAAGCTTCTTTTGCACTTTTATAAAGTCTACTTCTGGCTCCAAAGTACCCTTTGTTAGCTTTTAATATTTTGTTATGTTTTTGTTTTCTTATTGTTCCTGTTTTTACTCTTGGCATATAATAATATCTTTAATTTATTTAACTTTTGGTAACATTTTTTTCATTCGCTTTGCAAAGCCTTTTGAAATGTGAGAATACCTAGATTTTCTTGATTTACTACTATTATCCTCTTTCCTTTTTAAGTGAGAATTGTTTATACTCCCTTTAAGAAATTTACCTTTACTTGTTATTTTAACTCTTTTCGAAACTGATTTTCTTGTTTTAAGTTTTGGCATAATTTATTAATTCTAAATTTATCTAGGCTTAACAGCTGTAAATCATAACATAAAGCTTACTTTGGTGCTAGTACTAAATTCATAAATCTTCCTTTTCTAGTAATATCATTTTCAATTTTTGCGTGTTCCAAAATTTCTTTCCTAATTAGCTTCATCTTTTCTTCACCAAATTTTGGATAAGCATTTTCTCTACCTTTAAACTCTAATATAAAGGTAACTTTATTTTTATCATTTAAAAATTCTTTAGCTCTTTCTATCATTCTTTGTATATCATGTTCACTTGTTCCTGGTCTTAATCTTAAAGTTTTTGTATCTCCTCCTTTTTGTTTAACTTTACCTTTTTGTTCTTTTTGTTTCATTTGGTAGAGTAACTTTCCGTAATCTTGTATTTTAGCAACTGGAATATCAGCTTTATCTGTAATTTGGATTAAATCAAGACCTGCATTTTCTGCTTTTTTTAAGGCTTCGGATAAACTAACCACTCCTAAACTTTGACCATTTTTATCTATTAGTCTGACTTCTTTAGCTCTAATTTGTTGGTTTTTAAGAAATCTACTGCTTTTGTATCTTTTGTTTATTATATTTATAATATTAATTTATTACATTTATCTTTTCCCATTATACCCTATTTTGATATCATTAGTTAAATTACTTACAAACAAATTCAATTAAAAAATTTTTGGTCTTTAATTTTATCAGGTAAATTTGTTATTATTTTGCCATACCCTTTTCCATATCCTAAACTTTTCATAAGTTTTGTTGGTGCATTTCTTAAATGCATTGGAATTTCTAAGTTTCCATTTTTAACTACAGTATCAACAGCCTTAAAATATGCGTTATATGTTTGCCTACTTTTTTTAGATAAAGCTAAATACGAAACAACATGCGAAAGATTAATTTGAGCTTCTGGCATTCCTACAAAATCAATAGCATCTTTTGCAGAAATAGCTAAAGTTAAAGCTTTATTATTTGCTATACCTATATCTTCTGATGCAAAAACTATCATGCGTCTTACGATAAATTTAGGATCTTCTCCTCCTTGGAGCATTCGTGCAAGGTAATATAACGAGGCATCTACGTCTGAAAATCGCATTGATTTAATAAAAGCTGATATTGTATTATAATGCTCTTCTCCATTTTGATCATATTTTATACTACTTTCTGTTAATATCCTAGTTAAGTCATCAACTGTAATTTTATCAAAAGTTTTTTCTTGGTATTTAATTTGTTCAATAGTGTTAATTAGTTTTCTTGCATCACCGTTTGCAAAAGCTAAAAGTTTATTTTTTACTACGTCGTTAAATTGACCATACTTTAGGGTTGTTATAGAACTTTGCAGTATTTTATCTAAATTATGTTGTTCTAGTCTGTTAAAAACATAAACTTTACATCTTGATAATAAAGCATTTATTATCTCAAAAGAAGGATTTTCAGTGGTAGCACCAATTAAAACTATTGTTCCATTTTCAACATAAGGAAGTAAAAAGTCTTGTTGTGCTTTATTAAATCTATGTATTTCATCTATAAAAAAAAGTTTTGTTTTATTTACATTTTGACTTTCTCCTAATCCAATTTGATATATTTTTTTTGACGAAGTTAAAACCTGTTTTAAATCAGAAAGTCCTGTATTAACTGCACTAAATTCATATAAAGGTAATTTAAGGTTATCTGCAATTATTTTTGCTAGTGTGGTTTTGCCAGTGCCAGGTGGTCCCCAAAAAATCATAGAATAAACACTTTTGTTTTTTATAAGATTATAAATTGGTGCATTTATACCAATTAAGTGTTCTTGACCAATAAAGTTTTCAAGAGTATTAGGTCGTATTTTTTCTGCAAGTGGTATTATCATAATTTGATTATACCTTCACCAATGTATAATTCAAATAAAAAACCCGAACAAAAAGCGAAAAAAGATGCAATTCGTATAGTGTCGTTAAATATTATTACACCTTTGATACATCCTACACCCCCGAGGTGTAGTTGGACTTAACTGGAATTAGTAGTGTTTTATTTATTAAAAAACTTTCTTGTGCTTTTGAATGATTATCTTGAAAGGGAGATGATGATATGGTTGACGAAGCGAAACAGCCAAAAAATGTAGAAGAATTATCTGTCTCAATTCCAAGATTGGGAATCACTTTTCAGAAAGATACAAAAAATAGAATAAACAATCTACAGATTGGGTAGTTGCTTTTTTTAACTACCCAACCTGTACGTTTTTACAACACTAATGATTTGGTTTCTATAGTTTTAAGTATGCTTTTTACAAAATCTTCAATCTGTATATTATTTTTATTTTCTCCTGTTCGTAGTCTTACGCTTATCTGGTTTTTCTCTACTTCTTTTTTACCAACTATTATCATGTATGGTATTTTTTGTTCTTGTGCTTTTCGTATTTTATTTTGCATTGTTTCAGCATCGAAATTTATCGAGGCTCTAATGTTATTTTTAAGTAACTTTTCTAATATTGCTTTTGCATATTCCCCTTGTGCATCTGAAATTGGAATAATATTTACTTGTTCGGGACTTAGCCAAACTGGAAAGTTTCCGGCAAAATGTTCGATTATTATTCCAATAAATCTTTCAAGTGAACCATAAATTACTCTGTGAATAGTAATTGGTGTAACTTCTTTTCCATTTTCATTTATGTATTTTAAATTAAACCTTGCAGGCTGTTGAAAGTCTAATTGAATTGTTCCCATTTGCCATTCACGACCAATAGCATCTTTCATCAAAATGTCTACTTTTGGACCATAAAATGCACCGTCCTTTTCAAGCACTTCATATTTTTTACCTGATTTATTCAGCACTTTTTTAAGTGATTGTTCGGCTTTATCCCATGTTTCAATTTTACCTAAAAACCCTTCTGGTCTTGTCCCTAATCTAAAATAGTATTCCATACCAAATATTGAATAGAAATTTTCACACATTTCAAATACATGCAAATATTCGGATTCAATCATATCTTCAGTTATAAAGTTATGTGAATCATCTTGTTGAAATGATCTAACTCTAAGTAAACCATTTAATGTACCTGAGCGTTCGTATCGGTGTAGTTTATCTGTATCAGATAATCTGAGTGGTAAATCTTTATAACTTCTTGTTTTTGATCCAAATACTATCATTGCATTAGGACAGTTCATTGGTTTAATTCCATAAACCTCATTTTCTCCCATATTTGCAATAAACATATCATCTTTATAGTGGTCCCAATGACCAGATATCTCATATAGCTTTTGTTTATTGAGTAGTGGACTAGATATTTCTTGATATTGATATTTTTTATGTTCATCTCTCCAATATTTTATTAGGTTGTTATAAATTATTAGACCTTTTGGTAGCCAATAAGGCATACCTGGAGAAGTTTCATGGAACATAAATAGTTCAAGCTCTTTTCCTAATTTTCTATGGTCTCTGAGTTTGGCTTGTTCAATCATTTTTAAATAATTTTCAAGCTCTTGTTGAGTTTCAAATGCTGTCCCATATATTCTTGTTAGCATCTTATTTTTCTCATCACCATGCCAGTATGCTCCGGCAATTGATAAAAGTTTAAAGGCTTTAATTTCTTCAGTATTATTTACATGAGGTCCAGAGCATAAATCTACAAAGCTATTATTTTCATCTGGATTTCCTGTATAATATACACTTAGTTCTTGTTTTTCATTTACAAATTTATCAATCCACTCATTTTTATACGGATTTTCTTTAAATAAATTTCTAGCTTCAGTTTCATTTACTATTTTCTTTGAAATTATAAGCTTTCTATCAACAATTTCTTGCATTTTAACTTCAATTTTTTCAAAATCATTTTCCGTAATTTTGCCTTTTAATAACTCAAAGTCAAAGTAAAATCCATCCTCTGTTGCAGGTCCCATTGCCATATAAAATTTATATCCAAGTTCAAACATTGCTTGAGTTAATACGTGTTCTGCACTATGTCTTATTTTAAATAACTTTGATTGTTCATAATTTTGTTTGTTATTCATGTTTTACTTATTAATTTAATACAAAAAAGCCTTTAATACACATTTGGGAGCCCAGTAGCTGGACGATTCCATCCCAATTGTCTTTAAAGACTTCTTAATTATGGTTATTGGTTACCAACCTTACTTTCAAATTTAAGTGGTATTGGGATAAATACTTTAGAAACTCTCAACTTAAAATTTCTTTCTCTGTAAAAGTTATTTATCTTACTCTCTTATAAAGTAAATTTAATTAACTAAATAATATGCTGATGTTATGGCAATGTCAAACGTAATTTGATAAAATTTTGATAAATGTTAACTATATATATTATTTCTACAGTTTTTCTAACTATGTTTTTGTCACAGAGTGTAAAGTATGTGGGAAAACTTGTTAAAGGTAAACGTTTTTCGACTAAACATTTAGTTTTTACTTATCTATGGGCATCTGGAGCTCCATCTACCCACACTTCCATCATGTTTTCAACATTAACTCAGATGATATTATTTTTTGGTCTTGATAATCCAGTTGTGCTAGTTACCCTATTATTTATGAGTTATGAGATATACAGGATTTTAAATCAACGAAAAGGTTATGAAGCATTTGAAACTTTGTTTGGGAAAATATTAGATCAACAAGCAAATGAAAAAGATTTTTATAAATTGAAAGATATGCTAGGCCATAGTATTTTTGATACTGTTATGGGAGCACTACTTGGTACTTTTATTGGAGTTGTTGCTTATCATTATTATGGATACTCAGTTAAACCCTCTATTACTAATTAAACCAAAAGGAATTACAAGTTTTAATGTAGTTGCAGAACTTAAAAAAGTTTTGCCCAAAAAAACAAAAATTGGTCATTGCGGAACACTTGATCCTATGGCAGAGGGGTTATTAATTGTATTAATAGGGCGAAAACAAACCAAAAACCAAGACCAGTTTTTAAACTTACCAAAAAAATACGTTGCCCACATTACCTTTGGTGTTACATCTAATACATATGACACCGATACTAATGCAGTATTACAATTTTCAGATAATAAACAGGTAATTAAGCAATTAGAAATAAATAGTATCAAAAAAGTTTTACAAACAAATTTTAAAGGTGAAATTATACAAACTGTCCCTATTTTTTCAGCTGTAAAGGTTAAAGGTAAAAGATTATATAAATGTGCATTTGAAGGAAAAATGTTAGATCTTCCATCTAAAAAAGTTAATATTTACTCATACAAAATACTAAGTTTTATAAATAAATATAGCGGTGAAAATTTTTTAAATACTTTACCAACTTTAAAAATTGAGTTTGTAGTTTCAAAAGGAACATACATTAGATCAATTGCAAATGATTTAGGTAATCTATTAAATGTTGGTGGGGTTTTATCAGGTTTAACAAGAACACAAATTGGAGATTATAAACTTGAAAATGCTATGAGTATAGACAAATCTAAAGAATATTTAATATCCAATTTTACTTAAAATCAACTTTCCATGTTATTTGTGGAAATGGAACATCGGGATCAATTTGATCAACCAAACCCATATCTGCTTTTAGCTTTGTATTTTGATCAAGAAAAAACTTAAGTACGGGGTCTTCAACATTGTTTAAAGTTTGATTATTAACACTGCTACTAGGTTTATGTGCAAAAGGATTAAGATTTTTAGGGATATTTTTACTGTTATTATTTGATACAAATGTTACTAAAAGTAGTAACACTAGTAATAATCCTAGTAACGTAAATAAAAAATATATTTTATTTGTAAAGATTTTTTTTATCATATTAGTTGTTTACCTGAACTACTATCTCATCAATATTATTAATTACTGTTTTAAGCATTTCCTGTGAAGAGTCAACAAGATTTTGCGTTTTCCCTATACTTGTTTTGTCATTGTATTTAAGTTTTGTCTCTGTTTCTAAATATGTATTAAGAAGAATGTCTAGGTTATTTCTAACAGTTTGTAAATTTCCATTGCTTTTATTAAGAGTATCAAGAGTTTGGTTGTACCAAGTATTAATTGTAGATTTTTTCGATTGAGAATAATCTTCTGCAAGTCTTGATATATTATTACTAATATCTTCTGCTCCATTTTGAATGCTTAATGTTTTTTCAGTTTCAATATAAAGAGATATTAATTTAATTTTAGGGGTTGTTATTTCTTTAAAGTGACTGTCAACCTCTATTGAAATTGAGTTTAACTCAGATAGTGCTGTAATAGTTGCAGTTTTATTTAGTAGAGCTTTATAGTATGTTTGATCGTCTGCAATTAGTTTAAATATTTTTTCTTTAGTTTTATTAACAAAATTTGTAAAGTTTCTAACTTGATAATTTAAAATATCTAAGTAATTAAGTGTACTTGTTGCACCAGCATTTAAAAATGATTTCGCAGCACCAGCTGCTAAAGTTTGAGACGATAAAGTACCAAATGACTCATATTTCGATTTTGCAATTTCATACGATCTTCTTTGATCTTGATAAATTGAAAAATTGGATAAATAAGTTCTTTTTAAGCTCAGATACTCAGATTGTGCATTTACAGTATGTCCAAGTATTAAAAATAGTAAGCTAGTTATAAATACAAATAGTTTATATTTCATAAATTGTAATCTCTTTTAACTCTTTCTTAATTTTAATTATCTTTAATAATTTTAACAGAAATACAATAATTGTAATTAAGATTGATGAAAACAAAATAGCAAAATTTAATATAATTTGATAATTAATAAATGCTATAAGTGCAGCAAGTACGGGTAAAAACTGTTGATATTGAGTAAGTGTTGATTTGATTTGGGATTGAATAATATCAGATGGAGATGGCGTTTGTAACACTTCATCTAACGATAACACCCCAGATGTTTGCATCCCTTGAATCTCATTTATGTTTATTGCTTTTTCTAATTGGTTTAAGTTAAGTTGCATTAGATTAGAGCCTGCTAAATTTTGAGCTTGACCAATTAACTGCTTTTGTGGAAGCATTGATTTTTCAACCTTGTTTGTAACGGCTTTTGTTATTGGAGTTAAAATTTTATTTATATTACCTACCCAAGTATCAAGAGGTATTAAACTAACCTGAGTAAAAAATATAAATGTTAAAGAAAGATTTAAAAGTAGCGTTGTTAATTTAAAACTTGAAGATATTTGTTGTTGTAAATTAGGCACAATATATTTTTGAACTTTCTTTTTCAAAATTAATCCTGTTGTTATATATGTTACTAGTAAAGCAAACACAGCCAAAATAGTTTGATCAAAAGTAAGTTTGACAATAAAAATAGGAATAGTTAATACAATTGCAATAACTATAATTTCATAATTTTTTTTAAGGAAATATAAGGTTATTCCTGAAAATGCAAATGAACCTGAAAACAAAGCTAAAAGAGTTAGTAATTGTTTAAAATTAAATAATAGGTTTAAATTTTCAGAATTATTTAATACTAAATTAAAAATAAAATAATTAAAAATTATAGCGGGAATTAACATTAAATAAAAAAGCAAATGACGTGTTGTAAAGTAGTAGTTTTCTTTAGCAGTTGTTTGCGTTGTTTCTTCCATATTTATTTTGTCAAGCTCAGCTCGATGGCTTACCATGAACCCAATGTGGTTCATGGTGGTCGGTACAAGACTCGAACTTGTGACCTCTGCAATGTCAATGCAACGCTCTAACCAGCTGAGCTAACCGACCCTTTAGGTCGCCTTAGGCGACTTAATTCATTCAACGAAATTAAAATTTCGGAATTCATTAATCTTTATATTCTAGTATTTTATCTACAATACCATAATCTAATGCCTCTTTAGCACTCATATAATGGTCTCGGTCTGCATCTTTTTCAATTTTCTCAACTGGAGTACCTGTATCAACCGACATTCTTTCATATAATTGGTTTTTGAGTCTTATTATCTCTTTAGCTTGTATCTCAATGTCTGTAGCTTGCCCACCAGCACCACCTGGTGAGTGAGGTTGATGTATTAATACCATAGAATGAGGTAGTGCCATTCTTTTACCCTTTTTTCCACCAGCTAAAAGTACAGATCCCATAGATGCTGCCATTCCAACACATATTGTACTAACATCACATGACAAATGTTTCATAGTATCATAAATTGCCATGCCATCGTAAATTGATCCTCCAGGAGAGTTTATATACATATAAATATCTTTATCTTTGTTTTCTGCTTGTAAAAAAAGCAACTGAGCAATTGCAGTATTTGCAACAGCAGAATTAATACCACCTTGTAAAAATATTATTCTATCTTTTAGTAATCTTGAGTATATATCAAAAGCTCGTTCTCCCCTACCGTCTTTTTCTATTACTGTTGGAATTAATTGATTATTCATGATAAATTTCCTCTATTTTATCTAATACTTTTCTAGTAAAAATTACTCCTTCAATGTACCATCTATTTTCAGGCTTTTCTAGTTCTTTTTTTGTATTTTCATCAGGTGCATTATTTATTTCATCGGTAATCTCGTTATCTTCAACTTTAACTTTAAGTTTTTGACCTATTGCATTTAATACAAATTCTGACTTTAAATTTTGTTCTGCAACTTTTGCATACTCTTTTCTAATATCTTCTACCTTTTTATTTTGAGATTTAAGATAATCTTCTAAAGTAATGTTCATTTTGTATAAACTGTTGGCAAGTTTATTAAGCATTCTTCCCGTTTCTTGTTCTATAAGTAGCCTTGCAAGTTTAACATCAGCACCATTTACTAGATTTTGTAAAAGTCCATTTTTTAGTTCTTGTTTTTTTTCTTCTTCTGTTTTTTCTTGTGCCTGTAATTTGTCTTGGTCAATTTTTTTAATAGGCTTTTTATAGTTTTTAATATTTGATTTATAATCTTTAAGATCAATTTCAGGCTGTTCGGCAATAGTAACGTTTACGTCTAAACCATCATTTTCACTAAATTTTACAATTTCAATTTTAGGATCAGTAATTGGTTTTAAATTAAGTTTTGTTATTGCTTGTTTGTATAGATCTGGCAATAAATTATTAATTGCCTCATTAAGTAATTTAGATTGATCAAGTTTAGATTTTGCAACACTTTTAGGTGCTTTCCCTTTTCTAAATCCTTCTACAGTTATATTTTTAATTGCTTTTTTTGTAACATTATCTATTGCGTTTGCAACTTTATCTTTCTCTTCGGTTATATTAATGATTTTTTGATTATCTTTTTCTTCTTTAATTGTTGACGTCATATTTTAGATTGTTCGGCAGGTAAAGAGAAATAAAACGAAATTATTGCACCAATTATTACTCCAATAAGGTTTAGAATATACATATAAATTGTAGAAATTGCAACATCTGTGTTTAAAGTTGAGATAGCAATGCCAGTTGCAGCTAAAGGTGGAATTAGTGTTGTCGCGATACTAGCACCAGCTACAACTTGAACTTCTTTTTTCCATATTAAAATTAGTCCAGCAGCAAGTCCACTAATAATTGCAACTAAAAATGTAACTAAATTAGCATTAAATCTTTCGGCAATAGCAATTGAGTCAACTTGATGTGGAAGTAAAGAAACTAACAGGGTAGATAACATAATACTAATTACAGAACCAACAATTAAAGTTGATATAGAAGTTAAAATTAATTTCTTATTAAGTAATGAAATACCAACACCAAATGCTACGGTAATTGAAATTAAAGGGGCAATAAGCATACTACCAACAAGAACAGGAGTATTATTACTTAAAAGTCCAAGTGTTGCTAACATGGTTGATAAAGATAAAAATGTTACAAATTTAAGATTAATTGTAGAGCTATCTAACTCTTTTCGTACAAGTTTATATTGTTTTAAGCGGTTTTGAAAGTTAAATAAAATGTTCATGAATGTATTTTATCAGTGATCAGGTTATATGTGAAATTATTGTATTTTTAAAAATTCTAAACTTTAAGAGAATTTTGTATTGTAAGGTCTAAATCTAAAACATTTGTGCAGTACCAAGCGAGTTCAATCATTTTTAATAAATGATCAATTTGTCTTTTTAATGTTGGTGCGTTTTTTGCATGTTTTTTAACCTCATTAATTTTTATATACTTATGCCCTACCTTTGTACAGGGTATAAGTTAAGCTATGTTTAAAAAAATGAATTTAAGTATAATTAAATATGTAGATAAATAATTATGAAAATATTAGTAATAGAAGATGATCAGGTATTAGCCAAAAATTTAAAACAGTCCCTTGAAAAAGACGGATTTATTGTAGATATAGTTTTTAATAAAAAAGATTCTTTAACAGAAATTGAGATAAATGAATATGACTGTATTATCCTAGATATAGGGTTACCAGATGGAAACGGGTTTGATATATTAAAAGAATTAAGAGCTAAGAAAAATAATACTCCGGTGATTATAGCAACAGCTCGGGGTCAAGTTGAGGATAAAATTAAAGGATTAAATTTAGGGGCCGACGACTATCTTCCAAAACCAATAGATTCAAATGAACTAATAGCAAGAATTAGGGCTGTAATAAGGCGAGATAAAAATAGTGCTCTTCCTGTAATTACTATTGGTGATTTGGTAGTAAAACCAGCGGAACACTTTGCCTCTATTGGTGATCATAACCTTAATTTAACTGCAAAGGAATTTTCAGTTTTGGAGTATCTATCACTACACAGCGGTCAAGCCGTAACACGGACTATGTTGATGGAACATATTTGGGGAAGTGATTTTGAAACCTTTTCAAATGTTGTTGATGTATACATTAGAACATTAAGAAGAAAGTTGGGAGAGTATTCAAAAATACAATATATTCATACAATTCGTGGAAAAGGTTATATTTTAAAAAATGAAGATAAAAAATAGAAAAATTAAAATTTTTAGTAAAACTCTTAGGGGTCGTTTGTCTTTTTGGTATTTGGCAACGGTTGGGTTTATTATGCTATCTTTTTTGTTGGCGATAAGTATTTTATTCTGGTTTACTTTGCAAGATCAAATAGATCATCATATTCACATAACCGTTAACGAAGCACACCAGATTGTCCAAGATTACAAAGACGAAGAACGAAATACATTGATAAAAAACTTAGTGAGCGCGCAGGGAATGACTGTAATAGTTTTATCACCTGATGGTTCTGCGGTGTTAGAAACAAATAGTCCTGATATCGCCATAACTACAGAGCACCAACTTCAAAAATTACTATTAAATACTACTTTACAAGAAACTACGCCAAAACACTTTACCAAAAGTAACATTCGCTTTGCAGCACTTCCAGTACAAGTAGATGCAGGTAAAGGGGTTGTGGCTGTGGGATATTCCACTCGGGTTTTGTATTCCACTTTTTATAAAATGCTTTGGATTGTGCTTGGAGTGTTTGTTTTTCTTGTGTTACCAATTACATATATTGCTCACAAACTTTTAAAAAATCAGCTGCGACCACTTGAACAAATATCATCTCAGGCAAAACAAATCACCAGTACTTTACAACTATCAAAAAAAATAGAGATAGAAGATACAACAGAAGAACTGCAAACTATTACCAATGCTTTGAACACTATGCTTGAAAAACTAGATGGTATTTTTAAAAACGAACATGAGTTTTTTTCAGATGTGGCTCACACACTTAAAACTCCTCTTGCCATACTGTGGTCACAAGTTGAAAACATGCCTATTACGCAAAAGCAAAGGGATGAAATATTAACTACAATCGACAAAGCGAAAGATACTATTCAGGATCTATTATTTTTATCCAAAATTGAAACTATCGCTCAGACTGCCACAAATTTTTCCTTGTCCGTATTGGTAAGTGACTTAACCGAGCTAGCAACTACCCTTGGTGAAAGTAATGGGCTAAAAGTTACATCAAATATAGAAAAAGATGTACAGTTTAAGGGTGATCGAAAGTTATTTCAACGAGCCTTAAGCAATATTGTTCACAATTCAGTAATTTACAACAGTAGAAATGGTGGAATTGATATTGCTCTGTATAAGAGGCATAACAAGATTATTATCACAGTTTCAGATACTGGTATAGGAATAAGTAAAAAAGAGCAATCGCAAATTTTTAATCGTTTTTTCAGAGGATCAAATATAAAGCATAAAGGTTCGGGTCTTGGACTTGCCATTGCAAAATCCGTCATTGAAAATGCTGGAGGAAATCTTACTTTAGAATCTTCTCTTAATAAGAGTACTACTATTACAATTACCTTGTGATTTTTAATTTCATCTTCACTTCATCTTACTATTGTTATTGTTTTTATAGGTATTAAAAAATTATTTGTTTAAAGCAAATATATATAATTATGAAATTAGTATTTAAAATTTGGCAAGCATTAGGTAGTATTATTTTAGCTTTAAAGAAAATTGTTGGCAGAACAAGTTTTTGGGTTGGCACAGCATTTATTTTGTTTGGAATAATTATTTTAAATCAGGTTGTTGATATAACTGTAACTCCAAAATATATATCATCTAAAAACAAATGCAACATCACCAAAATTACAAATTGAAGATAAAATTGATATTTCTGATTTAATTAGTAAAGTTTTACCAACAAATGGGGTTTTACTCCCTATTACCTGGGGAGATTTAGGAAAAAGGATGATTGCAGATGGTGTTATTGATGAGTCTAAGTTTAGAGCATTATTTGAAACAGGACTAAATAACACAGAAGAACAAATGCTATCTGGTAACAGTATAGAACCTATTATCTTAACTGAACAAAATAGTAGATATATATTAGATCTACTTTGGGCATTTGGTCTTTCTAATAAAAATGATATTTTAGATAACGGTGAAATGGTAGATGAAAAATATGGTGGGGTAGGTAATTTTGCGTCAACGGGTGGTTGGTCTTCAGCAAAAGGAGCTGGGGTTGATCACTATAGTATGCATCAATATGTAGTTTTATCTTCCGAACAACAACAATTGGTTGACATAGTATCAAAAGGTATTTACCGTCCATGTTGTGGTAACTCCACACATTTTCCTGATTGTAACCATGGAATGGCAATGTTAGGACTTTTAGAGTTAATGGCAAAAAATGGAGCCACGAAAGAGCAAATGTTTGACGTGGCTTTAAAGGTCAACTCTTTTTGGTTTCCCCAAACTTATATAGACTTGGCAACTTATTTTAAAGAACAAGGTCAAGATTGGAATGATGTAGATGCCAAAATAGTATTAGGTGCAGAGTATTCGAGTGCACAAGGGTATCAACAGACACGTCAGAAAATTAAAAGTCTTCCAAAACCAGCATCAGGTGGTGGTGGCTGTGGAGCTTAAACAGCATGAAGCAGAAATTCAAATTCTTACAAAGCAAACTCTTTTGGCAGATAGCTACACTTTTGGGGTTAGTTATCCTCTTTGCCAGCCCGCTGACCTTAGCTGCCCAGATGTTGAGGATAAAACACCAGATCAATGTTCCTTTAATAGTCTCGGTGGTTGAAGCAAAAGAAATTTATCCGATGTTTACTTGCCCTTGCTGTGGTCAGCCATTAAATAAAGAAGAACCTTGCTGTGATTCTATGACCGAAATGATAGATTTTATAGATCAAAAGTCTAACTCTGGTGCAAAAAAACAGGAAATTATTTTAGCAACTGCAAAAGAGTTTGGGCTTGAGAGATTAGTTAATGAATCAGATAGATTGGCTTTACGCGAGCAACTACTGGCCAATGCTCCTGAGGATGCTCCCAGAATGAAAGTTACTGAAATTAAGAAAGATTTAGGGATAGTCAATCAAAAAAACGGAATCGTTTCTACTGAATTTACTATTAAAAACGATGGTAAAAGTAATCTTATTATTGATAAA